>Ga0209273_10001530_pt1 | contig 20282 bp, 16 predicted proteins | sample tdAd471_FD_187126 | JGI IMG/M metagenome (GOLD analysis project Ga0209273, IMG submission 187126) | Marine sediment microbial communities from the Atlantic coast under amendment with organic carbon and nitrate - tdAd47.1 (SPAdes)... | ecosystem: Environmental > Aquatic > Marine > Coastal >...
CCGCAAAACAAGAACCTGGGACGAGGTTTACGACGAGATAGAGAGGTTGTTGTCTACACCAGCTATGCTGGACGACCGGTTTCATCAAGTGAAAGACTTTTTTCATTCATTTTCTGATGAATTTTCCACTTTAAGGGTTTATACGCTTGTTAGAAAATTATAACTTCACAAAAAGATAAAGTGATCACATCGGATTTTTTGGTTTGCGCAGACACCCTCAATCGAGTTCTGATAATTCTGAAATAGCGTTGTAAAATAAATACATCTGGATATCAGCAAAACCTGTAAACCCCTTTGGGGACTGACACGCAGCTAAACAGATCGTTAATTTTTTTAAAAGGTAATATAAGTTGAATATCGGTTATACGACAGGCGTTTATGATCTTTTTCACGTTGGACACCTCAATTTATTGCGAAATGCAAAAGGAATGTGTGATCGCCTGATTGTCGGCGTCACGTCGGACGAACTTGTAAGCTATAAAAACAAAAAGGCAGTCATACCTTTTGCGGAAAGAATGGAAATCGTTAGATCCATTTCTTATGTTGACGCAGTTGTCCCCCAGGAAGATATGGATAAATTTGCCGTTTGGGAAAAGTTGAAATTCAATACCATGTTTGTTGGCGATGACTGGTATGCGACGGATAAGTGGAAAGAATTAGAACGCAAATTTAGCGAAGTGTCCGTCAGGATTGTATATTTCCCATATACGAAGGGCACGTCTTCAACTTTAATTAACAATACATTGAACCAGCTTCGGTCCATCTAAGGTATTTCTAATGTGTGGGATTCTCGCGTTATTTGGGGTGGGGTATTCATATTGTAGTGACCGGGAATTTGAGGCTGCCCTTAGTCAAATGGTACATCGCGGCCCGGATGATTACGGCATAAGATACGGATCAGATTATCGACTTGGGCACCGGCGTCTCAGTATTATTGATCCGCGCCACGTATCGTCTCAACCGATGTTTAGTGAAGATGGTAAGGTTTCCATCGTTTTTAATGGTGAAGTTTATAACTTCCAGAGGCTTCGTGATGAGCTGGAAGGGCGCGGCCTTTCGTTCGAAACCAATTCAGATACAGAAGTGTTGCTTAAAATGTATCTGGAATATGGTGAGTCTTGCATTAATGACCTTATAGGCATGTTTGCTGTTGTCATCATTGATGAAAGGGTCTCTCCAACAAAAACCGTTGTATTTCGTGATCGATTGGGAATTAAACCGTTATATTTATATCAAGACGACGCTGTTATTGTGTCTTCTGAAATAAAGTCCATTCTCTCTCTTGCAAAAAGAAAATTCACGCTCGACCGTTTTGCATTATCTTCTTATCTTTCATTTCGTTATCCCATTGGAAATAGGACTTTTTTTAAAGACATTGAACAGGTTCCCCCTGGCTATGTGATTATATTCAGTGGGGGCAAATTGACCTCCAGGAAACCCTATTGGAAGCTTAGTGACAAGATCAATGCATTATCTCGTGACGAAAAGAAAGAGGAACAAGAATATCTTGATACCCTAGGCGCATTGTTTGAAGACGCAGTGAAGCTCAGAATGATTTCGGATGTTCCATTTGGCGCGTTTCTTTCCGGAGGTGTGGATTCAAGTCTTGTGGTTGCAAAAATGTCTGAACTCAGTCAGCAGCCCGTCAAAACCTTTACTATTGGATTTCCAAATGAAGGATTTAACGAATTCCAGCCGGCAAAAGTTGTTGCGGATATTTTCAAGTCTGAACATAGAGAAATTCTTATCGATCAGGACGACTATTTTGACGTTATGCGTCAGTTGATCCAGATTAAGGATGCGCCATTAGCGGTACCAAATGAAGTACCGCTCTATCTCATGACGAAGGAGCTGAAAAAATATATAACGGTGGTTTTATCGGGTGAGGGGGCCGATGAAATATTTGCAGGATATGGCCGAATATTCAGATCAGCCGATGATTTCCAGAAACAAGATAACCTAGATCACGATCCGGAATTGTCGGCAGCCTGGCAGAAGAAATATGGCGATCAGAGATTTGAAAGCGAAGTCGACCATTTTTATTGGATGTACAACTATGTCAAGCCACAAGAGAAATTAAGCTTATTGAATGACGAACCCGATTGGAAAGAAATCGAGGAAGAGTTTAGAGATTTTTTCAGGCATAAGTTTGCAGAGGTTCCGGCCTTAAATTACACTGAAAAAATGCAATATGTTTTTGAGACGGTACATCTACAGGGGCTTTTGGGTCGAGTAGACACGGCCACTATGGCGGCGTCAGTGGAAGCGAGAGTGCCATTTGTTGATCATCGACTCGTTGAGTTTTCATTTTCCATTCCCACGGAATTGAAAATGAAATGGAGTGATGCGGCTGCAGAAAATGCAGGCGCTCGAATGCTTGGCGACCAAATCTCGGAAAACTTGGATACACCAAAATATATTTTAAAAGAATACGCTTCCTCATACTTACCGGACGAAATTCTTTATAGGAAAAAATTAGGATTTCCAGTTCCCCTGACAGAATGGTTTGGAGCTGATTTTGCGTCCCTAGCACGAGCAAAGTTTGCAGATAAAGGAAATCCTGCATATCAATATTTTAATATGAGTACATTGACTCATTTGGTGAATAATCAATCAAAAAGCACTAATAGAGGTTTGTTAGTATGGCAAGTTTTGAATTTTTATGAATTTTGCGACATCTATAAAGATTATATACAATGAATATATAAGCCTATAAAGATGTTACACTTACTCTGATGAATTATATTTGTCACTTTCTGACAAGGCTAGTTATATTTTCGGTGCAGCTAATCAATTAAGAAATCCGGATTTAAATGCAGTTACTTGATATCACAGCACCGTAATTCAATATTTTCACCAAGAACGCGAAGGACAAAATACCCCAAGAGCAGAATGTTCTGAAACAGCACATGAGCTAGTTACTTAAAACTCCTTAGCCTGAATGATGGTTTTGCAAAATGTCCGGCGGAACTTGCTAAATCAGCGAAAAGAGGAGAGCATTCACTAAAGTACAGCCCCATTCCTACGACCTTTGAAACTGTGAGTGAAAGCACATATTTTGCGGCCATCTAAAATATATAATAAAAGATGCCCAGGTGGATCTGTGCCGCGCTTGAAGTTTAATTTTAACCAATCCGAGCAGCCATCCTCTTAGCCGCACCTGATACCGGCGCGAGCTTTTCGCCATAGCGTAAGACCGTTTTAGCATCTCTCCATCGATAAGCTTGCATGATAGCAGGCAAGTCTTCTCCGGCCGCGAAATTGTCGTGGGCAACTCCGACGCGAACAGAATGGCTAGTTACAGTTTTTACCGCGCGTTTAATTTCGCTCTCGCTGAATTCCGGCAATTGACCCGCTTCCCAGGCTTTCATAATGAGGCGACGATAAGCGCGGGTGACGCTGTCGGCATGCATTGGTGATTTATGAATAGCCCGGGCGCTGCCGTCGGAATACACGTCGATCCGGCGGAATAAAGGCCCGGCCGTTATCTTTGCGGCCTTCTGCCAGGCGGCGATGGCGCGCATGCTCCGCGGGGAGAGATAAGCATGGGCCCCCTCCCCTTCCTGATCGGTTTTAGAGTGTGGGATATAAAGTGTGCCGGAGCTGTCTTTGTTGAGCTCTATGTGCTCCACTTCAATCGCCACTAACTCAGAGCGCCGCGCACCAACATCATAGGCTGTTAATAGAAGCGCCCTATCGCGTAAGCTAATAACATCCGTCTTCCCACTCCAATCCTTTTGCAAATGGGCGGTGATATTCGCAATGCACAGCCCTTCGGGCACATCATGAACGAGATCTGTGACATCGCCCTTATAACGCAGCGCTCGCGCTTGTTTCTTCTTCACACCCCGTTCCCGCCGCAGGGCCTTCATTTCCAGGCGAACAAGATCGGACTTGGTGGGACTTTCCAAACCAAGCATACGGTAGGCCATAGCAATATGTGTAAGCCGCCTGGTCAATGTTGAGGGTGCGCGGTAATGTGGGTTTTTAATTCGCTGTCCGGCTTCCGTGCGCTTTGGCTGACCGCGCCGATCAAGGAGATGGGGAGCGCTTGCTTCTTGAAGAAAATGGACAACATCTTCTGCCGTCGCTGTCACTGGATTCATATGGTGCCGCCGACACCAGTTTTCCCACAGCCTTATGTCGCTTAGAAAAGCGCGGCGCGTGTTTTCCGACCATCCTCTATACAGCGTGATTATAAGATTGGGATCAAAAGCCGAAATTTCCCCCCACTCTCCTAAATACTGTACTAAAGGATGCGTCGGCTGAGCACCCTGTAACGAGCCTGCCTCCGACAGCGCCGCAATAGCACCCATCTCATCATTTTGACGCATGAACTATGCCCCTCACCCACTATATTTTAGCTATTATGCATAATGATAAACTTCTATTATCATTATGCATAATATTAGAACTAAAGTAAAGTCTGTAATAAGGATAGTTTAAGCCTAACAATCTCTCCCACAACCCCTGCGTTGGTCCAATCTTCTTTGGTATCACCCACAGTGTATAGTCTGGAAAACTAATGGTTTTACCTTACTAAGGTTCAAGAATAGGTCGTCAGGGGCAGTCTTTGGACTGTAGCATGATTGAGATCTTGCGATATAGGTGTCCGAGTTTTCCATCGACAGAGATGGAGAATTCGGCAAAGTCTCATTTTCACTATCGACACCAGAAATTTTCTACCCAACGTGTCCCTCTGTTCGATCTTGGCCAAGCTAGGCGTCATAATATTGGCGCGTTCAGCTCAATTCACGCATCACCCTATCAAGCGATAATGCCTCTACGCCATGTTTGAGAGGGAAGCTGTCCTCCCCCGCATGGACGACGATTTTGCGGGTGGGCTCAAGGTCTTCGCAGGCGCTATGGAATCCTTTGGAAACATTGGGCGCAGTCGAGCGTTTAATCTCTATCGCCCAAATTTCGCCAGGCTTAATTTCCAAGACCAGGTCAACCTCTGCACCGCCCGTTGTTCTATAATAACCATATTGGATAGTCGGTGGCGTAACGCTGAATATATTTTCAACGACAAAGCCTTCCCAACTACCCCCGGCAACCGGGTGGCCCAGCAGGTCGTCCAAGGACTGAACGCCAAGAAGTGCATGGCAAATACCGCTATCTCGCACATAGACTTTAGGTGCTTTGACCAGGCGGCGACCTAAATTGCTGACCCAGGGCTGGAGGCGGCGCACCAGAAGCAAATCCACCATCAGATCCAGATAGCGGGTCGTTGTAACGCTTTGAACATCAAGCCCGCGCGCCAAAGCAGATGCGTTGAACATTTGCCCCTGATTATGCGCCAACATAGTCCAAAACCGCCGCAAGGTTTCAGCGGGGATCCGAGGGCCAAGTTGGGGGATATCCCGCTCTAAATAGGTGCGAATGAAATTCTGCCGCCAGCTCAGACTGTCCTTATCACTTTTGGAAAGAAAGCTATCCGGGAACCCTCCCCTCACCCATAATGAATGTAGCGCATCTGTTCCGACTTCCTGGAGGTTCAAAGGAAAAAGCTCTGTATAAGCGATACGGCCGGCAAGCGTCTCACTGGATTGTTTCAAAAGCTCTATCGACGCGCTGCCTAAAAAGAGGAATTGGTGCGTGCGCTGACCCGAACGGCGACGCTCATCAATGATAGCGCGGAGTGGCGCAAAGAGATCCGGCTTGCGCTGTACCTCATCAAGCACCAGCAGCTTATCGGGATGTAATTCGCAATAGGCTTCAATGTCTTGGATCTTTGCCAAATCTCGGGGGCGCTCAAGATCAAGATAGATGGACCCATTCTCTTGTGCTAATTCATGAGCGAGCGTTGTCTTCCCCACCTGGCGAGGTCCCATAAGGACAACGGCGGGGTTATGACTGAGAAGCTCTTTAATTTCGTCTTTAAGGTGTCGTTTTATCATCTATGCATATTTAACACATAATATTAAATTTGCATAGATAAAATTCGTGATGCCTTGTGTGTGAACAAGTGTTGTATCGCTATGCTTATTACCCCTCACCCCGACCCTCTCTTAACCAAGGGGTAAGAAAACAGCCAACAGCTTAGAAATAGACCTGGAGGCTTTAACAGCTTATCTTTGAACTTTGAACGGATTAGCTGCGTCAAGGGGCACCAGAAACCATGCATCATAATCTATCCAAAGAGGGGATATGGGCCACATTTTTAGCCCTGGGCCGTTTGGATGGTGCCGTCGCTCATTGTGATTTAAAACATGCCTGGCAACTGCGCGCTGCTATCATCGGCTTTGCGGCGGGTCATCAATTAAAAGATAAATCCAGCTTTTACCTGAGCCTATTACGTGGCGACGATCGCAAAGACTTGACCCTATTTAGAATATGGTATGACAGGCTCATTAAGACCAAACGGCTTGAAGAGTCCCCTTCCCTTTCCTTTGATATGATCCAAAATATTTTTGACGGCGATGATCTGACCCTGCCCACACGTCTCTATCAATATGGGGTCACACAAACACCCCTGCCCTGTCTCACACAACCGAAAAACCTCCAAAGACAATCACAGCAAGGTTTACGACTGCTGGCGGATTTAAACAAACAGCGCCACCGTTTCGCCTCCCGCCTGAGCCATGGGAAGCATGATTTGCGACTTTGGCAGGTGGCCGCCCTGTCATTGAAGTGGCCCGCCCTTACCCCATCAAGCGCGGCGCGAGATTTGGGCATCAGTATTTCAGGCGCGGGAAAATTACTACAGCGGGCAGAAGATCTGGGGCTCCTTGTAGAAACCACGGGGCGGCATAATTATAAACTCTATATAGCTAGAGACAGTGTGCGGGAATTGGGCTTTACACATTTGGCCTTGCCAAGAGACGGCGCGTCCTCCCTGCCCGCCCCGATGGATCAAAATTTCGAGCTGGCTTTGAAGAAGCTGGACGACATTCTTAAAACGCTTGAACCATTAATATAAAAAAATTGCACCGGTGCAATTTCTCTCCTGCTCCACTCGAGCGTGCTAAAATTAAAATCTATCCTGACCGTTTGGGGGCAGCCAATAAACTTGGATTGCTGATGTTAATTCCGCTAATCCGCAGATTAACTATCAATGCTGGAAGCGGCATGATTATCCTAACCATCCACCAGGGAAATTTCTATTCCTGACTCCTTGGGGGATTGTAGGAAGTTTCGAACAGGTAAAGTAAAGTTACATGCAGAGGCCGGCGTGGACATGTTTCTCACCGCATAAGAAATTGCACCGGTGCAACTTTTTTTAAAGTGGATCGCAGATACGGACATATAAAAGCTTTTGATTGCTCTTATCGCGCAACACTTCTTTCCCTCTAATTTATGTTGAAATAATACCCGCGCGGATGCGCGGAATGAACTGTTTCCAGGGCCAATCCATATGTTTCGTCGGCTGATGTTGATTCTAAGATTCTAAAGATTCTGATTCCAGCCCTCTAAGAAATTGATTTTGTTTAAGAAAAGGGTGATAAAGCTGACCCCTTGGGGGCATTTCGCTGACCGATTGGGGGCTCCATCCTGACCTTCAGGGGGTTTTATCCTGACCTTTCAGGGGCTCCACCTCTATCCTGACCTCTTGGGGGCTTCTATCACTTCTTTTGCCCCCAAAGCTTTCCTGACTTGACGCTGTAAGACAGGACAGCATAATACCCACATAGAGAATCAGGCTTGTCCGCCTGCAAACAATGTGGGGACAATTGAGCATGGTCAAGAGGCACATGCGATATAGTGAAGGGGAAGACCCGGCTCTAGGGACTATCCCGGAATCCTTGGAGGAGGGGGAGGGGCCCGGCCGCGCGATGCGGGTGGCCCATGTTCTTTCTGAAAAGGCCAAATCTGACGCAGAGGATGCCGAGTTCGCAAAGCCTGGTGAACTTGTTGATGTGTCCTTTGTAAAGGGTCATTCTTTATCGCTGTCTGCATCAAGGCTTCTCGCCCTCATGATCTTAACCGCGGGTGGGGATGCCTGGCGTCCGATGCGTCACCGTATTCGCAAGGCGGATATCAGGCGGGGCCATAAAAGCAATGAGCGTATTGGCGATATGTTGGAAGAACTCCACCGCACATTGTTTTCACAAGATGACCTGAGCTGGCGCGGCAAACGCGCGAAAGTGCGTTTCCCCTTGATTCAGATTTCCATCGAAGAAGTCGAAGATAAAAAGGGTCATCCCGACTCCGGTTATGTCGAGTGGGAATTTACCTCAGATGCTCGGGAACTCATCCGCGGAAGTGAAAGCTATGCAGTTCTAAATCGCCAAGCAGTGCTTGGCTTTCGCTCCTCCTATGCTTTGCGTATTTATGAGATTGGTGCCTTGCGTCTTCGTCGCCGCCAACCGGTTTGGCGTGGCGATATGACAGCGCTTCGTGCAACGCTTGGGATTAAGCCTGAAAGCTATACAGACTTTGCTCAATTGCGCCGGAAAGTTCTGGAAGTTGCCAAGGCTGAAATCGACCAGCTCGCACATTTTACAGTCGACTGGGAAACCATCCGCAAAGGCCGCAAAGTTGTTGAGCTGGTCCTTCGCTTTTCTCCAAAGGATGCAAAAGCACAAATTAACACCGTGGATGAACTCGCGCGCCACAGCACCGGGCGTAAAGCGAGAAGGGAAGGGCACAGCGAAGACGTTGTTGAACCAAAAACCCCAGCTGCAATAAAACAGCTACCTGTCCCTAAAAATGTGGATGAACGTACCGTTGTCTTCCCAACGGGCCCCATCAGCTTTGGTGCGAAAAACGCGCCATTTTATGAAGTTGCGAAAACATATGGCGGCGGATGGGATAGTGATTTGATTGCTCAAGCTTATCGGGATTATATGGGCCTGCGCTTGGACAGTCTGCGGGGGAGGGGGCTCCTGCGATCTTGGGAAGGCTTCTGCAAAAGCTTTGCCACAAGGCGTGGCCCGCCGGCCTGATTTTCTAAAACCGCGGATAAATCCGCGGTTTTTTGCTATCCAGCAAAAAACCCTGAATTTGCACTTATTGGCTTTTGATTGACAGATAAGTGCAAATAGAGACATAACAGCTTCATATTCTAAAATTTATATGTCTGTGAGTTAAAGGGGGACAGAGTGGAAAAGCCTGCCTTTGTAGAAACACTGAATTCAGGCGTGGATATCACGGATATTCAATCCCGCTCTCTTAAAATTTTGGAATCTCTCCGATCCAGGGCAGTTAATCAGGAAACGGGCCAAAAACAAGCGCCATCCTATGCCATAGGAAAAGCCGCAGAGCTTGTTGGCCGCACCCCTGCCGCTATTAGAGAGGCGGAAAAAGACGGCAGATTACCTACCCCAGACCGGGACGCATCTGGCCGCCGCACCCGCTATGATCTGACGGCGATCAATCATATGCGCGATGTCTTTGGAACAAGGCCTTGGCGCGCACCAGAAGATCCGCCTTGTGTGTTAGCTGTTCAGAATTTCAAAGGCGGCGTTGGCAAATCAACTTTAGCCACGCATTTGGCCCAATATCTGGCTATTCAAGGCTATCGGGTGTGTTTGATTGATTGTGACAGCCAAGCTTCCAGCTCCATGATGTTTGGTTATGTGCCTGATTTGGATTTAAACGAGGAAGACACGCTTTATCCTTATTTGCGCTATGACGAGCTTGAAAGCTTAGAATATGCCCTGCGCCCAACGCATTTTGACGGACTTTATCTGTTGCCGGCGAATTTAAGATTATTCCAGGCAGAATATGAATTAGCGGCGCGCATGGCGACAGGGGAGGCGACCTTGTTAAATCGTCTTACCCAGGGTATTGCGTCTATTGCTAATCATTTTGACGTCATCATCCTAGATCCGCCGCCTGCATTGGGGGCCATCTCTTTATCGGTCATTCGTGCCGCCAATGCACTGCTTGTGCCGCTGCCGCCAACCCTGGTTGATTTTTCCTCAACGACAGCGTTTTTCGCCATGCTGGATGAGACTTTGGCAGAACTGGCAGCCCGGGACATGCAGCCTGAATTAAATTTCCTGCGTATCGTCGCGACACGGTCTGATGAAAATAAATCCATGCAGCGGGAAATCATGGCGATGATGAAAAGCCTTTATGGCCATCATCTGCTACGCGCGGCCATGAAAGACAGCGCAGAGATTGATAACGCCACAGCGCGGCTTCTTACCGTTTATGAACTTGATGCGCCGATCACCAGCCGGGATGTGCATAATCGTTGTATGAGTTATCTCAACAGCGTGAATGCAGAAATTGAGTTGGATATCCGCCAAACCTGGCCCAGTCACCAAGAGCGTTTGCGGAAAGAAGGCCTGATATGATTAAAAAATTGCACCGGTGCAATTTCTTGAAGAGGAGGGGGGTATGACCTCAAAAAACAAAGGCTTTGGCGCAGATTTGGCAGCTGTCGCATCCCCGGACCAAAAGGAAAAACCCCAGCCTCGGGTTCGCACATTATCCGAACCTCCAAAACGGGGTGCAGGGATATTATCGGCGAGAACGAATAGACTGGCCGAGCTTGCAAGCGGCGCCGTCCAAACCCGCACTCATGAACTCATAGACCCTAAGCGCGCCCGCATGTGGGTCGCGCATAACCGTGATTATGAACTTTTGGATGAAGAGCGCTGCGCAGATCTGATTGAAAGCTTCATCGCCCAAGGCCGCCAAGAAGTCCCCGCAATCGTCCGCCGCGTGAAAGACAACAGCGGCTATGACTTCGAAGTCATATGCGGTGCGAGGCGTCATTGGACGGTGTCTTGGTTGCGCGCCAATAATTATCCGGATTTCAAATTCCTGGTAGAGGTGAGGGACCTCTCCGACGAAGAAGCCTTCCGCCTGGCAGATTTAGAAAACCGCTCCCGCCAAGACCTAAGTGATTTTGAACGGGCGAAGGACTATCTAAAAGCGCTGACGACTTACTATGGCAGCAAACAAAAGACGATGGCCCAACGCTTAAACGTGACGGAAAGCTGGCTTTCCCGTTATTTGGATCTCGCGCGTTTACCACAGGAGATTGTTAAAGCTTTCGCAAGCCCTCATGATTTGAAGATCAAACATATAACGAATCTTAAGCCATTGATTAAAAAGGAAGAAAGCAGAGAGCAAGCTTTTACTGCCGCCAAAGAAATCGCAAAGAATCAAAAGACTTTGATGTTGGACGGGGCGGGGATGCCCGCTGCCGATGTTATTCGTGCGTTAACACTCTCTATCGCAGACAAGGCCTCAGTTGGAACGGGGAAAATCGAAAGGTCTATGATATCCGCGCAAAAGGGAGAGGTTGTCTATCGATTTGAAGATTTAAGGGCTGGCTCAACACTATTGGATAGCCAGGGAAAAAAGATCCTAACGCTTGGTAAAGGTAAAGAGTCGGCACTTACCCTTTATACGGAAAAGGTCGATTTAAAGAAGCTCTTCACATTCCTAAAGTCTATGGATGTTCTTTAGACGCCTGGTCGATATTATTATTTGATGTTTGAGATTTTGTGCAGCTTTGACTATCCATAGCAAAACCTAAAATTGAACTTCAAAAAAGGTGACATATAAGTGCGACGTGGAATCATCTTGGCCGGGGGATCTGGCACCCGTCTTTACCCTTTAACAAAATCAGTCTCTAAACAGCTTATGCCTGTCTATGACAAACCGATGATTTATTACCCTTTATCGGTTCTTATGCTGGCGGGTATTCGTGAAATTCTCATCATAACCACGCCGCAAGACCAAAGTTCGTTTCAAGCTTTGCTGGGCGATGGCAGTGACTGGGGCCTTGATATTCAATACGCCGTTCAACCAAATCCAGGCGGGCTCGCGCAGGCTTTTCACATTGGTGCTGACTTTGTGGATGGGCGACCGTCTGCCCTTATTCTTGGGGACAATATTTTCTACGGCCATGGCCTGCCGGAGCTTCTTAACGACGCAAATAGGCGCGATGAAGGGGCTACCGTTTTTGCTTATTATGTGCGTGGCCCACAGGCTTATGGCGTTGTCTCTTTTGACAAAGAAGGCAGGGCGGAAACAATTGAAGAGAAACCGTTGCAGCCAAAGTCTAACTATGCCGTGACAGGCCTGTATTTCTATGATGAAAAGGTTGTCGACTATGCGCATAATATAAAGCCTTCGGCGCGCGGTGAGCTGGAGATTACGGATGTGAACCGTCTGTATTTGGAAGCGTCTCAACTTCATGTGGAAACAATGGGTCGTGGCTTTGCCTGGCTGGATACAGGTACCCATGAAAGTCTCGTTGATGCTGCACAATATGTACGGGTTATCGAAGAACGCCAGGGCCTGAAAGTCGCCTGCCCGGAGGAAATTGCTTTCCGTCAGGATTTCATTGATGAAAACCAATTAAAGAAGATAGCCGAGCCCATGCGCAAAAGTGGCTATGGCGAATATCTCCTTGGTTTATTGGACGGCACCAGATCATGGTGAAGGTCATTGAAGAAGCGCTTGGCGGCGTCAAATTACTTGAACCCCGTGTATTTGGTGATGAGCGTGGGTTTTTCATGGAAAGTTGGAATGCAAAGGTGTTCGCAGATATCGGCATTGATGCGCCTTTTGTGCAAGACAATCATAGCCTGTCAGCGCGTCATATTTTACGAGGCCTTCATTATCAGATCAATCAACCTCAAGGGAAGCTTGTCCGCGTGACGTCGGGCCGGGTTTTTGATGTTGCCGTTGATCTTCGGAAGAGCTCTCCAACTTTTGGACAGTCTTTTTCAGCCGAGCTGAGTGCAGACAATAAGCATATGCTTTGGGTGCCGCCTGGCTTTGCTCATGGGTTTCTGTCTTTGGAAGATGGGACTGAATTTCTCTATAAGTGCACGGATTATTATGCGCCCGAATTTGAACGTTCGCTTCTTTGGAATGATCCGGAACTTGGCATAGAATGGCCATTGGATGAGGGGGAAGGCCCTCAATTGTCGAAGAAAGATGCAGTGGGTCTGCCGCTTGCGCAATCTGAGACATATCCATGAAAATTATAGTGACTGGAGCACATGGCCAGTTAGGTCGCGCTTTATGCGCTCATAATGGGTCCCGATACGAAGTCATAGGGTTTGACAGTCGCGCTTTAGACATTTGTGACCCAAAAGCTATTGATGAAAAACTAAAAGAAGTCCAACCGGATTTCGTTTTTAACGCGGCGGCTTATACAGCAGTGGATCAGGCTGAAGACGACGCGGAACGAGCTTATGAATTAAATGCCACGGCTGTTGGTCATTTGGCGTTAGCTTGTCGGGAATATGGCGTAAAATTAGTCCATTTCTCAACGGATTATGTCTTTGATGGAATGAAATCATCCCCCTATCTCGTTGATGATCAAACCAACCCGCAAGGTGTATATGGCGCTTCTAAATTAGCTGGAGAGAAGCTGGCGGGGGATGATGCTCTGATCATTAGGACATCTTGGGTTTATGATGCGCATGGCAAGAACTTTGTTACAACAGTCCTAAAGCTGTTGAAAGAGCGTGAGCGTCTCACCATTATTGCTGATCAAATCGGCAGCCCCACCTCTACTTCAAGCTTGGCAGCGGCAAATTTATCCCTCTCTGAGAAAGGCGCCAAGGGCATTTATCATGTCACCGATGAGGGCGTTGCAAGCTGGTATGATTTTGCGGTCGCCGTACAGGAGGAGGCCTTGCGGCTTGGCCTATTGAAAGAAGAGAAGCAAATTTTACCGATCAACACAGCAGATTATCCAACACGGGCGAGGCGGCCCGCTTATAGCGTTCTTGACAAGTCTAAAACCCGTGACCTACTAGGGGAACCATTCCCATATTGGCGATATCAACTTCGTCTTGTATTGAAGGACTTGCTTTGAATGTCTAACTTATTTGTGACCGGTGCAGCGGGGTTTATCGGCTCTAATTTTGTACGTTATTGGAGAGAAGAATACCCCGATGATACTATCATTGCTTATGACGCACTGACATATGCGGGAAACCGAGCAAATTTAGACGGGGTTGCCGATATTAATTTTGTCCATGGTGACATCCTTGATTTTGACCTTGTGAAGCAACAACTTGTTGAACATGACATTGATACGGTTGTGCACTTTGCGGCGGAAAGCCACGTTGACCGGTCCATTTCCGGGCCAGATGCCTTTATCAAGACAAATGTGAATGGAACACACAGTCTTCTTAAGGCCGCGAAAGAGGTTTGGCTTGATCGGGGAACGGGTCGACCACACCGCTTTCATCATGTATCCACGGATGAGGTCTACGGTTCCCTAGGGCATAATGACCCCGGGTTCGCAGAGACAACACCCTATGCCCCTAATTCACCCTATTCAGCTTCTAAAGCGGCATCTGATCATTTGGTCCGAGCCTATCACCATACATATGGATTAGAAGTAACCACGAGTAATTGCTCTAATAACTACGGGCCGTTGCAGTTTCCCGAAAAACTGATCCCTCTGTTCTTAATCAACGCTCTTCATGGAAAAAGTCTTCCAATCTATGGTGATGGACAAAATATACGTGATTGGCTCTATGTTGTTGATCATTGCCGTGGGATTGAATTGGTTTTGAAAAACGGCCGTGTCGGTGAAGTTTATAATATCGGCGGCAATTGTGAATTGACGAATTTGACTTTAATTGACCGATTATGCTCCAATGTTGACGCAGCCTTTGCTGCTGATACGACCTTGGCGCAGCGCTTTCCTAATGCCCCTGCTGCTTGCGGAAAAGAAACAGCATCATTGAAGGCCTATGTCACTGACCGTGCGGGCCATGACCGTCGATATGCTATTAACGCAGCGAAGATCGAGGGTGAGCTTGGTTATAAACCGGCTTATGATTTTGAAGATGGACTCTCCTCAACGCTTCAATGGTATTTAAACAATGAAGACTGGTGGCGTAATATAATGGATGGAAATTATCGTAAGTGGATGGAGGGTCAGTATGAGTAAATCGGGAGAGCTTGACCTTTATCCTTATTTTGTAGTCCTTATAAAGGGCTGGAGAAAACTCATACTGTTCGGCGTAATCGGGTTTATTCTATTCTATGCAGGGTCATTTCTAATTACCAAGAAATACTCTAGCTCTGTTATATTGGTCCCTGTAAACTATTTGTCTGAGGTTTCGCCTGGCGCGAGTGCAGGTGGAGTATTAAGCAGCTTAAGTGGATTAGCTGGCCTGTCGTTGGATAGTGAAGCTGAAAAGGTAATTCCGGTAGAGACATTGAAGTCTTACGCCTTTCTTACGTCCTTCATTTCATCCCATCAAATTGGCCCTGTGTTAAATCTGGGAGGCTCGTTAAAACATAGAGTATTTAAGATGGTTGGTCTTGCGGATGAAATAAATATCTTTGATCAATACAGCTTTTTTTCTCGTAACGTCATGAGGCTGCAGGAAGATAATACGCGCGATACGGTTACTCTAACAATTACATGGACTGACCCTGAATTAAGCGCCCGTTGGGCTGCAGAAATGGTTAAAGAATTAAACAAACATATGCAGCAAAAAGAGCTGGCTCGTTTGGAGCGGCAACAGACTTACTTACTCGAATACATAGCAACCGTGAAAGAGCAAAAGGTACTTGATGCCACAACGGCGGTGCTAGTAGGGCAGCTCAACAAATCTATGTTAGCGGCTGGGCGTGAAGACTTCTCTTTTGAAGTTGTAAATTCGCCTATCGTTTTGCCCGAAGATGAATTTACGTCCCCCAATCGCCCTTTGTTAGGATTTTTAGGATTGTTTTTGAGTTTGACACTCGCCAGCTTTTTAATTTTGAGAGCCTCAATGCCATTAGCCGCAGATGATTGAAATTTGTAAAATGCCAATAGAAAATTCTTTATGTGTCAGTATTGTATTATTTAACACTCCGGAGGACGAGGTCCGGAGGGCTGTTGATCAGTGCCTAAGTGCCTCTTCAGTTCAGACAGTTTATTTGCTCGATAATTCAGCAGAGCCCGTCACCTGGGAATGGCTGGACCAAGAGGGAATTGAATATATCTTCAATAATGCCAATCTGGGATATGGGACAGCTCATAATATAGCGCTAAGAAAAATAATTGATGAACACCCTTATGCTTTGGTTTTAAATGCAGATGTGTTGTTTGAGCCATCCGCGTTAGATCATATGGTGGCGTATATGCATCAAAGGCAAGATATTGGGCTATTGTCACCTAAAGTCCTCAACGAGGATGGAACTATACAGCGTTCTATTAGACTGCTTCCGACACCCGTTAATATGATTGTTCGGCGGTTTTTTCTATATGGCGGTTTATTTGCTTTATTACGCAGGATATCTCCGCTGCTCGTGGAACGTAAGATTGCCAAAATACATGAGTATTTCCTAGCTAAGCATATTTATACTTATGAGTTGGGAATAACAGGATACAATGCGGAGTTTGAGCCCCCTGTGGCAACTGGATGTTTCATGTTGTTTGCGTCGCATGCATTGAAGCAATATGGTTTGTTTGATGAACGCTTTTTCATGTATAACGAAGATATAGATCTGACCAGGCGTATATCTTGTCAAAGTAAAATCTGTTTCACTCCTGAGTTTCAGGTAGTTCACGCTCACGCCAGGGGTTCGTATAAAAATCTAAAATTATTCAAATATCATATTATAAGTCAGATAAAATATTTCGCTAAGTGGGGCTGGTTTTTCGATAAGCAACGTGAAAGCGTAAATAAAAAAACGCTTAAACAATGCAGTCTTTAGAATACAATTGGTGCAACCCGCTATGCTATCTTTGTTGAATTTGAGACTAAGTAATCAGATAGCTATATTTTCACTTGGAATAATACTTTTTTTGCTCCCTAAGATCACCCTTGTTTCCGCGGGGGCGTATGAAGGAGCCGGCCTGCGAATAGATGACTTCGTCTTATTTGGACTTCTGGGCGTTGTTATTTTTTCCGCTTTTTCCATGAAATCCTTTAAGGTCACAGCATTTGAAACTTGCTTTTTCCTTCTAATCTTCTGGTTTTTTGTAGCGTTTACCCTCAATATTCCTCAGGGCCGGGGGTCGATCTTATATGTGCTTAGGCTCATAGAATATTTTGCCTTATTCTACATTGGAGCTATGGCGCCAAATCCTAGAGCATTATTGAGGGTGTTGGTGGTTTGGAGTGTCTTAAACGCTGTGCTTTCGGTATTGCAATATCTGGGCATTGTTGGCGGTATGATGAACGGTGTCTATGTACCAACGCTTGAACGGGCAACAGGCCTAACCAATAACGCAACAGAAACATCCATGGTCGCTTTGTTGATCTTTGCTTTCTACACTGCGCTCAATCGCACGAGCGAAGACTTTTGGCGGCTTTGCATCATGTTTTCCATTACAGCGATCGCAATTGGCGTATCAGGTTCACGCATGCCTATAGCTTTACTTCTACTCGTATTCGCCTGGCATATGTGGTCATTACGCGGTGTTTACCGCATAACCATTGTTGCGGGTTTCGTGGGGATAGTTTTATTCGCAATGACCAGTTTTTCTGTGCAGCAAATAAACCCGTCCGATGATGCTGAATCACAGCAAAGCCTTCAAACCAGGGTCTTTGGGTTATTTAAGGAAGGGGGCACAGCTGCTGTAGTAACTTTGTTTGACCGTGTACAATTTGAACAGGCAGGATTTACAAATGCAGACGTCGTTGTTGCACGGGAATCCAATAAAAAGATATTGGGAGATGACGCTGATTTAAGCCTCTTGGTCCGCTTTTCTAAATGGGCTTATGCTGTAAAGACGTGGGCTAATCAAGGCGTATTTTATCAGATCTTTGGGGTTGGACCAGGGGTTTGGTATAATGCGCTCGATGGGGGATTACTGCGTATTCTTACCGAAAGTGGTTTCTTTGCCTTGATAACATTTCTAGCACTCTACTTTGTGCGTCCCAAATATGGTGATTTTGACCCCACAAAGGTTATGATCCTCATCTTTTTTGCTGGGAATCTCGTAGTGGACCATTATTTTTTCTATAAGGTGATGGCCTGCTTCCTGATGATTGTGGGCGCGTGTTCCGCGCACATTGGGAGACAACGCCAGCAAGAGCGGCAAATGCAGACAGGGTGTAAATGAAACACCAATTGATCCCCCCTTTCATGCTCTCGGGCCTATCGATGACCTTAAAAGCAGGCGGTCTGCTTGCGTTTTTGATCATCATTGGCAGATTTTTGCCCCTCGAAGATTTTGGTCTGATCAGTTTCTACCTGTCCATAGGTACAATTTCTTCCCTTTTGGTCGACTATGGGTTCCAATTGAAATTAGTCAAAGATATTGCGGCAGAGACAGAGAAAACATCTGTCCTGTTTATGAAATCACTTAGCACAAAAGTAGCAATCAGCGGCAGTATCTTGGCTATAGGATTAGTTGTACTACTAACAAATGCCGTTCCTGCTGACGAGCAAGTCATTGCAGGCGCCCTGGTCAGCGCTCTCATTATTTGGTCTTTCCAAAATCATTTTGCGATCCCCTTTCGAGCCAACCAATTTTACGGGAGGGAATGCATCCTGTTTTGTTTATGTGAAATAGGAATGTTAGCTGCTATTTTAATGTATTTTTTTATCTCTAAAGACCCTACCCCCTTAGGGGCGAGTATTACATTCTTGTTAGCACGAGTTATGGGGCTGGGGCTATCGGGCTTTCTATATGGTCGATATTTCCAATGGCCTTGGCCTTCACACTCTGTTGTAACTAATCTTAAGACGGATTTTTCGTATTTTCTGCATTTTGCGATTGGCACTTTATACGTGGTTATCGATACACCGCTTATCCGGATTCTGGCGGACGAGAAATTTGTAGGCCCATACCAGATCGCAATGCGAGCCGTCTTAGCGATGACCTTACCCACTGTCTTATGTAACACTATTCTCTTGCCCCGATTATCAGCAGCCTTTCAAAAACATGGACATCAAGCGGTTAAGCCTTATAGGGAAATAAGGGGGTTTATTATCCTAGGAATAGTAGCCGCCACTTCCAGTTATTTAATATGGCCCGCAATCATGCACTTTGGCCTCATTTCGTATAGCGAACTTATCAATCCGCTTATTTTGCCGTTCAGTGCTGTGATTGTTTTGCGGTATTGGGGAAGCGTCTATGGAACATTATTGACGGTATCTAAACGTCAAAAGTGGCGTGTATATTCGCTAGCCCTTACTCTAGTCTTTATATTGATTGGTGATTTTACCTTTATTCCCGTCTTTGGTTGGCAGGCTGCCGCCTGGGTCCAAGTAGGCGGGCATATATTATTGCTAGGACTATATATATTGTTTACCAAGCGGGAATTTGGCTCGCTATACTTGTGGAAATAACTATGAAGCTCATACGTAATATTTGTATTTGGACACTGGGTTTACCGATTTGGATTATCTCACGCTTTCTGCCAAAGAGGCATGATTTATGGGTCTTTGGAGCGTGGCTTGGCAAGACATATTCGGATAACAGCCAGGCACTTTTTGAGTACACTTTGAAACATGCACCGGATATTACGGCAATATGGCAAACCAATTGCCCTAGGGTCTTTGAACTCCTCAAAGCAAAAGGGCTTCCCGTCCAAATGTCGTATTCATGGGAAGGATATAAAACAGCACTCAGGGCTGGAAAAGTTATAGTTTCTTCCGGAATGATCGATGTGAACCGGTTTGCAGCTAATGCTCCCGTCAAAGTACAACTGTGGCATGGGGCACCATTGAAAAAAATCGGAGACCTGTCTCGGTCACCAGTCGTTTATTTTGGCTATTCGTTGCTCAGGCGCATTTACCCATTTATTGATCCTCCCTATACAATAATAACGGCCACCTCAGATGCTGTGGCGGAAATAATGCAAAAATCTTTCCCGCGCGGTAAGAAGGTTGCTGTGACGGGATACCCAAGAAATGACCAGCTCTTTCACAAAAAAACTGGAGTATCAGATCAAAAAATCGTTGTATATATGCCCACTTTTCGGCAACAGGACCCCTTGTCTGAGCCTCTCATGTTTCATGGATTTTGCCCGGAACGCTTACAGCAGTTAATGCAAAAATATAATGGGTTGTTTGTCTTTAAAATGCATCCATCTCAGAGTGCTGTACCAATGGACCTTTCCGGGTACGATAGAGTTGTTCAAGAGGCCTCTAAGGCGGATCTATACGGATTAATGGCCAAGAGCTCAGTATTAATAACAGACTATTCCGGTGTATATATCGACTATCTTTTACTTGATAAGCCAATCATATTTCATGTCTACGATTTTGAAGATTATGTAAGCAAGGATAGAGGGTTTCTCTATGACTTTGAGGCGGTAACGCCTGGCCGCAAAACAAGAACCTGGGACGAGGTTTACGACGAGATAGAGAGGTTGTTGTCTACACCAGCTATGCTGGACGACCGGTTTCATCAAGTGAAAGACTTTTTTCATTCATTTTCTGATGAATTTTCC
>Ga0209273_10001533_pt1 | contig 20259 bp, 15 predicted proteins | sample tdAd471_FD_187126 | JGI IMG/M metagenome (GOLD analysis project Ga0209273, IMG submission 187126) | Marine sediment microbial communities from the Atlantic coast under amendment with organic carbon and nitrate - tdAd47.1 (SPAdes)... | ecosystem: Environmental > Aquatic > Marine > Coastal >...
TTCTCCTTACTTCGTGACCGATACGGATAAAATGATTGCTGATTTGGAGAACCCATATATCCTACTTTTTGATAAGAAAATCTCTAACCTTCAGGAAATCCTTCCTATCCTTGAGCCAGTAGCACAATCTGGAAGACCTCTTTTGATTATCGCTGAAGATGTAGAAGGGCAAGCCCTAGCTACTTTGGTAGTGAACAAATTGAGAGGTGGACTTAAGATTGCCGCTGTAAAAGCGCCAGGTTTTGGTGACAGAAGAAAAGCTATGTTGGAAGACATCGCTATTCTAACCGGTGGTACCGTAATCTCTGAAGAAAGAGGATTCTCTTTGGAAAACGCTTCTTTGGATATGTTGGGTACTGCTGAAACTGTAACCATTGACAAAGACAATACTACAATTGTTAATGGTAGCGGAAATGCAGATGACATAAAAGCTAGAGTGAGCCAAATCAAAGCTCAAATCGAGACTACAACATCTGATTATGACAAAGAAAAACTTCAGGAACGTTTGGCCAAATTGGCCGGTGGTGTTGCCGTACTTTATGTAGGTGCAGCTTCTGAAGTAGAAATGAAAGAGAAGAAAGACCGTGTGGATGATGCCTTGCACGCAACCCGTGCCGCTGTTGAAGAAGGTATTGTTGCCGGTGGTGGTGTTGCTTTGGTAAGGGCCAAAAAGGTCCTTGAAAAATTAGCGACCGAATCTTTGGATGAAACCACAGGTGTACAAATCGTGGCCAAGGCTATAGAGTCTCCTTTGCGTACCATCGTAGAGAATGCTGGTGGTGAAGGTTCTGTAGTTATCGCCAAAGTACTTGAAGGTAAAAAAGACTTTGGTTACGATGCCAAGTCTGACAAATACGTGGATATGCTTAAAGCAGGAATCATAGATCCTAAAAAAGTAACCCGTATTGCCTTGGAGAACGCAGCATCTGTTGCTGGTATGATTTTGACCACAGAGTGTGCATTGACCGATATTAAGGAAGATGCCCCTGCAATGCCTCCAATGGGAGGTGGCGGTGGAATGCCAGGTATGATGTAACAACATCCCATTCGGATTAAAAATAGGAACGCCCCGATTTGCATCGGGGCGTTTTCTTTTTATCTAGTTGAACGGTTCTTCATGAGAACCTAAAAACCAAGTTACTTCTTCTTACCAGTAGCTTGGGCAGTCTTCTTTATAACAGGCTTCACAGCTTTTACAGGAGATGACTTTCCATTTGACTTTGCTTGTTTCATCAGTCAATAAATTAAATGTTGGAGTAAATGTATTTCAGATTTGAATCCGCAGATTTTATTTGGCTAAACATTAACTAAAAACCGTTGTGCATTTTGTTCATGTCAACGGAAAAAGTCAGTTCAAGTGTTTTCCGAAGGAAAATATATCGAGAACTGGATTCTTGTCACTGAAATTCTGATTCTCGATACAATCTTTCTTCATTTTCACTTTAAAAGATTACTCGAATTGATAAATTTCAACCAAAATATATAGGGGTCAATCGATGGTCCCCACCACGCTGCCACAGGTAAGCATGGCGTCGCCATAATAGGGGTTGCGTATTTCCTCTTCCAAACTCAGCCAATTGGCTCCATTATCATTATTAGCCATGGGGCAGTGCTGTACATACAGTTTTGTCTCCAGCATATTCATTTGTTGTGCTATCTGAATTATATTTTGAGAAAGCTGTACAAAATCATCACGTTGGTTCTTTAAATTGTTTTTTGAAGCAATATTAGCTAATTGTCCCTCTAGTCTAGACATATGACTCTTAGCCATATCTCCCATTGGCAAGTCGCTTATTTTTGAAGCAACTTCTGCGCCTTTCTGCGCTAACATTTGTGTTTGTTCTTCGTCTGATGCAACCAAGGCATCTTTCAAATTCAGATATATCTCCAATAAGTCACCAAATGTATCTTGTGCCTCGTCCGAAAATTCCATTTTCATTTTGGTGAGCATATTGGATTTACCTGTTTGATTCATCATGGATTTTTTGCCCTGCAATTGAGCCGCAGCATCAACCGTAAAAGTACCTTTGGCAACTACCAAGTCTCCCGACTTCAACCCTGAATTGACAACATAACTCCCATTCATTAAATTTCCTAGTTCCACTTCACGCATTTCAAAAATGGCTTCGTTCGGATTTGGCTGCACATATACCAAGGAACGCTTTCCCGTCCACAAAACCGCGCTTTCCGGTATGGTCAAAGATGCATCTCCTTGAATATTGTCAATTTCAACTTCGGCCTGTACAAACATTCCAGGTTTGAGCAACCCCTTTTGGTTATCAAGTTCTGTACGGACCTCCAAGGTTCTTGTATTCTTGTTTAATGTGGGAGCAACAAAGGATACTTTTGCCGGAAATGTTTCATTCGGGTATGAATTGGTGGTAACGTTCAACGTCTGACCTTCCTCAAACAAACTCAATTGGTTTTCATAGGCATCAAAAATGGCCCAAACGGAATTTAAATTGGCCACTTTTACCAAAGGTGAACCTGTTTTTATGTAATCGCCTTCCTCCACCATAATTTGAGAAACCACTCCATTTACATTGGAATACACCGGAAAATTTTCAAGTACTTGTCCAGAGCTTTCAATTTGGTTAATTTGTGCTTCGGACAATTTCCAAAGCTTTAATTTATTCCGAACCGCTTTATATAATTGTGGTTGGGATTCCTTTAAATTGGACGCCGTCAACAGTTCTTGTTGAGCCGAAACCAAAGCTGGAGCATAAATCGTGGCCAACTTTTGACCTTTACGTACCTCTTCCCCCTCAAAATTGACAAAGATGTTTTCTATCCTTCCATCGAAATAGGCCGATTGCACCGCATCCGATTTTTGATTGATCACTACTTTACCCGAAACCTTAACCTTATTCTCCCCTGTTGTTCCTGAACCTACCATAACGGTTTCCACGCCAGCCAAAACCATCGCATTTTCGGTCATTTTAATTTGATTCGCCGTCAGTCCCTCTCCGCTACTTTCTGCTGGAATAAGGTCCATGCCACAAATGGGACACGACCCCGACTCTGGTTGCATAATTTGTGGGTGCATGGAACAGGTCCACATGTCGCCCGAAGCAATTTCCGTGCTATGGTCATGCTCCGCTCCGTTTGTCGCATCGGCACTATTTCCAAATATGAGATATCCTATCAATAGTCCTGTAATTACTGCAATTCCGAAGTATATGATGTTTTCCTTTTTCATGTGTTTATTTTTTTCTTTTTACAACTTTTCTCATCGTTGGCGACGAGGTAAACCAAAGCAAAAATCCGCTCAACACGGTAATCAACCCCAAAAGGGAAAATGCCCGAAGCAAAGTGGTATTAAAATCATCACGACTTTCATAATCCATCGTGTGGGTCATCCAAAGAAAATCGAACCACCTCCAATTCCGATGTCGCACCGTTTGAAACGAACCATCGGCCACCGAAACGTAGGCCTTAATATTTTCTGGTGAATCATACGTAATCACATAAGCAGGCAATTTCTTTTCCCGATACTCGTGATGCTTATCGGTCTCATTGATGACCTCAACCCCTTTAACATTTAATTCTGGTGACATTTGGCGCTCCGCAACAGCTAGAGCTTCTACTTCCGAAACACCTTCTTTTAAGTTGCCGCTTTTCGCATCAACCAAAAATTCATTGTTAATCCAGTAGTAGGGTTTGCCTGCTATTTCCTTAAGGCTCAACGAACTTATTTTAGATGGAATATTGATTTGTGAAAACCCAATGAGTCCATCAAATGCAAAGGGTTCATAATCCATGTTCCTGAAATGGTCCCCATGGATTTCATCAATATCGGTCCAGCTGAAGTAGAGTCCACTGGCTGTCCACATGATGAATTGAATGCCCAAAAATATTCCCAAATACCTATGGGCTTTTCTAATCTTAACCGCTGTTGTTCGTTTTACCATTTTATTTTTAGTCGATTGATTTAGTTCGTAATCGTAATGCATTGGCTATAACCGACACCGAGCTAAAGCTCATGGCCAGGGCTGCGATCATGGGCGAAAGCAAAATCCCAAAGAAGGGATAGAGTACCCCTGCTGCCACCGGCACACCAATGGTGTTGTATATCAATGCAAAAAATAAGTTTTGTTTTATGTTTTTCATCACGGCCTCACTAAGGTTCCGTGCTTTTACAATGCCGTGCAGGTCGCCTTTTACCAAAGTGATCATGGCACTTTCTATGGCCACATCGGTACCCGTACCCATGGCAATACCCAAATCGCTTTTGGCCAATGCTGGAGCATCGTTGATACCATCACCCGCCATGGCGACCACTTTGCCGTTGTTTTGAAGCTGTTCCACTTCCTTCATTTTATCCTCGGGCAAGGTTTCGGCCTTAAAATCATCCAAATGTAACTCACTGGCCACTGCTTTTGCGGTCGTTGCATTGTCTCCCGTAAGCATGATCACTTTTATTCCTTTATCCTGAATTGCTTTGATCGCTTTGGCACTTGTCTCCTTGATTTTATCACCAATGGCCACAAAACCGTGACATTTACCATCAATGGCCAAATAGGAAACCGTTTTACCTTTCTCTTGTGCTTTTTTGACCTTTTCCATTATATCATCAGAAATGTCAACATTGGCTTTTTCCATCAATTTGATGTTCCCCAACTTAATCTCCAAATCCTTGATCTTGCCTTCAACACCCATACCCGTCACGGCATTGAAATATTTTGTCTTTAGAATTTTGATTTCCTTTTCTTTACCATAATTCACCGTCGCTTGTGCCAAAGGGTGTTCGCTATTGGCATTTACCGACACTAGATATTGCAGCAATTCTTCTTCCGAATAGTCATCCGAAAACACTACCAATTGATCAAAGGTGGGCTTGCCCTCGGTAATGGTTCCTGTTTTATCAATGATCAGGGTGTCCACATCGGCCATTTTCTCCAAGGCTTCGGCATTTTTGATCAACACTCCATTTTGGGCACCTTTTCCCACCCCAACCATTACGGACATGGGTGTGGCGAGACCGAGTGCACATGGACAGGCGATGATCAATACAGCAATGGCATTGATCAAGGCGTAAACATAGGTGGGCTCTGGACCCCAAATAGCCCAAACTGCGAATGTTAAAACTGAAACGATAACAACCGTTGGCACAAAATAGGCGGATACCTTATCAGCCAAATTTTGAATGGGTGCACGGCTTCGGCTGGCTTCGTTCACCATCTTGATGATTTGTGAAAGCAGGGTGTCGCTACCCACTTTTTCGGCTTTCATTAAAAAGGTTTGGTTACCGTTGATGGTACCACTGCTTACTTTGTCATCCACTGTTTTTTCAACTGGAATGGGCTCTCCTGTGATCATGGATTCATCCACCGAAGTGTCTCCCTCTGTAATCATACCGTCCACAGGAATTTTTTCGCCAGGTTTCACACGGAGAATATCATCCTTTTCTATATCATCAATACTTACCTCAACTTCTTCCCCATCCACAACTTTGATCGCTTTGTTGGGCGCCAATTTCAATAATTCCTTTACCGCATTATTGGTTTTGCTGTGCGCCCTAGCCTCTAACAATTGACCCAAAAGCACCAAGGTGAGGATTACGGTTGCTGCCTCAAAATACACGTGAACCGCACCTGTTTCCCCCTTGAACTGGTCAGGAAAAAATCCTGGGAACAACAATGCTAGCACACTAAATATAAAAGCCACGCCCGCACCGATACCAATTAAGGTAAACATGTTCAGGTTCCACGTTTTAATGCTTCGATAAGCCCTTTCAAAAAACATCCAAGTAGCGTAAAAAACCACAGGCAGTGATAACGCAAACTGAACCCAATTCCAAAATTTTGGCGCCATTAGCTCATGCAACGGATTATTGGGAATCATCTCGCTCATGGCAATCAGAAATATGGGCAATGTGAACGCAAGCGCAATCCAAAACTTTTTGAGCAGTTTTTTATAGGTTTTTTCCTCTGCGCTGGCCTCGGGCTCCTTGGGCACCAACTCCATTCCACATTTTGGGCAAGAACCTGGGCCATCTTCTACCACTTCGGGATGCATGGGACAGGTCCATTGTTGTTTGGAGCTGGACGAAGTGTTTTGCTCCTCCACCAAATCCATCCCACAAACGGGGCAATCGCCAGCTTCATCATAGGTTTTGTCTCCCTCGCATTGCATGGGGCAATAGAAGGTACCATTACCGTTGGAAACCGATTTTTTCTCTTTTTTCTTCGGTTTATGATGATGGCCTTCGGCATGAATACTGTAACCGCCTCCATCTTTTTCCAAAGCTTCCTCGAACTTTTTAATTGGAATGTGCTCATCCATCTCAATCACGGCCTCGGCTTTTTCCAGATTTACCTCAACCTCGGTAACCCCATCCACTTTGGAAAGGGTTCCTTCTACATGATTTCTACAGCCATTACAGCTCATTCCGTGTATGTGATAGGTATGTTTCATCTTGTTTGTTTTTTTTATTCAAAACTAGCTGAACACCAGCAGGAAGCTTTTCACAATTCTGGGTATCTTTTATACAATTTGATCTAAAGGCCTCCGATTCCAATCTTGCACTTTTCGGTATTCACTCATGGACATTCCTGTTATCGATTTAAACTGTTTGGCCAAATGACTACTGCTCTTATACTTCAAATCATAAGCTATTTCAGAAAATGTCTTGTTTTCCATCTGGATTTCTTCCTTTACCCGCTCAATTTTCAAGAGAATAAAGTATTTTTCAATGGTCAGGCCCTCCTTGGCACTGAACATTTTACTGAGCACCGAATAATCTTTGTTCATTTTTTCTGACAGGTATTTCGAGAGATTCCGGTGCAAATCGCCATCCAAAGCATTGATCAAGTGTTTTTTAATGTCAGCTATATAACTTTCATTCACACCCTCGATCAATTCAAAACCATTTTTGACCAAAATCTCTCGAATACGTTCCAATTGTTTTTGTGCCCCATCAGAAAATTGGACTTCTCCCAAATCCATATGTACCACCTCGATGCCCGCATTCTGAAACTCTTGTCTCAGAACGCCTTTGCATCTATCGCAAACCATATTTTTTACTTTAATCCGCATCGCTGGTACAATTCAAACTTTAATTAATTGTGGGTATGTCCGTCCGCCATGTGCTCCTCGTTCAACACATAGGTCATCCCGCAAACTGGGCATTTCCCCTCTTCATCGCTTCCACTGCCTTCACAATGCATTGGGCAAACATAGGTAGAGGTATATTCCTTACCTTCCATTTTTGCGGTTTCCATGCCTTCCATGTCATGCCCTTCATGATTCATACTGTCCATGTCGTGCCCTTCTTCATGTTCCATGGTTGCTTCCGTAGAAGTTTCTTTTGCTTCCTCCGTTTTTCCCTTGCACGATACCGTAAGTACCAATACTGAAGCGAATGCGATTCCGATAATAGTTCTAATGTTTGTTCTCATTTTTGACATTTTAAATTTACTTGTTAATTAAATAATTGATGATGGCAGATTGTAGATAATACAACTGCACCGATTGTATTTGATTGGTCTGAAATTTTAATTGTAACTCTTGAATGTCCAACACATCGTTAAAATCGATGGTGCCCGTTTCGTAATTCTTGATCAGTATTTCTTCGGCATCCTTGGCCTGTTTTAGGTTTTTTGCTTGGGTTTGATGCGTAATGCGTGCCTGGTTCCGTTGCGAAATGGCATTTGCATAGGCATTTTCCAGCACGTTCAGCCGCTCCTCTTTTTGCAGTTCAATCTCTTTTTGACGAAGCTCGTTCTGTTTGGTGGTCGATTTAAACTTGTTGTTGAAAATGGGAACGGAAAAAGTGACCATTGGCATTACAATATCCTTTCCGTTATCGCTAAAAACCATATTATCCCGTTCCGATACGGGTATATAGTCCAACCCTATCCCAAAACTTGGAGCATTTTCCTTTTGGTTGAGCAATTCCGATTGCGTGACCGATTCATACAATTGATCATATTTGAGCAACTCTGGATTAAGGCTCAAATCTTCTTTGTTGAAAATGGGGTCGTCCACAGGAATATCCATTTCATCCACCACCTCAACCCCAATACTTTCATCTCGATGCAGCAAATTATTGAAGACAGCCTGCTCTGCTAGGTACGATTGCTCCAGCACTTCTTTCTGCTGCTGCAATTCATTTTGACGAATTTGAAGTTTCAAAACATCAACCGCGGAGGCATTTCCCACTTCAACAGAGGTCAAAGCCAAGGTCTCGTAGGTTTTTAGCAATTGTATATTTTCCTCCAATACTTTCTGTTTGGCTTGAATCCCATACAATTTGTAATACGATTGTGCCACGGACAAGGCCAATTTTCGTTTGGCGATCACAATTTCCGCATACTCGGTTTCCGCCATGGAACTTGCATAGTTTTCCCGTGCGGTGATCGTCCCGAACCAAGGTAACATTTGCGATACCGAAAATCTGGCACGTTGTGCTCCTGTTCTGGTCTCTGGTTCGCTCACAAAATACCCTGCTGCTATGGTGGTGTTGGGCAAAGTGTTCATTTCGACCACCTTTTCCTTTGCGATGTTATAGCGAAGTTCCAACGCTTGAATCATGGGACTGTTCAACTCGGCTTCTTGCAAATAGCTTTCCAAGGACTGGGCGTTAACCCCAAAACCCGTTAAAGCAAATAGTATGTATATGAATCTCTTTTTCATCGGTTTTGCATTTTAAGTTGCAACTCACTTTTCCAACTGTATAGCACGGGCACCACAAACAAGGTGATCAATGCGATCAGCATACCTCCAAAACTTGGAATAGCCATCGGAATCATGATGTCACTTCCTCTACCCGTACTGGTAAGCACGGGCAGAAGTGCCAAAATGGTGGTCGCCGTGGTCATCAAACACGGCCGGATACGTTTTTCGCCTGCTTCCAATACCGAAGCACGGATGTTTTTCAAGTTGTCCGGTTTGTTCTTATCAAAAGTTTGGGTAAGGTATGTGGCCATCACCACCCCGTCATCCGTGGCAATTCCGAACAGGGCAATAAAACCTACCCAGACAGCCACACTCAGGTTAATCGTATGCATTTGGAAAAGATCACGCAGGTTCTCTCCCATAAAACTGAAATTCAGGAACCAATCCTGACCGTAGAACCAAATCATTAAAAAGCCACCTGCAAAAGCTACCGCAATTCCAGAAAACACCATCAAGGATGTGGCCACCGACCTAAACTGAAAGTAAAGAATCAAAAAGATGATCAATAGGGCCAAGGGAACCACCACGGACAATGTTTTTTCGGCACGTAACTGGTTCTCATACGTCCCGGTAAATTTATAGCTGATGCCTTTGGGCACCACCAATTCGCCACTTTCTATTTTTTCTTCAATCTTGGCTTGTGCATTTTCCACCACATTGACCTCTGCATAGCCATCTTGCTTATCAAATAGCACATATCCCACCAAAAAGGTATCCTCACTCTTGATGGCTTGCGGTCCTTGTTCGTAACGGATGCTTACCAATTCGCTCAATGGAACAGGACTTCCTTTTTGTACGGGAACATAAATATTTTCCAAATCGGTTGGGTTTTCCCGAAGTTCCCTTGGGTAGCGCACCCGAACACCATAGCGCTCCCTTCCTTCCACGGTTTGGGTCAATGTCATACCTCCTAGGGCAACCTCAAGAATTTGCTGCACATCTTCAATCACAAGTCCATAGCGCACCAATTTTTCACGGTCAATATCGATGAGCAGATAGGGCTTCCCAACGATTCGGTCTGCAAAAACAGCTTCATCTTTAACTCCAGCCGCTTCTTTTAAAATGGGTTCCAATTGAAGGCCAAAATTTTCAATCTCCTTTAAATCCTGACCTTTTACCTTAATACCCATCGGAGCACGCATTCCTGTTTGAAGCATCACCAAACGTGTTTCGATGGGTTGGAGCTTGGGCGCCGAAGTAACTCCGGGCAACTTGGTCACTTTCACGATTTCGTTCCAAATATCATCCGGACTTTTGATCTCTGGGCGCCAGTTTCGGAAATATTCACCATCAGTATCAGGAATTAAAAGATTCCTATTTATTCGTAAGGGTTCGCTCACGTGGTTTTCAGCATAATTCTGCTCATTGCTCACTTCCAAATTTGGATTGGCCAGTACTTTTCCGTTACTCAACTCGAAATAGCCATCGGCATTTACCTTGAAACGTTGCGGACTTCCAGCATCATTTTTCTCATATTCTGAGCGGTATTGAATAATATTCTCATACATTGATAGCGGGGCTGGGTCCAATGCGGATTCGGTTCTACCTGCTTTTCCTACCACGGTTTCAATCTCAGGAATGGTGGCTACGGCCATATCCAATTGCTGCAACACCCGCTTGTTTTCTTCAACTCCCGCATGCGGCAAAGAAGTCGGCATCAGTAAAAATGAGCCTTCGTTTAAGGAAGGCATGAACTCTTGGCCTGTATTCCGCATGATCATGAACCCAAAGACCACAATCACCGTCGGAATGGACAAGAACAACAATTTGTTTTCCAATGCCCAGGTCAAAATACGGCTGTAGTATTGTCTGAAGAGGTAAAATACTCCCAATAAAACACCACAAATCAAGCCAACAAAAATTAGGTTGATGGCAATACTGCGATCAAAGCCCAAGGGTCTCCAATAGGTGGCCAACAAGAAAATAATTGTAGTAACGCAGATACCCACATTAAGCATCCCCGCTTGTTTTTCCTCTAAAATTTTTCTCAATTTGAGGATTCCAGCAATACCAAAAGTGATTAACGCCAAGCCCAACCAATATCCGAAACCGATGGCAACCAATCCCAAAAGAATCAAAACACCATTCCAAATGTACTTGTATAATTGATTAGGGCTTTTCTTTCTAAAAATTATCGCTGCAAAAGGTGGAATCAAAAAGAGGGCAACAATTATTGAAGCGGTCAAGGCCATTGTCTTGGTAAACGCCAAGGGGCGGAATAATTTTCCCTCGGCACCCACCATCGTAAATACCGGGATAAAACTAATGATGGTCGTCAACACCGCTGTTAAAATGGCACCTGAAACCTCGGAAGTGGCATTGTAGACCACCTCATTTATGGACAAGTTTTCATTGTTTTCGTCCATATGTCGGATAATATTCTCAGAGAGAATGACCCCAACATCGACCATAGTTCCAATCGCAATAGCAATTCCTGAAAGTGCCACGATATTGGCATCTACTCCGAACATTTTCATGGCGATGAAGACCATGAGCACTGCAATGGGCAATAGACCAGAAATCAGGATAGAAGCTCGAAGGTTGAACACCATGACCACAATGACCAAAATGGTAATGAGAATTTCGAGCGTTAAGGCTTCATTCAAGGTTCCCAGGGTTTCTTGAATGAGTTCAGTTCTATCATAAAAGGGAACAATGGTCAATTGCGAAGTGGTCCCATCTTTCAATTCTTTGGATGGAAGTCCCGCACTCAATTCCTTGATTTGTTGTTTTACATTGTTGATAACCTCCAACGGATTGGCTCCGTATCGGGCCACAACCACACCACCAACTACTTCGGCTCCTTCCTTGTCCAAAATTCCGCGACGAACCGCAGGCCCTAAAGAAACTCGGGCCACATCCTGCACACGAATGGAGGTATAATCTGTTGCTGTCACCACTGCATTTTTGATATCGTCCAAAGATTTGATGTAGCCAAGCCCACGAACTAAGTATTCCGCTTTGTTGATTTCCAAGGTCTGGGCACCAATATCCCGATTACTCTGCTTTACGGCTTTGACGACTTGATCCAACCCCACGTTGTACTGTTTCATCAATTCAGGATCCACGTCCACTTGGTATTCCTGAACAAATCCGCCAATAGAGGCGACTTCGGATACGCCAGATGCCGAGGATAAAGCATATTTTACATAGTAATCCTGTACACTGCGTAGTTCCTGAAGGTCCCATCCGCCAGTAACGTTTCCGTCTTTATCACGACCTTCCAAGGTGTACCAGAATATCTGTCCCAAAGCAGTAGCATCAGGTCCCAAGGCAGGGTTAACACCATCAGGCAATAGGTTGTTAGGAAGTGAATTAAGTTTCTCCAGAATACGGCTGCGACTCCAGTAGAACTCCACATCCTCCTCAAAAATGATATAGATACTAGAAAACCCGAACATAGAAGAACTCCGAATGGTTTTTACCCCAGGTATTCCCAATAAAGAAGTTGTCAATGGGTAAGTAATCTGATCTTCGATATCCTGAGGGGAACGACCTGGCCATTTGGTGAACACAATCTGTTGGTTTTCACCTATATCGGGAATAGCATCAACAGCCACGGGATTGCTTGGCAAAATAGCACCAGTATTCCAATTAAAAGGAGTGCTTACGATGCCCCAGGCCATAAAAACCAGCAGGAGCAATACGGCTACTAATTTATTTTCTATTAAAAATTTGATGCTTTTATTCAGCATAAAGGTTTGATTTAAACATTAGATCGACTCAAAAACGCGCATAAACGCAATTGCCCAACCATTTTAGGTCAGGTAAAATTCAATCTATGTTAAATCAAATAAGGAAAGTCTGGTCAAGAACCTGGACATCCCGTATCAATGGAGGTGGGTTGTACTCACTGAAGGGAGTAGTTCTTCGGAATCAATTTCGAAAAGTTGAAAATAGGTTTGGACAAAGCTTACCAAGAAGACTTGCTGATCCAAACTAAAGTTTTCAAAGGAGAGTTTTAAGTCGTCTTGACCTTGAACAGTAAAAGATTCATCATCACAACACGATTTTTCCATCTTCATGTCCATGCCGCAATCGTCGGCGTGCGCAAAGAAAGAAATATCCATCACCCGACCCATACAAATATGCTTGTCCACCGTCCACGAAACCGTGGAGGCCAACAGCAAAAATGCCATTACCGAGGATACTATTTGATGAAAAATCTGCTTCATTCGACTACAAAACTACAAAATATTAACATTTATTGTTTTGCTTAACAGAACTTTATCTGTTTTTAAGCTGTAAGCTTGTTTTCTTTTGTCGTACAAATCCACTATTCAATACATTTGCAAAAAAAATTACCTCATGCTAAAATCATTGGAACCCAAGGTCCTCGAAATCATAAAAGATGAAAACAAATCGATTGATACCCGCTTGGGCGAAATCTGTGAACTTTTGCGCAACAATGTCGACCATTACGACTGGGTGGGTTTTTATTTTAAAAATGGGGATAAAAATGAATTGAAATTGGGACCCTACGCTGGCGCTCCAACCGACCACACCATCATACCCTTTGGCAAAGGTATTTGTGGACAGGTTGCCGTGAGCAACAAGAACTTTGTGGTACCCGACGTAGCTGCGCAAGACAATTACATCGCCTGCAGCATCACGGTAAAAGCAGAGATTGTTGTCCCGTTGTTCGTAAATGGTGAAAATGTGGGACAAATCGATATCGATTCCAACACTCCTGACCCATTTACAGAGGAAGATGAACGCTTTTTGGAATTCGTCAACCAGAAAGTGGCGGAGATTCTGTAAAACTTCTCCGAATTTGTTGATAAACCGTACTGCTATTTAGTGGCAAATGGAGTACTTTTGTACGCTTAAGAAATTGATTTTTAAGATATAAATGAGTACTGCCAAAAAAGCCTCCGCTGCATTGATTTCCGTTTTCCATAAAGACGGATTGGAACCTATTGTAAAAAAACTGGATGAACTAGGTGTAACCCTTTATTCTACTGGGGGAACCGAAAAATTTATACGCGACCTGGGTATCGATGTGGTACCTGTCGAGGATGTTACCAGTTACCCTTCCATTTTGGGGGGACGCGTTAAAACCCTACATCCAAAAGTGTTTGGCGGCATTTTGAACCGTCAGGACAATGATAGCGATGTGGCCCAAATGGAGGAATTTGAGATTCCGCAGTTGGATATCGTCATTGTGGACCTTTACCCTTTTGAAAAAACGGTGGCCAGTGGGGCATCGGAACAAGATATTATTGAAAAAATAGACATAGGGGGCATATCTCTCATCAGGGCCGCTGCCAAAAATTTCAAGGATGTACTTTGTGTTTCCTCCATGGAAGATTATGAAGATTTCTTGGGCGTTATTTCCGAAGCAAATGGCATCACAACCTTGGAAGACCGCAAACGTTTTGCTACCAAGGCGTTCAATATTTCTTCACATTACGATACGGCCATCTTCAACTACTTTAATAAAGAAAAAGAAGAAACCGTATTAAAAATCAGCGAGACCAAAGGTCAGGTGTTGCGCTATGGTGAAAACCCGCACCAAAAAGGATACTTCTTTGGTGATTTTGATGCGATGTTCTCTAAGCTTCACGGTAAAGAGCTATCGTACAACAACCTTTTGGATGTGGATGCTGCCGTAAACTTAATGGGTGAGTTTAAAAACGATGACCCGACTTTCGCCATTTTAAAACACAACAACGCTTGTGGGTTGGCCACACGAAATACTATTCATCAAGCATATGTTGATGCTTTGGCAGGTGATCCTGTTTCAGCATTTGGTGGTATTTTGATTTCCAATGTTGAAATTGACAAGCCTACTGCAGAAGAAATTCATAAACTGTTCTGCGAAGTGGTGATTGCCCCAAGCTATTCTAATGATGCTTTGGAAATCTTGAAAGGAAAGAAGAATCGAATTATTCTGGTCCAAAATGAAACAGCATTGCCAGACACTTTGGTAAGAACTTGTTTGAACGGTGTTTTAGTTCAGGATAAAGATTCCAAAACTGATTCCAAAGAAGATTTGACTCCTGTTACCGAAAAACAAGCCACGCCAGAAGAAATCGAAGATTTGATTTTTGCCTCCAAATTGTGCAAGCATACCAAAAGTAATACCATTGTTTTGGCCAAGAACAAACAATTGTGTGCAAGCGGAACAGGGCAAACATCACGTGTTGATGCTTTAAACCAAGCCATTCATAAGGCAAAATCCTTCGAGTTTAATTTAGATGGAGCAGTAATGGCGAGCGATGCCTTCTTCCCATTCCCTGATTGTGTGGAGATTGCGGACAAAGCGGGCATTAAAAGTGTAATTCAGCCAGGGGGTTCCATCAAAGATCAGCTGAGCATTGATTATTGCAACGAAAATGGATTGGCGATGGTGATGACGGGCACTCGACATTTTAAACATTAATTTTAGTACTTTAGCCGATAATTTTTACCGTTAATCCGAAATAAACGCTTTTTTATGGGATTCTTTGATTTCATGACCGAGGAAATTGCTATTGACCTTGGTACTGCAAATACCCTGATCATCCACTTGGACAAAGTGGTTGTAGACAGTCCTTCCATTGTGGCAAGGGACCGTGTATCGGGGAAAATAATCGCGGTGGGCCGCGAAGCCAATATGATGCAGGGGAAAACCCATGAAAACATCAAAACCATACGGCCGTTAAAAGACGGGGTAATCGCCGATTTTGATGCATCGGAAAAGATGATCAGTATGTTCATCAAAAATATTCCGGCGCTCAAGAAAAAGTGGTTCCCGCCGGCACTTCGCATGGTCATTTGTATTCCTTCTGGGATTACTGAAGTGGAAATGCGTGCGGTACGTGAGTCTGCGGAACGTGTTAACGGTAAAGAAGTATACCTTATTCATGAGCCCATGGCCGCTGCCATTGGTATCGGCTTGGACATTATGCAACCGAAAGGTAATATGATTGTGGACATAGGTGGTGGTACAACCGAGATTGCTGTAATCGCGCTTGGTGGTATCGTGTGTGACAAATCCGTTAAAATTGCAGGGGATGTGTTCACGAACGACATTATTTATTACATGCGTACCCAACACAACTTGTACGTCGGGGAAAGTACCGCAGAAGCCATCAAAATAGAGATTGGTTCGGCTACGGAAGATTTAAAATCCCCACCAGAAGACAAATCGATTCAGGGTCGCGATCTTTTGACGGGAAAACCAAAACAGGTCCAGGTGTCTTACCGAGAAATCGCCAAAGCCTTGGATAAAAGCATTTTAAGAGTAGAAGATGCGGTTATGGAAACTTTATCACAAACTCCTCCCGAATTGGCTGCCGATATATACAACACTGGTATTTATTTGGCGGGTGGTGGCTCTATGCTGCGAGGATTGGACAGAAGGCTTTCCCAAAAAACCGATTTGCCCGTTTACATTGCCGAAGATCCTTTGAGAGCCGTTGTTCGAGGCACTGGTATCGCGCTTAAAAACTTGGAACGCTATAAAAGTATTTTAATAAAATAGCACTGTAGTCTTTACAGTTCTATTATCTTCAAGGAGTTGAATATCTTCTTAACGATACGATTGCATGCAACGCATCATCAATTTTGTTTTACGCTATAGAAATGCATTTTTGTATGCATTTTTTGCGTTTATAGCCTTGGTCATGACCATTCGGTCACATTCCTACCATCAATCCAAATTTTTTAATTCATCTCGATGGGTCACGGGCAGCATTTATGGCGCGGGTTCCGATGTGTCCTCGTATTTCAATCTGCAAGAGGAGAACAAAAGATTGGTGAAGGAAAATCAGCAGTTGCGAAGAATCCTTTTCAACGCTCAATATGATAGCATTGAACCCCTGGATTCCACCTTGGCCGTATATCAGGTTATGAATGCCAAACTCATTAAAAATAGTTTTACCTCTCCCCGCAATTACGTAACCATAGACAAAGGGGAGGAAGATGGTGTCCATCAAGATATGGGGGTAATAACCACCGACGGTATTTTGGGCATTGTAGAAAATGTTTCGAACGGTTTTGCCACTGTCCAAAGCGTGCTTAACACCAAATCCAACATCAACGCCAAAATAAAAGGCACGGAATACTTTGGCTCTTTGATCTGGGACACCAAAGATTACACCCTTGTCCAGCTTGTCGATATTCCCAGATTGGTGCCATTGGTCGTTGGTGACACCATTGTTACCGGCGGCATGTCCAGTATTTTTCCGGAAAACGTGCCTATCGGGACGATAAAAAAGTACGACCTCAATGATGCCAAGAGTTTTTATAACATTGATGTGGAACTTTTTTCAGATATGGCCAACATCAAAAATGTGTACTTAATAGCAAACAAGGATAAAGAGGAAATTGAGGAACTAGAATCCAGAACCATAGAATGAACAACACCTTGATCATAAATATGCTGCGTTTTGTGTTGTTGGTCATCACACAGGTGCTCATATTCAACAATCTGAATTTTTTAGGCTTTATCAACCCATTTGTCTACGTGGTGTTCTTTTATTGGTATCCCATCAAAGTAAATCGTGCGATTTTTATGCTCACCGCATTTTTATTGGGGTTGGTCATCGATATTTTTTCGGATACTTTGGCTTTAAACGCTCTAGCTTCGGTAACCATTGCCTATGCCAGGCCTGCCATTATGAGGTTTTGTTTTGGCGTTAACTACGATTTTCAGAGTTTTAGCTTCAAAAACACCACCAAGGTCCAGCGCATCACCTTTTTGGCTTTGCTTGTTTTGATTCATCATTTGATATTCTTTTCGTTTGAGATTTTAAGTATCGCCCATTTCCTTTTAATTTTGAAGAAAGTTTTTGCCACAGGTATTGTAACTTTAATACTTTGTGTATTATTCAGTTCACTTTTTAGTCCAAAAACCGAATAAAAACGTAGTTTTTATCGTTGGGATATATACGGAGCCCAAGAATTTAGGTCGATCATGAAAAAATTATTGCTTTCATCCATAGTTGTTCTTATAGGATTTACCTTTATAGGTAGACTGTCCTATTTGCAATTGTTCCGTTTTTCGCCCGATCAAATATTGGACGACCCTGCCATAAAAAAAGTGTATGACTATCCTGAAAGAGGATACATTTACGATAGGGACGGTAAACTCTTGGTGGGCAATCAACCTGCATACGACGTTATGGTCATCCCAAGGGAAGTAAAACCTTTGGACACTTTGGAATTTTGCAGTCTTTTGGGCATTGAAAAGCCTGAATTCCTTGAAAAAATGGAAAAAGCCAGACGGTACTCCCCTAGACTACCCTCGGTTTTGGTTCCTCAACTTTCCAAAGAGGATTATGCCAAGCTTCAGGAGAAAATGCGGCATTTTACCGGCTTTTATATTCAAAAAAGGTCATTGCGCTATTACAACACCAAAAGTGCGGCCAATGTATTGGGCTATATTAGTGAGGTGAACGAATGGGACCTCAAAAATAACCCGTACTACGTTGCTGGGGAGTTAAAAGGCCGAACAGGCATTGAGCAGCAGTACGAAGAGATACTAAGAGGACAAAAAGGGGTTAAACATATTCAAAAGGACCGTTTTAACAGGGATATTGGTCCGTACAAGGATGGAAGATTGGACACCCTGCCCCAACAGGGCAAAGAGATACATATTACTCTGGACAAGACCTTACAAGAATACGGAGAAAAGTTGATGCACGGTAAACGAGGGGGAATTGTTGCCATTGAACCCAAATCTGGGGAAATTTTAGCCATGATTTCAGGCCCAACATACGACCCTGCACTTTTGGTGGGCAGACAACGATCAAAAAATTATAGCAAACTCCATTACGATACCATATCCAAACCTACATGGGACCGTTCCATTTTGGCGCAGCCTTCACCAGGGTCACCTTTCAAAACCCTGAACGCATTGGTCGGTCTCCAAGAAGGTGTTATCAATACCGATACAAAATTTAGATGCTATCACGGTTTTTATGTAGGCAACACGCTCAGGGGATGTCATTGCGGTGGTGGCGTCAGGGATTTGAACTCGGGCATCTATCAATCTTGTAACGCCTATTTTGCTGGTGTATTCCGAAAGATTTTTGATAAATACGAGACCACCGATAAAGGCATGGGTGTTTGGGAAAAACATATGAAAAGTTTTGGCCTTGGTGATTTCTTGGGTACCGACCTCCCTACAGGCGCCCCGGGAAGAATTCCAGATGTGGCCTATTACGATAAGTGGTATGGGGATGGCCGGTGGGCGGCATCCACGATCATATCCAATTCCATAGGTCAAGGGGAAATTGCGGCCACCCCCCTACAATTGGCCAATATGACTGCCGCCATTGCCAACCGCGGATATTTTTACACCCCGCACATTATTAAAAGTATTGGGAACCATGGTAAAATTGACCCCAAATACACCGAGCCCCGTTATACCACCATTGAGAGAAAACATTTTGACCCCGTGATTGAGGGGATGGCCAATGTATACAAATATGGTACCGGAAGATGGGTTCAGATTCCAGATATAGAAATTGCCGGTAAAACAGGAACTGTAGAAAACTATATACGGGTTGACGGTGAACGCATGCAATTGACGGACCACTCTGTTTTTGTGGCTTTTGCACCTGTGGAAAACCCTCAGATAGCCTTGGCAGTATATATTGAAAATGGCTATTACGGATCACGCTACGCAGGACACATCGCTTCACTTTTGATAGAAAAATACATCAAAGGGGAAATTACCAGAAAAGATCTTGAGAAGCGGATGCTGGAAAAAACATTGGAACACGAATACGCAAAACCTTACAGCGGTGAACCCTTTGAAATAAACGAGTATGAGTGGTAGAGGACCTTTTGGGAGGTTGGATTGGATTACATTTATCCTCTACACGCTTTTAGTTTTTATTGGTTGGATCAATATTTACTCCACTTCTGTTGGGGAAGCGCATACTTCAATTTTTGACTTTTCCACTTTATATGGAAAACAACTCTTTTTTATAGGCCTTGCCGTATTGGGCATCATCTTCGTACTATTTGTGGAATCACAGTTTTTTGAACGCTTTGCCTCCATTTTTTATGTGGTTTCCATTGTGCTGCTATTGGGGTTGTTTGTTTTCGGGAAAACGATTGCAGGAGCAACTTCTTGGTACGATCTTGGTTTTTTCAACCTTCAGCCATCGGAGCTGGCCAAAGTGACCACTTCCTTGGCTTTGGCAAAGTTTTTAAGTGATATACAAACCGATATACGCACGGGGAAACACCAACTTTATGCCCTGGCCATTATTCTATTGCCTGCCTTGCTGATATTGCCCCAACCTGACCCAGGAAGCTCGCTCATTTATTTTTCGCTTTTTTTCGTGTTGTTCAGGGAAGGTTTTCCAATCTATTATTTAGGAATTCTAATATTTGCCGTGGTCTTGTTTGCTACAACTTTAATGTTCGGAACCGTTTGGGTTGCCATTGGATTGATTATTCTGACCTTGTTGGTCTATACCTTCAAAAAAGCATCTGTAAAGATACCTATTCTTCCCGTTCTCGGGGTTATTGTTGTATCCATACTCTTTTCGCTATCCGTAAATTTTGTGTTTGAAAATGTATTTGACCAACGCCACCGAGACCGCTTTGCGTTATGGTTAAGTCTGGAAAAAGACGAAG
>Ga0209273_10001542_pt1 | contig 20171 bp, 15 predicted proteins | sample tdAd471_FD_187126 | JGI IMG/M metagenome (GOLD analysis project Ga0209273, IMG submission 187126) | Marine sediment microbial communities from the Atlantic coast under amendment with organic carbon and nitrate - tdAd47.1 (SPAdes)... | ecosystem: Environmental > Aquatic > Marine > Coastal >...
ACCGAGATGGTTATGCCTGGTGATAATGTGACGCTCGAAGTTGAGCTGATTGCACCGATTGCCATGGACGAAGGCCTGCGCTTCGCTATCCGCGAAGGGGGTCGTACCGTCGGCGCCGGCGTCGTTGCCAAAATCTTGAAGTAAGAATTTAGTTTAAATTCTTATCGCTTATGAAAACCCGGCTATCCATTAGGATGGCCGGGTTTTTCTATTCTATGTGTCGTTGTTAAGTTGCTTATCCTTTCATTAATAGGGTGCGGGAACAGTCCCTTCCATCTGAACGATTTCAAATCGGCTTTGCCAGGAGGGATCTGTTATGCGCGTATTTCTAGTGGTTTTTGTTGCTCTGCTTTTTATGGATGCCAGGGCTATCGCTGGGCCAGTCACTTTTACTGGGGCACAGCTGCTTACGACGCCAGGTGTAAGTTTTCCGGGCGAAGCGCCGACAACTCAAGGGAATAGCTTGCGTTTCGCATTTCCCACCAATGATTCTATACTTTTCTCCATCGATCTGCGGCAATTCGTAGATAACCCTGCACATCTCGTTTTTTCTGGGAATTTGACCCGCGTTACAAATGATCATGACCCAAGATTCTACCTGACCGATGGATTAAATGCTGTTGGTGTCAATATCGCAGATGCTTCTTTAGATGGTCTTCCTGATAGGGGTGTTATTACAGCCTCATTTGGTGAGTTGAATAACAATCTTGTCTCTTTTGATGGAGCGCCAGGGCTTGCGGATGGTTTTGAATATATCACTGGCAGTGTTTTTTCTTTTACTGCAACTATCCATGCGCAAAAGCTGGAGACCTTGATTTCGGCATCCATAGCTGGAGTGAGCGGAACTCGGGCTATTGGTACAGTTCTTGAACTGAGCCGCCCATTATCCCTTATCTTTGTTGCCGCCACAGTTAACGCCTCTCGAAACGAAATATATCAGATCAACGCCCTGACATTGGATAGTATTCCGGTACCTGTGCCTGAGCCGGGTACAATGGGGATTTTTCTTCTCGTACTGTCTGGGCTTATTGCCTTTAGGAGAATGTTGGTCTGACATAGCGGTGTTTTTTAAGTGCGTGCGCCTTAAGCCGCTGGTATATATGGCTCATGAATAAATATTTTTACGTTTTAGTCACATTATCCATTGCCTCCGCCGCGTATTTTAAATTCAGCTCTGAACAAGGTGCCGACTTAAGGATCTATGCCCTTGATTGCGGCGATATCACCATGGATATGAGTGGATTTTCCAGAAACGGAGAGTTTGCGGGTGAAAGTGGCGATCTCGCTAACCCTTGTTTCCTCATTCGCCATCCAAAGGGCGATTTATTGTGGGATACTGGATTTGAAGAATCTCTCGTTGATATCCCAGAGGGTGTATCCATTCCAGGCTTTCAAAAAACAATGCAGAAGCGTTTGTCTTCACAGCTTTCTGAGCTGGGGGTAGCATTGTCGGATGTGGAATATGTAGCGCTATCTCATTCTCATCCGGACCATGCGGGGAACGCCAATCATTTTGCGCAATCCACATTTCTCTTAGAGGCGAGAGAATATGAATATATGTTTAGTGAAGAGCGCCGGAAAGATATCGGGCAGTTTCAATATTTCTCCAATGTAGAAAGTTTTGACGTGTTTCAGTTCGATGAATATCACGATGTTTTTGAGGATGGGAGTGTTGAGATATTCGCGATGCCAGGTCATACGCCAGGTCATAGTGTGTTGTTAATTGACCTTGAAAATACCGGACCGATTCTTCTTTCAGGTGATCTTCATATTCAGTCAAAAGGGCGGGAGCTGCGCGCAATTCCAACGTTTAACACCAATGCGCAGGATACCCAGGTGTCGATGGAAAGATTTGAGGATTTGGCTCGTAAGGCAGGTGCAAAAATCATCATTCAACACGATAAAGATGATATTACAGCCCTTCCTGAATTTCCCGCTTTTCTAGATTAAGCCAAATGGCTTCTGCTTTTTTCTTGGTCTCTTTCTGAATGTTTACATAAGGATAGGAGCTGAGAGAACAGAAGAGGCTCATCATGAATGAAGAATTAGAAGGCAGAATTGTCCCGCATTTGATGGTTGTCGGCGGTAAAGCAGCTTGTACATTTTATGAAAAGGCATTTGGAGCTGTAACGCTATTCCAGCATGAGGCCGAAGATGGGGAGCGCTTAATGCATGCGTCGCTGAACATCAATGGCGCGACGGTCATGCTTCACGATCATTTCGAAGAATTTGGCGATGCAGGGGGAATGCAACCGCTGTCACCAACACATCTGCCCAGTGTCACAATTCATATAGAAGTTGATGACGCTGATACATGGTGGAGCAGGGCCGTTGAGGCAGGATGCGATATTGTCTTTCCGCTGGATAATCAGTTCTGGGGTGCGCGTTATGGAAAGCTCCGTGATCCTTTTGGGCATATTTGGTCAATTGGCGGCCCTGTGACAGAATAAGAGTGTTTCAGTCGCGTTGCGTGTCTTAATTTCATATAGAGGAGGCGTGCAATGACTACCCCTCAAAGTGCGGATGAAGGTGTTTTTGAGATTGCATTGGTCATGGCTGGTGCGGTCTCTGCTGGTGCCTATACGGCCGGTGCTGTCGATTATCTGATGGAAAAGCTGGAGGCTTTCTACGCCTGGAAGGCCAGTGGTGATCCGGATGCTCCAAAACATGATGTGAAAATCCGGGTTCTGTCTGGGGCGTCCGCTGGTGGGATCTGTGCGGCGGTATCTGCAGCGCAGGCCGTTGGGACCGAGAAAAATGTCAGCAGTCAATCTGTCCTTTATAAGCTTTGGGTGAAAGGCGTGGATATTGTACCGATGCTGGACGTGAGTGATCTTGATGATAAAGATGCGTCCGTACAGTCACTGCTGAATACCAGCATCATTGATGAGCTTTCGCAAAATGCAATTGACCTGCAACCAAAAGGGTCAACGCCCTTATATCTGTCAGAAGACCTGGAGATCATTCTCAGCCTGGCCAATATGCGCGGCGTCCCTTATGGCTTGAGCGCGTTGGGCGCTGGTGGGGCATTTGGCCATCATATGTCAATGCATGCCGATGCCGTTTATTTCTCTTTTAAGCCGGAAGGGCGCGGGCGTTTTCTGGACCCGCTTTCCATTGGGCTGGCCGATCCCGCATGGGTTGAATTAAGCGCTGCCGCCAGAGCGACATCCGCCTTCCCTATAGGCTTAAAAGCCCGTGTACTGGACCGTCCGGCCGGGGATTATAATAGTCGGCTATGGCCCGTCCCACAATCGGATCCGCCGCCTTGTGTTGAAGGGCAGGAAATTCCGCCAAATTGGTCGCTTGGAGATATAGAGACCTATGAGGCCCTCTATGTCGATGGCGGTTTAATGAATAATGAGCCGCTGGAGTTGGCGCGGACAGCCATGGCAGGTATTGGCGGGCGTAATCCGAGGGCGGCAAATAAAGCCTTTCGTGCAACGTTGCTGATCGACCCTTTCCCCGATGCAATCGCACTGCAGCAGGATTACCAGCCAAAATCAGGCGTCTTTGATATTTTGAAATCCATGTTTAGCGCATTGAAGCTTCAAGCGCGTTTCAAACCGGACGAGCTGAGTTTAGCGCTGGATAATAGTAGTTTCAGTCGTTTTCTTCTCGCGCCCAAACGCGTCGAAGAAAACGGGGATATCACGCAACCTGCTTTGCAGTCTGCCATTTTGGGCGCTTTCGGCGGATTTCTAAGTGAGGTCTTTCGGCAGCATGACTATCAATTGGGTAGGAGAAATTGCGAACGCTTTCTAAAAGCACATTTCTACCTGGCCGCTGATAACCCCGTATTTAAGGGATGGGCACCTGGTGCACCTTATTTAGTTGATCGGCCCGATGGCAATGGCCAGCAAATGCCGTCTTTGCCCATTGTTCCGATTGAGAATATGACGCAGGTGGACTGTCCTCTGCCTCAGCGTACAGCTGGGCAAAATGCTGTTGATGTCGAGGCGTTAAAGCCTCTGCTTAAGGCTCGGATCAAGCGGGTTCTGAAACGGCTTTTGCGCAACGACTTGGAACTGAGCTCGGGGATCAGATTTCTCATCATGCAAGTTTTGCCGGGCAAAATTTTGACGAAAGCCAAGCAGGTTATAGAGGATGAGCTTGCACGCCTGAATTAGGTGCAGGGCTTCTGGCGCGCTTATAGCCTCTTATGAGGGCCGAAAATCAGGCAGAAGGCCGCTCTTTCGGTCGCCAGTTCTCGCAGGGCGACCGGGGAACCGAGGTGGGTTTCCTAATGGAAAGTGCTGCTTTTCTTGCTGTTGGGCTTCAACTTGGGCGGAGATAAGGTCAATTGTGTTTATACATTGTCCAATATGAGGGCGGTGCTGAATATATTGGTGAGGTATAAAAATCTCCAATCTCCATATTTGGAGATTTAATACACCAAAATAAGAAATAACACAGTCTATATTTGTATTCACATATTATTATGACGCCATTGTAGTGGTGATTTCGTTGAATAGGTGTTGCTGTCCCGTCGAAGGTGTTCCCTATATGCGTCCAAAAAAGATTCTTTTCACGCACCGAAAAAACAAGTTGCATCGGAGTGATTTCACCACTAAAACCCCGCAACGTCTTGAATAAGGCATGTAGGAGTGTAGCTCAGCTGGTAGAGCATCGGTCTCCAAAACCGAGGGTCGTGGGTTCGAGTCCCTCCGCTCCTGCCAATATGGGCAGAATTTGAGCCTTGATGTGCTTGTTAAAATGACTGAAGCGCAGCAAGGTGTTTTGGCGTTTGAATGACTCAACAGAGTGATTCGCGCATATGAACGGGAAAGAGCTGAACGAATATGGCGAAGCCAAGTCCAAGTGAATTCGTTCGTCAGGTCCGCCAAGAGGTGTCGAAAGTCACCTGGCCGACACGGCGTGAGACAATGATTACAACACTGATGGTGTTCATCATGGCTACGCTGATGAGCTTGTTTTTCCTCGTTGTGGACACAGGGCTTCAGGCTGGTGTTCGTTTTCTTTTAGATCTTGGTGGGTAAGGCGGTTATGGCCAGTCGTTGGTATATTGTTCATGCCTATTCAGGCTTTGAAGACAAAGTGGCGAATTCCATTTCAGAACAAGCTAAATTACAAGGCTTGGAATCTGAGATAGAAGAAGTCGTCGTGCCTAAGGAAGAAGTCGTTGAAATGAAGCGCGGTCAGCGCAAAACTGTTCAGCGCAATTTCTTCCCTGGCTATGTGCTTGCTAAAATGCACATGACTGAACAGGCTTATCACTTGATTAAAAACACTCCAAAAGTCTCAGGCTTTTTGGGGCCACAGGGTAAACCGCAGCCGATCAGTGAAACTGAAGCGGCGCGTATCCTTAATCAGGTGCAGGAAGGTGTGGAACGTCCACGCCCAGAAATTACGTTTGAAATCGGCGAAGAAGTTCGCGTTATCGATGGTCCTTTCACCTCCTTCAATGGTTTGGTGGAAGAGGTTGATGAGGACCGTTCACGCTTGAAAGTGTCCGTCTCTATCTTCGGTCGCGCAACGCCGGTGGAACTGGAATATAATCAGGTCGAAAAAATCTGATTATTTAAACCATGTGGGAGGCCTGGCCAGGGTTGGACCACATGCTCTCTAAACCAAAACAGTGAGAGACTAAAATGGCGAAGAAAAAAATTGACGGCTATATCAAGCTGCAAGTGCCTGCTGGTGCTGCAAATCCGTCCCCACCCATTGGCCCGGCATTGGGTCAACGCGGTGTAAATATCATGGAATTCTGTAAGGCGTTTAATGCGGCTTCCGGTGATTTCGAAAAGAATATGCCTATTCCTGTGGTGATCACAGTCTATGGTGACCGCAGCTTCAGCTTTGAAATGAAGACGCCGCCTGCAAGCTTTTTGATTAAGAAAGCTGCGAAATTGAAAAAAGGCTCTTCAACAGCTGGCCAGGATAACGCCGGGTCTATCACCCGCGCCCAGGCTCAGGAAATCGCTGAAATGAAAATGAAAGATTTGAACGCTGCTGATATCGACGCTGCGATCAAAATCATCGAAGGCTCTGCCCGTTCCATGGGCGTGAGCGTGGAGGGTTGATCATGGCCAAGCTTGGAAAACGTTTAAAAGCGGCCCATGAAGGCCTCGATCGTGATGCACTTTATGCTTTGGATGAAGCTGTAAAGTTGGTCAAAACAAACGCCACAGCGAAATTTGACGAAACTGTTGAAGTCGCTGTGAAGCTGAATGTTGACCCGCGTCATGCGGATCAAATGGTTCGTGGTGTCGTATCTTTGCCAAAGGGCACAGGTAAAACTCTGCGTGTTGCTGTCTTTGCCAAAGACAAAGCCGCTGAAGCCGCTAAAGAAGCTGGTGCGGATATCGTTGGCGCGGAAGACCTGATGGAACAGGTGCAAAAGGGTGAGATTGATTTCGACCGTTGCATCGCCACCCCCGACATGATGGGCGTTGTTGGCCGCCTGGGTAAAATCCTTGGCCCCAAAGGCCTGATGCCGAACCCGAAACTGGGTACAGTGACGCCAAATGTTGCCGAAGCCATTCAAGCTGCCAAAGGCGGTCAGATTGAATTTCGCGTTGAAAAAGCGGGCATCATTCATGCGGGCGTTGGTAAAGCATCATTTGCTGAAGCCGATCTGGCTGAGAATGTGAAAGCGCTTGTGGATGCGCTGGCAAAAGCCAAGCCATCTGGTGCCAAAGGCAAATATTTTGAGCGTATTGCTTTGTCCTCAACCATGGGGCCTGGCGTGAAAGTTGAGCTTGGTAGCGTTACAGACGCTGCTTAAGCACTAAGGGATCCGGTGCTTGCACCGGTACAGGTGATGTTTGAGAAATCGAACATCACCGATCTGTCCAAGATTGTGGGTGTTGTGTTTTGCACAGCCTAAGGAGAAGGGAGACCTTCAGGCCCACATGAGACGGGGTGAGTAAGAATAACGGTTTCTAACGGTCGGTTAAAACTGACTTTTGGCATAGCCGGGAATTCGCCCTAACGGACATTTCCCAAAATCTTTGAGACCTTTGTCTCAAAGATGATTTAGGAAAAGACACAAATGTGTCTTGTAACCGAAGGGAAGGGTGAAAACACCTTTTCCTGAATGGGAGAAAATGGAGTGGATAGAGCTCAAAAGCAGGAGCTGGTGTCCCAACTGCACGATGTCTTTTCAGAGACAAGCGTGGTCGTAGTCGCGCACTACAAAGGCCTGCCTGTTTCTGCAATGACGGACCTGCGGTCTCGCATGCGCGAGGCGGGAGCTAGTTTCAAAGTCACCAAAAACCGGCTGACGAAATTGGCACTCCAAGGAACCGATTCCCAGGCAATTGCCGACCTGTTCGTAGGACCAACAGCGATTGGTTATTCGGACGACCCTGTTACCGCGCCAAAGATTCTGGCTGATTTTGCTAAAGAAAATGACAATCTCGTCATTCTCGGCGGCTCAATGGGCACGACCGTTTTGGATGCAGATGGGGTGAAAGCACTTGCTGAATTGCCGTCGCTTGATCAACTACGGGGTAAACTCGTTGGTCTGTTACAAGCGCCTGCAGGGAAGCTCGCTCAGGTTACCGCCGCACCTGGTGGTCAACTTGCACGCGTTTTCGGTGCCTATGGATCCAGTGAAGCAGCATAATTTAAACCGATTTATGCCGGCATTGACCGGTATAGCCATATGACCGTTGGAGAATTGAAATGGCTGATTTAGAAAAACTCGTAGAACAACTTTCCGAACTGACTGTTTTGGAAGCAGCTGAGCTGTCCAAACTTTTGGAAGATAAATGGGGCGTTTCTGCCGCTGCACCTGTTGCAGTTGCTGCAGTTGCCGGTGCCGCTGGTGGCGCCGCTGCTGAAGAACAATCTGAATTTGACGTTATCTTGACCGCAGCTGGCGACAAGAAAATCAACGTGATTAAAGAAGTTCGCGCACTGACAGGCCTGGGCCTGAAAGAAGCTAAAGACCTCGTTGAAGGTGCACCTAAAGCTGTTAAAGAAGGTGTCGACAAGGACGAAGCTGAAAAAGTTAAAGCACAATTGGAAGGCGCAGGCGCCTCTGTTGAGCTGAAATAAGACTGAAAAGTCTTAAATCGCGATCAAGCGTGCGTCGATTTTTTCGGCGCACGCTTTGGTCGATTTTGCATATTTGGACTGACCATGCTTAATAGGGCACGGCTCAGTCGTTTTTGGCTTTAAATCCAAACCCTGGATTAAAGCGTGAATATGAGGGCGAGATATGGCGACGGCGACGTCTTTTACTGGTCGAAAGCGGGTTCGCAACAACTTCGGCTCCATCCGTGAAGTGGTGACAATGCCGAACCTTATTGAGGTTCAGCGTGAGAGCTATGATCAATTCCTCTACTCCGGTGATTGGGGTGAGTCAGGTCTTGAACGGGTGCTGAAATCGGTCTTTCCGGTTTCGGATTTCTCCAATTCCGCAGAATTGCATTATGTCGATTATGCGTTGGAAGAGCCTAAATATGATGTGGAGGAATGTCAGCAAAGGGATATGACCTATGCGGCACCTTTGCGTGTCACCCTGCGGTTGATCGTATTTGAAGTCGACCCCGATACAGAGGCGCGGTCCGTGCTCGATATTAAAGAGCAAGACGTCTATATGGGCGATCTGCCTTTGATGACGGAAAACGGCACCTTCGTGATTAACGGGACCGAGCGTGTTATCGTTTCTCAAATGCACCGTTCGCCTGGTGTGTTCTTTGACCATGACCGTGGTAAAACCCATAGTTCTGGTAAATTCTTATTTGCTGCACGTGTCATCCCTTATCGTGGCTCCTGGCTCGATTATGAATTTGATGCGAAAGATTTGCTCCATGTCCGCATCGATCGCCGCCGGAAACTGCCTGCGACTGTCATGCTCTACGCCCTTGGCATGTCGAGCGAAGACATCTTAAATTATTTCTATGGTCAGCTGACCTATAAGCGCGATAAAAAAGGCTGGCGCATTCCTTATAACGCCGACCATTGGCGCGGCACGAAGCCTGACTTCGACGTGGTCAATGCGAAGACCGGTGAAATCGTCTTTGAAGCTGGTAAGAAAATTACCCCGCGTGCTGCTCGTGCGGCTGGTAAAGCGGATGCCAAGCTTGAATTACTTCTGCCAGCAGAAGAGCTGCATGGCCGTTTCGCCGCGGAAGACATGATCAATGAGAAAACCGGCGAGATTTATATCGAAGCCGGTGAGGAAATCACAGCGGATCATCTGGCAGCTCTCGATGTAGCTGGCTTTGATGCGTTGAATATTCTCGATATCGATCATTTGAATGTTGGTGCTTATCTGCGCAATACGCTTTTTGCTGATAAAGCGGAAAATCGGGACAGCGCGCTATCTGAAATTTATCGCGTTATGCGCCCGGGGGAGCCGCCAACAAAAGAAACAGCTGAAAGCCTGTTTTACGGCTTGTTCTTTGACTCGGAACGCTATGATCTATCTGCGGTTGGCCGCGTGAAAATGAACATGCGCCTGGACCTGGATTGCGATGATAGTGTTCGTGTCCTGCGCAAAGATGACATTCTCGAAGTCATGAAAACGCTGATCCAGTTGAAAGACGGTCGCGGCGAAATTGATGATATTGACCATCTGGGCAACCGCCGTGTGCGCTCCGTTGGTGAGTTGATGGAAAATCAATATCGTGTTGGCCTGCTTCGGATGGAACGCGCTATTCGCGAGCGTATGTCTTCCGTCGAAATCGACAGCACCATGCCGCATGACTTGATTAATGCAAAACCAGCAGTGGCTGCTGTACGTGAGTTCTTCGGATCTTCACAGCTGTCTCAGTTTATGGATCAGACCAATCCGCTGTCTGAAATCACCCATAAGCGTCGCTTATCCGCGCTTGGCCCTGGTGGTTTAACGCGGGAGCGCGCAGGCTTTGAAGTCCGCGACGTTCACCCAACCCACTATGGTCGCATCTGTCCAATTGAAACACCTGAAGGGCCAAATATTGGTCTTATCAATTCCCTGGCCACATTCAGCCGGGTGAATAAATATGGTTTCATCGAGACACCATATCGGAAGGTGATTGATGGCCAGGTGACGGATGAGGTTGTCTATCTCTCCGCCATGGAAGAAGCCAAGCATACCATTGCACAGGCCAATGCTGAATTGGATGACAAGGGCCGCTTTACAGCGGATCTGGTCAGTTCCCGCCAAAATGGCGAATTCATGCTGTCCGCACCTGATGCGCTGACATTGATGGATGTAAGCCCGAAACAATTGGTGTCTGTTGCTGCAGCCCTTATTCCTTTCCTGGAAAACGATGACGCCAACCGCGCATTGATGGGTTCGAACATGCAACGTCAGGCCGTGCCTCTGGTACGTGCAGAAGCGCCATTTGTTGGTACGGGTATGGAAGCCGTTGTGGCTCGCGATTCCGGTGCTGCCATTGCCGCCCGCCGTGCTGGTGTGATTGATCAGGTTGATGCCACACGGATCGTTATTCGTGTGACGGAAGAAATTGATGCTGGGTCTTCCGGCGTTGATATCTATCGTCTGGCGAAATTCCAACGCTCCAACCAATCCACGTCTATCAACCAACGCCCGTTGGTGCGTGTGGGAGATGTGGTGCGTGCTGGCGACATCATTGCTGATGGCCCGTCTACGGAATTGGGTGAATTGGCTCTGGGTCGGAACGCGCTTGTCGCCTTCATGCCTTGGAATGGCTATAACTATGAGGATTCCATCCTCATCTCCGAACGTATCGTGAAAGATGACGTCTTCACTTCTATCCATTTGGAAGAATTTGAAGTGATGGCCCGGGATACCAAATTGGGTCCTGAAGAAATCACCCGCGATATTCCAAATGTATCTGAGGAAGCACTACGCAACCTCGATGAAGCCGGTATCGTTTATATCGGTGCTGAGCTGGAAGCCGGCGATATCTTAGTGGGCAAAATCACACCAAAAGGCGAAAGCCCGATGACACCGGAAGAAAAGCTTCTGCGTGCCATCTTTGGTGAGAAAGCGTCCGACGTTCGCGATACTTCTATGCGCCTGCCTCCGGGAACTACAGGTACGGTTGTTGAAGTTCGGGTCTTCTCCCGCCACGGCGTGGATAAAGATCAGCGTGCTTTGGCGATTGAGCGTCAAGAAATTGAGCAGATTTATAAAGATAGGGAAGATGAACGCGCTATCCTGCGTCGGAATACCTTCTCCCGTCTGCAAAGCATGTTGGTTGGCCAGACCGTATCCGCAGGCACCAAGCCTGTGAAAAAAGGCACTGTGATTTCAGAAGATGTTCTGGATGAGCTGGAGCCAAGGGATTGGTGGAAAATTCCAGTCGGTGACGATGACGTCATGGGCTCCATCGAGGCTTTGAAAGCGCAATATGACGATGCGACCAAAGCTTTGGAAAAACGTGCCGCTGAAAAGATTGAAAAGCTGCAACGTGGTGATGAACTGCCTCCTGGGGTGATGAAGATGGTTAAAGTCTTCGTCGCTGTGAAGCGGAAGCTTCAGCCTGGTGATAAAATGGCCGGTCGTCACGGGAACAAGGGGGTTATCTCCCGCATTCTTCCCATGGAAGATATGCCGTTCTTGGAAGATGGGACACCTGTTGATGTCGTGCTCAACCCACTTGGCGTGCCAAGTCGGATGAACGTAGGGCAGATTTTGGAAACCCATCTGGGCTGGGCATCACGTGGTCTTGGGAAACAGCTGAAGGGCATATTAGAAGATATCAAGGATGGCGAAGCCGAGCCAAAAGCGCTGCGGGACCATATGGCAGGCGTTTATGGGAAAGATCAGTTCAAGGCGGAAGTTGAGCCTCTGAATGATGATCAGGTCATTGAACTTGCAGGCAATATGTCCTCTGGCATTCCAATGGCCACACCAGTCTTTGATGGTGCGAAAGAAGCCGATGTGACAGCGATGCTGGAACGCGCAGGTCTGGATGGTTCTGGTCAGGTTGATCTTTATGATGGCCGGACTGGTGAGAAATTCGACCGGAAGGTGACAGTGGGCTATATCTATATGCTCAAATTGCATCACTTGGTCGATGATAAGATCCATGCCCGTTCCATTGGCCCATATAGTCTTGTGACCCAACAGCCTCTTGGTGGTAAGGCCCAATTCGGTGGCCAGCGCTTTGGTGAGATGGAGGTTTGGGCCTTACAAGCTTATGGCGCAGCCTACACACTGCAGGAAATGTTGACGGTGAAATCGGATGACACAGTGGGCCGGACGAAAGTCTATGAAGCCATTGTGAAAGGCGACGACACATTTGAAGCCGGTATTCCCGAAAGCTTCAACGTGCTTGTGAAAGAAATGCGGGCACTGGGCTTGAATGTGGAATTACTGTCCGGAGATTGATTGAATTCCGGGGTGCAAAGCGCACCCCGGTTTTCTTGAGATTTGCGTTTTTTGGAATTGCCATGACCCGGGCGTAAACGGGCATCCAAGGAGAAAGATGGTCATGAACCAAATGATGAACATCTACAACCCGGCTGCAAAACCGGAAACATTTGACCAAATTCGCATCATGATTGCGTCACCGGAACGGATCCGGTCCTGGTCATTCGGTGAAATTAAAAAGCCGGAAACAATCAATTACCGGACGTTCAAGCCTGAACGCGATGGCTTGTTCTGCGCCCGTATCTTTGGCCCTGTCAAAGATTATGAATGTCTGTGCGGCAAATATAAGCGCATGAAATATAAAGGCATCGTATGTGAAAAATGCGGTGTTGAAGTCACATTGGCCCGTGTGCGTCGTGAACGCATGGGTCATATTGAGCTGGCTGCACCTGTAGCGCATATCTGGTTCTTGAAATCTCTGCCAAGCCGTATCGGCCTTCTCCTTGATATGACTTTGAAGGATCTGGAGCGGGTTCTTTATTTTGAAAGCTTCATTGTTACAGAACCTGGCCTGACTTCGCTGAACCAATATCAATTGCTCAGTGAAGAGGATTTCTACCGCGCTCAGGAAGAATTTGGCGAAGACAGCTTTACGGCTGGCATCGGCGCTGAAGCCATTCGTGTTCTGCTTGAAAACATCGACTTGGAAGGCGAACGGGCGAAGCTGCTTCAGGAATTGGCTGAAACCAAATCTGAATTAAAGCCGAAGAAAATCGTCAAGCGCTTGAAGGTCATTGAAAGCTTCTTGGAATCCAGCAACCGGCCAGAATGGATGATTTTGACAGTTGTGCCTGTCATTCCGCCGGATCTGCGCCCATTGGTTCCATTGGATGGCGGGCGTTTTGCAACATCTGATTTGAACGACCTTTATCGTCGTGTGATCAACCGGAACAACCGTTTGAAGCGCCTGATTGAGCTGCGTGCACCTGATATCATTGTTCGCAATGAAAAGCGGATGCTGCAGGAATCTGTGGATGCGCTGTTTGATAATGGCCGTCGTGGTCGTACGATCACGGGTGCGAATAAGCGCCCGCTGAAATCCCTGTCTGACATGCTGAAGGGCAAGCAAGGTCGCTTCCGTCAGAACCTGTTGGGTAAGCGCGTTGACTATTCCGGTCGTTCCGTGATTGTGACGGGCCCTGAACTGAAACTCCATCAATGTGGCCTGCCAAAGCGTATGGCTTTGGAACTGTTCAAGCCCTTCATCTATAGCCGTCTGGACAAAAAGGGCATTTCCACCACGCTGAAACAAGCGAAGAAATGGGTGGAAAAAGAACGCCGTGAGGTTTGGGATATTTTGGATGAAGTCATCCGGGAACATCCGGTTCTTCTTAACCGTGCGCCAACGCTTCACCGTTTGGGCATTCAAGCCTTTGAACCAGTATTGATTGAAGGCAAAGCCATTCAGCTTCACCCGCTTGTCTGTGCCGCCTTTAATGCTGACTTTGACGGTGACCAAATGGCTGTTCACGTGCCGCTGAGCCTGGAAGCTCAGCTGGAAGCCCGTGTGCTTATGATGTCCACCAATAATATCCTGTCCCCGGCCAATGGTAAGCCTATCATCGTGCCGTCTCAGGATATCGTGCTTGGTCTTTATTACATCACCATGGAGCGTAAAGGCGAAATCGGTGAAGGAATGGCTTTTGGCACTATTGAAGAAGTCCATCAGGCTCTTCATGCGAAAGTCGTCACTTTGCACTCCAAAGTCACATGTCGCCTCGACACTGTGGATGAAGAAGGCAATCCGGTCACAAAACGTCTGGAAACAACACCAGGTCGTATGATCTTGGCTGGCCTCTTGCCGAAACATCCAAAGCTGAAAGTTGACATCATCAACCGTCTTCTAACCAAGAAAGACGTGTCTGATGTGATTGATCAGGTCTATCGCCACTGCGGTCAAAAAGAATCCGTTCTTTTCGCTGATGGCATCATGGCCCTTGGTTTCAGCCATGCCTGTAATGCGGGTATTTCCTTTGGTAAGGATGACATGGTCATTCCTTTTGAAAAAGAGCCAATGGTCGAGGAGACCCGCGCTCTTGTGAAGGAATATGAGCAACAATATCAGGAAGGTTTCATCACCCAGGGTGAGAAATATAACAAAGTCGTTGATGCCTGGTCGCAATGTGGTGACCGTGTGGCCGATGCGATGATGAAACATATTTCATCCCAGGCAGTGAATGAAGAAACCGGCCGTGAAGAAGACATCAACTCCATCTATATGATGGCTCACTCCGGCGCCCGTGGTTCGCAAGCTCAGATGAAGCAGCTGGCTGGTATGCGTGGTCTGATGGCCAAGCCGTCCGGTGAGATCATTGAAACGCCGATTATCTCAAACTTTAAAGAAGGCCTCTCGGTGCTTGAGTATTTTAACTCAACCCATGGTGCCCGTAAGGGTCTGGCTGATACGGCGTTGAAAACGGCGAACTCCGGTTATCTGACCCGTCGTCTGGTTGATGTGAGCCAGGACTGTGTTGTCATTGAGATTGATTGCGGCACGGAACAAGGATTGATGGTTTCCGAACTGACAGAGGGTGGTAACACCTTGGTCAGCTTGGCTGATCGTATCCTTGGTCGCACGGCTGGTGCAGATATCAACGATCCTATCAGTGGTGAGGTGATTGTACCGGCGGGTGAACTGATCAACGAAGTTGAAGCCGATGCCATCGAAAAAGCTGGTGTGGCCACGGTTAAAATCCGTTCCGTTCTGACCTGCGAAACCAAATCCGGGACCTGTGCGAAATGCTATGGCCGTGATCTGGCTCGCGGAACGCCGGTCAACATTGGTGAAGCTGTTGGTGTTATCGCCGCGCAATCCATCGGTGAACCTGGTACACAGCTGACCATGCGGACCTTCCATATTGGTGGTACGGCACAGGTTTCTGAACAGTCTTCCGTTGAGGCCTCCGCAGACTCAATCTTCTCCACACGCAATATGAATGTGGTGAAAGATTCTAAAGACCGCCTGGTTGTCATGAGCCGGAATTCTGAAATCGTGTTGAACGATGAAGAAGGCCGGGAGCGTGCTGTTTACCGTGTGCCTTATGGCTCCCGTCTGATGTTTGAAGATGGTCAGAAGGTCGAAAAAGGCGATAAGCTCGCTGAATGGGATCCCTATACAATCCCGATCATCACCGAACAATCCGGTGTGGCCCGCTATGTGGATTTGGTTGAAGGTGTGTCCTTGGCTGAAACCATTGATGAAAGCACGGGTATTACATCTAAAATCGTGACTGACTGGCGGACGCAGCCGAAAGGGTCTGACCTCCGTCCGCGGATCACATTGCGTGATGGCAAAGATGAAGTCGTGCAGCTGGCCAATGGCACAGAAGCACGTTACTTCCTCTCAGTGGATGCGATTTTGTCCGTGAATGACGGCGATGAAGTCGCTGCTGGTGACGTGATCGCCCGTATCCCACGTGAAGCGGCGAAAACCCGGGATATTACCGGTGGTCTGCCACGGGTTGCCGAGCTGTTTGAAGCCCGGAAGCCGAAAGACCACGCGGTTATCGCTGAGATTGACGGTATCGTTGCTTTTGGTCGCGATTACAAAAACAAGCGCCGCATCATCATCAAATCCAAAGATGGTGAGGAAGAGCGTGAATATCTCATCCCGAAAGGCAAGCATATTGCCGTTCAGGAAGGCGATTTCATTCAACATGGTGATTATCTCCTTGATGGTAACCCAAGCCCGCATGATATCTTATCCGTCATGGGTGTGCCGGCTTTGGCGGATTATCTCATCAAAGAAATCCAAGAGGTCTATCGTCTGCAAGGCGTGAAGATCAATGACAAGCATATCGAAGTCATTGTGCGTCAAATGCTGCAGAAGATTGAAATCTCCTCATCCGGTGATTCTACTTTCCTTCTTGGGGAACAAGTGGACCGCGAGGAATTTGATGAAGAAAATGCGAAGCTGGTCGAGCAGGGCCGTGAGCCTGCACAAGGGTCACCGGTTCTCTTAGGCATTACTAAGGCATCGTTGCAGACACGCTCATTCATCTCCGCGGCATCTTTCCAGGAGACAACGAGGGTTCTGACCGAAGCAGCCGTTGCTGGTAAGGTCGACCGTCTGTCCGGTCTGAAAGAAAACGTCATCGTTGGTCGTTTGATCCCAGCGGGTACAGGTGCTGCTCATGCACGTGTCAAACTGGAAGCACAACGGCGTGACAAAGAGCTGCTTGATGCTCAAGCACCGGAAGAAGTTGTTGAAGCGCCGGTGGTTGATGAGCCTGAAACAGCAGAAGGTGCGCAGGCCGAATAAGCCTTCGCTCCATATACAATAGAATCGCCCCCATAGCATCCAGGTGCTATGGGGGTTTTCTTTTATTAAAGAGTCGGGCGCTCTGGTCGTCAAAACCAAGCTTTTCCGCGGCTCTTAAACAGGGCCTGGAATAATGTTGCGTTAACTGGTGTTTTTTCATCTGGTTATTACAATATCTGGTGGGCCCCCATAAATGCCCGCACCTGAGTGCTTTTTTGTTTGACCCCCTTCCACACCCCAGTTATAAGCCCACCACGCTCGCGGGCTGGTGGTAGACCAGTGCGGTCTAGACGCTGCCCTTGCACGAGCCAAACTGGAACAGAATTTTTGTATGAACCGGACGAGGGCCGGAAAGGCCATCGCTTGCCGCTTTATTATTTGAAGCGCTTGATTTTAGAGCCGGTTTGTTAAATGGGAACGGTATATGCCGACGATCAATCAGCTGGTCCGTAAGCCACGTAAAAAAGTGCTGGCACGGAATAAAGTCCCCGCTCTGGACGCTTGTCCACAAAAGCGTGGCGTTTGCACCAGGGTTTATACAACGACACCGAAGAAGCCGAACTCTGCGCTTCGTAAAGTTGCGCGTGTGCGGCTGACAAACGGTCATGAAGTGACCAGCTACATTCCTGGCGAAGGCCATAACCTGCAAGAACATAGTGTTGTTCTTATTCGTGGTGGTCGTGTGAAAGATTTGCCTGGTGTTCGTTATCATACACTTCGTGGTGTGCTTGACACTCAAGGTGTCTCAGACCGGAAACAAAGCCGTTCCAAATACGGCGCGAAGCGTCCGAAATAATCGCGGTGAGAGGTTAATATGTCCCGTCGTCACAGTGCGGTCAAAAGAGAAGTTCTGCCGGATCCAAAATTCGGTGATATCGTTTTGACCAAATTCGTCAACAGCTTGATGCTGGATGGCAAAAAGTCCGTCGCAGAGCGCATCGTTTATGGTGCGTTTGATGCTGTTGAATCCAAATTGAAGAAAGAGCCTCTGGGCGTCTTTCATGAAGCTTTGGACAATGCGAAGCCGCAAATCGAAGTGCGCAGCCGCCGTGTTGGTGGCGCCACCTATCAGGTGCCTGTGGAAGTGCGCTCTGAGCGTGCGCAGGCTTTGGCTATTCGCTGGCTCATTCAAGCCTCCCGCTCTCGTTCAGAGCGGACGATGGCTGCCCGTCTGGCCGGTGAATTGATGGATGCCGCGTCTAACCGCGGTGCAACAGTTAAGAAGCGTGAAGATACGCACCGGATGGCGGAAGCCAACCGTGCTTTCTCACACTATCGTTGGTAAGCAGATCGCTTAAGAGGATTTAGGGATCATGGCACGTCAGACCCCATTGGAGCGCTACCGCAATATCGGCATCATGGCCCATATTGACGCCGGTAAGACAACGACCACCGAGCGTATCCTGTATTACACAGGTCGTAGCCACAAAATCGGCGAAGTGCATGACGGCGCCGCCACCATGGATTGGATGGAGCAAGAGCAGGAGCGGGGGATTACCATTACCTCTGCTGCAACGACTTGTTTCTGGAACGATCACCGCGTCAACATCATTGATACCCCGGGTCACGTTGACTTCACTATTGAAGTTGAGCGGAGCTTGCGTGTTCTAGATGGTGCGGTTGCAGTTTTTGATTCCGTGGCCGGCGTTGAGCCTCAATCCGAAACTGTATGGCGTCAGGCAGATAAATACAAAGTGCCGCGTATGTGCTTTGTGAACAAGATGGACCGTACCGGTGCTGATTTTGAGCGCTGCGTATCCATGATTGTTGATCGCCTGGGTGCTCGCCCATTGGTCTGTCAATTGCCGATCGGTAAGGAATCTGACTTCCAGGGTGTGATTGATCTGGTGAAAAACCAGGCCATCATCTGGCTCGAAGAAAGCCTTGGTGCGAAATACGAATATACAGATATTCCGGCTGAGCTGGCTGACGCTGCTGAAGCTGCGCGTATGGAGTTGATCGAGACGATCGTTGAACAAGACGAAGCCGTCATGGAAGCTTATCTTGAAGGCAGTGAGCCTGATGAAGCTACTATGAAGAAGCTGATCCGCAAGGGGACTATCAACCTGGATTTTGTGCCGGTTCTTTGTGGTACAGCCTTCAAAAACAAAGGTGTTCAACCTTTGCTAGACGCTGTTGTCGACTTTATGCCTGCACCGATTGATGTTCCTTCTATTCGTGGCGTTGGTATGGACGGCGAAACAGAAATGGTTCGTAATTCGTCTGATGACGAGCCTTTTGCTGCGCTGGCTTTCAAAATCATGACCGATCCCTTTGTGGGGTCTTTGACATTTGCTCGTGTTTATTCAGGTGTTCTGGAATCTGGCACTCAGGTTTTGAATTCTGTGAAGGATAAGCGGGAAAAAATCGGCCGGATGCTGGAAATGCATTCAAACAGCCGGGAAGATATTAAAGAAGCGCGCGCCGGTGACATCGTGGCCTTATGTGGTTTGAAAGAAACCACAACCGGTGACACATTGTGTTTGCCAGGCAAGCCGGTGGTTCTGGAGCGTATGGAGTTCCCGGATCCGGTTATTGAAGTTGCTGTTGAGCCAAAAACCAAAGCTGACCAAGAAAAAATGGGTATTGCTTTGAACCGTCTGGCTCAAGAAGATCCATCTTTCCGCGTAACAACGGATCATGAATCAGGTCAAACCATCATTAAAGGGATGGGTGAGCTGCATCTTGAGATCCTTGTTGATCGCATGAAGCGCGAATTTAAAGTTGAAGCGAATGTAGGTGCGCCGAAGGTGGCTTATCGCGAATCTATCGCGAAGACCGTTGAGGTTGACTACACGCATAAGAAACAATCTGGTGGTTCTGGTCAGTTCGGCCGTGCCAAAATCGTAGTCGAGCCAGGTGAACGCGGTGCAGGTATCGAGTTTCACGACGAAATCGTCGGTGGTCGTATCCCCCGTGAATATATTCCATCCGTGGAAAAAGGTGTCCGCGACGTCGCCCAATCCGGACATCGTGTCGGCTATCCCATCATCGATTTCTCAGTACGTTTGATCGATGGCGCATACCATGACGTTGACTCTTCTGCCTTGGCATTTGAGATCGCTGGTCGTGGGGCAATGCGTGAAGCAGCGGAAAAAGCCGGTATTAAATTGTTGGAACCAGTCATGAAGGTGGAAGTTGTTACGCCTGAAGATTATCTGGGTTCGGTTATCGGGGACTTGAACAGTCGTCGCGGCCAGATCCAGGGTCAGGAGCAACGGGGTAATGCCTTAGCAATTGGCGCGTTTGTGCCGCTTGCAAACATGTTTGGTTATGTGAATCAGCTCCGGTCCCTGACACAGGGTCGTGCGCAATACACCATGCAATTTAGCCATTACGAAGACGTACCTTCAAATGTGGCAACTGAAATTGAATCGAAATTGGCTGGCTAAGGCCAGAGAGATAAAACCCTTTAGGGAAAGGACTTGAGCGATGGCGAAAGCGAAGTTTGAGCGGACGAAACCGCACTGTAACATTGGTACTGTTGGCCATGTTGACCATGGTAAGACGACATTGACGGCAGCTATTACGAAAGTATTGGCAGAAGCCGGTGGTGCAGAATTTACCGACTACGCGAATATTGATAAA
>Ga0209273_10001545_pt1 | contig 20123 bp, 11 predicted proteins | sample tdAd471_FD_187126 | JGI IMG/M metagenome (GOLD analysis project Ga0209273, IMG submission 187126) | Marine sediment microbial communities from the Atlantic coast under amendment with organic carbon and nitrate - tdAd47.1 (SPAdes)... | ecosystem: Environmental > Aquatic > Marine > Coastal >...
TGGGATCAGGAAGGGCAGTTCTTTTATTTTAGTTACAATGAAGGTAATACTCATATCTCAAATGGGTGGAATGGCTTGTTTCGGGTAGTATCCTATTCCAATGCCATTATCAATGATATGCCAGTATTTGCTAAAGGTAAGATATCGGATGAGGTGATTAACGAAGCCATCGGTGAAGCTAGATTTATGCGGGGGATGGCTTATTACCTTTTGTCAGAGTTTTTTGGGGAAGTACCTATCGTGGAAAATTCTACACAATTGGTTGTGAACAATGATATTTTCCTACCTAAGAATACGAGGTCAAGTATCTATGAGTTTATTACCAGAGATTTGACTTTTGCGGCTGAAAACCTTCCTTCTTCTAGCGAACCAGGTAGAGTCACGGAATGGTCGGCTAAGGGGCTCTTGGCAAAGACTTACTTGACCATGGCGCAATTTAATTTGAACCAAGATGCTTCGGCGGCCACTGCCTACTTCACGCAGGCTAAAGACTTAGCACTCGACGTTATCCAAAACAGTGGACTTGCCTTGATGGATAATTATGCTGACCTCTTTAAGATAGAACATAATAATAACCCAGAATCGCTCTTTGCTATGCAATGGATGGAAGGTGCTTATGCCATTGGGAATAGCCGACAAGCGAACTGGGCCCGGAGTACCATCATTACTGGCAATACAGAAGCTTGGGGAGGATTTAAATCGATGACTGTTGACTTTGTGGACGCTACGGTTAGTGGTGATAAACGCTTACCGTCGATCTATATGTCTAATGGCGATTTTTACCCCGAAATCAATAAGTCAAATGGCGGATATCTCTACAAAATTGTTAATCGAGACCCGACCAATGAGAATATCATCCTTGAAAATGCTTCGGCTACCCTGAACAACCTTAAAAAGTATATTGTAGGATCAGCAGAAGATAATGATGGCAAAGTAACAACGGGCCAAGCTGCTGCGATCAACCAATATTTGTTACGACTTGCTGATGTATACTTGATTTATGTTGAAGCGGTAATGGGGGCTAATACTACTACTTCGGATGCTACCGCCTTACAATACTTCAATGCGATTAGAAGCAGAGCAGGTTTGCAGGCAAAGACAAGTGTGAGTTGGGAGGAATTGTTATGGGAACGAAGAATGGAATTCGGCTTGGAGTCTATGTACTGGTTTGATTTAAAACGCTATTACTATAGAGCCCCCAACGAGATGTCAAGCATGATGTCTGCTCAAATGAGAGACTTTACCTACCAACGCGATCAATCGAACAATGCTGCGGATGAAAATTCTATGGAGGGTTATATCCTACAGGAGGCCTCTGCCGGTGGCACAATCCCATTTAGAGCAGAAAACATCAATCTGCCGGTTCCTGCAGCAGAACAATTAGCCAATCCATTGCTAGCACCTGGAGAGCCTGCGGTAGATTATGAATTTTAATTAAACTGAAATAACTTAAGCATAATGAGAACTATATTTTTCACAAAATCTGGATACTCAAGCTGCCTTCTTCTTCTTTTGGCCTTCGTTTTTTCCTGTACAGAGGAAATCAAAGGGCCAGATGTGTTGGCTGAAAAGGATGGTGCAGGGATCATCAAATATATAAGGGTAACGGATCCAGCAGCGAGCGATTCTCTTTTAGTAGGTGCCTTTCTAGGAAGTTTAGTTGCCATTGTGGGTGATAACCTTGGGGATACGCGAGAATTATGGTTTAATGACCAAAAGGCTTTGCTTAACCCTACCTACATTACCGACAAATCTATTATTGTAAATGTCCCTACCTCTGTTCCTGCGGTCGTTACAGATGAAATAAAAATCATTTTTTCTGATGGCTCAGAATTAATATATCCGTTTAAAATTAATGTGCCAGCTCCAGTAATAACGGGCACCAAAAATGAATTTGTACCGGATGGCGAGACCTTCATCATTCACGGAGATTTCTTTTTTGAACCCTTAAGCGTCGTTTTCCCTGGCGACCTGGAAGCCAGTATTGTAAGCATAGAGAAGACGGAACTTCAGGTGACTGTTCCTGAGGGGGCAAGCCCTGGACCTATTAAAGTTACGACCAATTTTGGTACGCAAACTTCCCCCTTCTTCTTTCGGGATGACCGGAATATCCTATTAGATTTCGACAATTTTGTGCATGAAACCTGGACAGCTAGAATAGGGAGCAGTGAGGTGCCTGGGGTGTCCCCCATTTCTGGCAGTTTTGCCTACTTTGAAAGTGAATCTCATGGCGCTTGGCAATGGGTGAATGAAATGACTATGCAGTACTGGGCTCCAAGAGGTAAAGGGGACGTTCCTATTTCAAATGGCCTAGTCAACGATCTGGTTTTTAAAATGGAGGTGAATGTCCCGGTGGAATGGAGCGATGTGAGAATGGAAATTTTCTTCTCCCCTTCTGCTGAAGACCACGGAAGAGATGTGCCAAGTACTGCTATGGCCTGGTGGCAACCTTGGAAAGAAGGGCCATATACGACCGATGGCTGGATAACCTTGGAAATACCCTTGTCCGATTTTGTTTACAATAAGGATGATTCGGACGATAATCCTACTGCAAAATTGGAGAGTGTAAGTGATCTTTCAAATATCACAATAATGCTATTTGGACCCGCTGAAGGGAGCCATCCCATTCTGATTGCATTCGATAATATCCGAGTAGTTCCACGCTAATTTTTGACCATCAAAATTCCGAATAAAATGAAATTATTGGATAATAAATATTATAAGTTCTCCTTGATTGCCTCAATGGCTTTCCTGCTATTATTTACGGCATGCGAAAAGGATGACGATACCAATATAGATGCAGATCAAATTCAGTTGCTAAGTTTTGGCCCTTCACCAGCGCTGAGAGGAGGGGAATTGATTTTTATTGGCACAAACCTGGATCAGGTTTCAGCGATTACATTGCCTAGTAATATAAAAGTGACCTCCTTCACTACGAAAACAGCTGATAAAATTACCCTTACTATCCCGGAGGAGACCGTTGATGGCTTTGTAGTACTTGAAACACCTCAAGGAGAAATAACGAGTAAAAGCCAGTTGACCATCTCCGAACCTATCACTATTGCCAGTATTAGTCCGGCAGAAGCTAGGCCGGGAGAGACCATCAGTATTTCCGGTACCTACCTTAACTTAGTAAAGGAGGTAATCTTCATGGATAAAAAATCGGTATTAGGTACTGATTTTATCAGCCAAACCAAAGATAAGTTAGAGGTCGCTATACCCCTGGATGCCCAAACTGGCCCCATACAGGTGTCTAATGGTGAGGCAGAACCGATTATCGTAAGTTCAACGCAAGAATTGATTGTGACCTTGCCAACGATTACTAGTTTCAGCCCTACGCCCGTAAAAGCGGGAAGCACAATTACCCTAACAGGAACACACCTGGATTTGGTACAGGAAGTGATTTTTGGGGGCAATAATAAGGTCGAGGAATTTACCACTACAGCAACAGAAATGAGCTTGCTAGTACCTGCTACTGCTAAGGATGGAGTCCTCAAGTTAAAGGTAGCATCCTTGCTAGAGGTTAGTTCTGAGGAGGAGGTGATTTTGACTGTGCCAACCATTACGGAGTTAGCTCCGAACCCGGTCAAACCAGGCCAGAATGTTACTATTACAGGTGCCGACCTAGACTTAGTAACTTCTATCGTTTTTGGTGGCGAGGTCGTCGGAACGATAGTGTCCCAGGAGCTAGCACAATTGGTCGCAACCGTACCGCTCACTGCCACTTCCGGAGTAGTTAGCCTGAATATGGCCTCTGATAAGACGGTGACTTCCGGCACTATGCTGAATTTAATTGAACCAGTCATTAGTGCAATTGGTCCTACCGAAATTAAGTCCAATGCAGACCTTACCATTACTGGAACCCATTTGGATTTAGTTACCGAGATTACCTTTGCTGGCGGAATCACGGTTAGTCCGGCTTCTATATCAGCCGATGAAATAGTGGTAACCGTTCCTCCAGGCTCAGAAAATGGCCCGATTGTACTCACAACTACCAATGGGAGTCAAATAACTTCATCAGAATCTTTAACTATCCTGGCATCTAATGTCCCTTTGATTACAGGTTATCCAGAAATTGCCAAACCAGGCAACCTTCTTGTTCTGACAGGTGAGAAACTGGATTTATTGACCGATGTCATCTTCCCGGAAAATGTACTGGCCACCCAATTCGGGGTCAAGACGGCAAGCATGATTGAAGTAGTAGTCCCAGAAGATGTACAGCGGGGAATCGGGGTGATTACTTTCGTTACTTTTGAAGGAGAGACAACGACTTCTCCACCCATTAATTTCCAGGGGGTAGATGCGGTAACAAATGAGTCACTGGTGTTTTTTGATTTCAATGGAACTGGAGCGAAAGATAGTTGGTGGGGTAATGTGATGATTGTGAATGATGACAATTCATTGGATGGTTCTAGCTATGGGCTCCTCAATGGTAACTTCAGTGGTTGGACCGATCTATTTTGGCGCAATGGCAACAATAACTTTCCAGGTGAAGCCATCAACACCAATGTAAGTGATTTCGTCCTCAAACTTGATATCAATATTATTGAACCTATCACTGCTGGTAACCTCAAACTGCGGTTAAATACTAGCGAGGGCGATTACTGGTGGGCACTCGGACCAGCCGCCCCGCGTGGTGATGGTAGTAACGTAGAGGCCAGCGGAGGATGGATCACCATTACCGTAGACATTTCGGAATTTAGAGATAATTTCGGTTGGGGAGACAATAGCCCCACGGATCTATCAGATGTACCTAATGAATTTGGTATGGCGTTCGATAATGGCGATGCCTATATCAATGTCTTGATTGACAATGTTCGTTTTGAGCAAAAACAATAGCCGTTGCTATGGGGATAATGCACCTTTTTCTTCCAACAACATGAAAGTTGAAAGGAAAAGGTGCTTCTCCAAATCTGCGCTTATCGCAACAGATTCTCATTTGAAGGCGGAAGGGCGAAATCGGAAGTCGGAATAAGCATTTTCATGGCCTGCGTTCCGACTTCCCATTTCCCATTTTCCGTTTTTTTGAGCTATAAAACAATGCTTCGAAATATAGAAACAGTCTACCTGAGATGCCGCTGCACTTATCGCCCATTTACCATTAATTTTCTGACATACATGGTGTTATGGCTGTATACTTGGATGATATATAAGCCCGTTGGGATGGATAAATCAAAACCAAGGGCTGTGTTTTCGGCAGGAAAACTTTTGATTTTTTTTCCTGTTAAATCGAATATTTCAAGGCCGTCAATGGCGTCAATTCCTTTTATGTGGAGTTCATCTCCAGCAGTGATCGGGTTTGGGAATAGCACCATTTTATCTGAGTTTCCCAACTCATCAATAGCCGTCAAACTATTTTCCACATAGCCTCTTAGCCACACCAGAGCGGGCCGCTCCGTAACACCATCTTGCTCAATAAGGTAGGCTCCTTGTTCCGTACGCCACATACCCGGGCGAAAGCCCCAAAGCGTAATTCCTTCCACGGAGGGATGTTCCCAAAAAAGGGGGAATACACGTTGATATTCACTAAGTTGTATAGCATCTGTAGCCCCATCAATATCCAACTCCGTTACATACAATGGGAGTGCTGTCGCTGCTAAAGCATCCAAATTACTTTTCATTTGCGAAATATTCCCGCCAGTAGAAAACGCATGGGCTTGGACGCCTATTTGATCGATCAAGTTCTCCGCTTGCAGTAAGCTAATGATTTCTAAATATCTAGTGGTATTGGTTGAACTATTGACAATATTATAGTCATTGATCATCAGCTTAGCATTGGGGAAATACTGCCTGGCCAAACGGAATGATTCTAAAACCCAATCCCAGCCAGTAGCCCCATTACCGCCCAATGCATTGATATAATTGCCACCCCCGTTTCCTGCTGAGTTAGGAGGATCGTGCAAGGGCTCATTTACGACTTCAATGTAGTCGATGGCAGGATACCGCTCGGCAATGGCCTGGAACCATTCCTTAATCTCATCCAATTGTTCTACCGCAGAAAGATTTTCCATCCAGGAGGGTTGTTGGTTACCCCAAATCAATACATGCAATTTGAAAGAAAAGCCATTATCCTTGGCCAGTGCATAGGCCGCATCAAGATCGGTCCAGTTCATATTATCTCTGGATTGTTCTACACTTCCCCACTTTCCGCCATTCTCAGGTGTTACCTGATTCCAGTAATTAGCAAAGCTTACGGCTTGTGATGGGCTGTACACATTACCGAGGAATTTAGTTTTACCCGCGGCTATCGGCAGGGTTGTAGCCCCTCCTCCAGTATTGCTTTCTGACCCCGCTTCTCCATTGTCCAGATTGGAAACAGTGTAAAAGTAATCGGCTCTCGCAAAGGCAATTTTATCTATAAACAAACCATCTTCCCTGGCACCCAATTGGAAGGTTTGAACCAAACCATCTTCCGCAACCTCAAATGTGATTGGGGGTTCATCGCCCGTGAATTCCGATAGGTTGATCCATTTCCAAATGCTGGTACCAGCAATCCCTTCACCATCTACCAACTCATTGTCACCAGTATAACCAACAGCATGTATATTATTTACCCTAATCCAGTCTTCATCAGCGCTAACTGACCTTACGCCAAATGCACTACCATAAAAAAAACTGTCATCGTTCGCCGCTGCTGCACCTACCCGGCATCGTATATACAAATCATAGGTATGAGCTGTAGGAAAGCTGAACTCGAAAGTAATCACCCGATCTTCACTTTCCGGCTCGTCGGAAGTACTGTTGGTAGTAACGGTCACATATTTTACATCGTTTGCTTCTTCTATGCTGAAATCTGTCCCGAGCTTAGCGTCTTCTGCTTCCAGAATAATGGGTTCATTTTGTCCATTAACGAGATTGAGCACCCCAAAGCAGCAATAGCAAAGGAAGCCTAAAAGCTTTATCGTTTCCCTTTTCATTGATATTTGATTTTTAAATTTTTTAGAGACTATCAAGTATAGCGCACTTCAAAAAACAATCGATTGTGTGATAAATGTTCTGTGTATTTTAATTAATGATTGATAATCAGTTGTTTATATAAAAAATAACAAATTGATTGAATATTTTACGGATGATAGATTGAAAATAGATGCTAGTCGATCATTTTTAGAATAAAAATGCGATTTAGGCAGTAAAATTAATGATTTTATTCCTGGTTTATGCTTTTTATTCGTACAAGTTCTGAATAAAAGAATCAATCGATTGCGTAAAATCTAGAACATGCTTACATTTGTGTATAAGGAACCTTCTAATTCGAAAAATCAACTGTTTATGAAAAATGAGCTTTTCAAGTTTCTCGGGCTCTCCGCACGAGAAAAATGCCGGATAGGTGTGACCGCACTGGCACTATGTATAGGCCAATTGCTGTTTGCACAAACTGTTACCATTAATGGGACAGTATCCGCCGACGGTGAGCCGCTGATTGGGGCAACCGTTCTGGTACAAGGAACTTCTACTGGTACCGCTACTGATATTGATGGTCGTTACTCCCTGTCAGCACCTACCGATGCGACCTTGGTGTTTAGCTATGTAGGCTATTCCTCTCTAGAAGAGGCGGTGCTAGGTCGAACCTTGATCGATGTAAGCTTGAGTGCTAGTTTGGTACTCGATGAGGTTGTCGTAGTGGGATATGGAACTATGGAACGGGCTAATGTAACAGGATCCATTGTCACGGTTAATGTTGACGAACTTGCAAAAGTACCCGTACCGAATGTAGTGGAAGGACTCCGTGGACAAGTACCAGGCCTGCGCGTATCTCGAGGCAGTGGGCAGCCAGGATCAGGTATTACTTTTAAGATTCGCGGAACCAACTCATTGGGTGCCGCAGCTGGAGACATTGATGCGACTAACACCCCGATAATTGTTATTGACGGTGTACCTATCGTCGGAGGTAATCTGGCAGAGTTGAATCCGGATGATATTGAGAGTATTAATATATTGAAAGATGCAGCAGCAGCCTCCGTCTACGGTTCGAGTGGTGCTAACGGTGCCGTCTTGATCACCACCAAGAGAGGGACGGCTGGCAAGTCGACGATCAGTGTCAGTGCCTCCACTGGTCTCATTGATATTGCAAACAAAATCCCGATGATGAATGGGGATCAATATCTACAGTATCGAGCTGATTCAGAAAGAGCGGTGGGCAATGACAATCCTAACATCAATAGTTTGGTCGATCCCAATGAAGTAGCTAATTATGTGGCTGGGCGTGATGTCGATTGGCAGGATCAATTGTTGCGAACGGGAATGCAGAACCGCATTGGCCTTTCTGTATCCGGAGGTACTGAAAAATTGAGATACTACCTCAATGGCGATTTGTATGCTGAAGACGGTGTGATAAAAAAATCGGACTATGACCGGTATTCCATCCGTTTTAATGGAGACTTTAGCGCTACCGACTGGTTAGAAATAGGAGCCAGGGTACAATTGTCTAAAAGTTTTGCTGACGAAACGGCCAATGCCATTACTGAATTTAATGGAGACGGTGGCTTCGCGCCTTTCTTTCCTATCAGCACGAATACTCCACTAGGTGATGTATATAATGCGGATGGTACTTTCACGAAATTCATTAGAGATGATCGCTTTCAGATCAATCCATTGCATCGTTACAATGAGTCCGTGTTGGATCGGAATGTGACCCGTTCTTACGTCAACCCTTATGTTAATGTAAAGATTTTGGATGGCTTGAAATATACCTTGAATACTTATGCGGAAGATAGAGGTGAATTCTATGGCAGGTTTTGGTCTTCCAATTATAATGATGGCACACCAAGTGAAGCTCAGATAACGGAAAGTAAGAGCATCACCTACCTAGTGGATAATATCCTAAGCTATACCAAAGATTTTGGTGCTCACTCCATCAATGCAACAGCCGTATATGGCTTTCAAGAATTTGATTACCAACAATCTAATACCATAGCGGAGAGAATCCCCACCGACCTTTTAGGCTACAATGCCATCGGTTATGCAGTTGATGAGAATATCCGATATGATTGGTCCAGGGACGATTGGGGTAAAGTCTATTTAGTAGGCCGACTAGGATACAGCTACGATGATCGGTATAGCGTCACTTTAACTATGCGTCGGGATGGCTCCTCCCGATTTGGTCCCAATAATAGATATGGTACCTTCCCATCCGCTTCAGTGGCATGGAATATTCATAAAGAAAAATTCTTTAAACCCACTAGCGACATCAGCTTCCTCAAGCTAAGGTTGAGCTATGGTGAACTTGGTAACGACCGTTTCCCCACTTACTATTACAGAGCAGGAACCAATAATGTGCAGGTGAATGCGGGTACTGACCCTGACACTGGGGAGCCCATCTTGTTCAATGGTTTTGGTTTGGCTACTAATGCTTCAAATCCAAACCTCAAATGGGAAGCTAGTAGACAAATCAACGTGGGTATAGATTTGGGCTTTTTCAATAATAGACTCAATGCAACTATTGATTTGTACAGAACGAATACGACCGACTTATTGCTTTTTGAGAGTATTATCGGTGTGGTCAATAATGGATTCACACAATTTCCATCTAATGTAGGAGAAACAGAAAGTAGAGGTATTGACATTGGCCTCAAGGCAAATGTGATCCAGCATGCAGACTTTACTTGGGCTATCAGTGCCAACTGGGCTAAAGATGTCAATGAAATCGTGAAATTAAGTAGTACAGAAGTCGATTCTGAAGGCAACCCAATCAATAATCCAGCCAATGGTTGGTTCATTGGTAAAGACATTCGGGAAATTTACGATTATGAGGCAACTGGCATCTGGCAATTAGGCGAAGAAGATGCAGCGGCAGCTCTCGGAAATTTTGTACCGGGAGATCCTAAAATAACCGATGTAGATGGCGACGGTACGATTACGAGTGATGATCGAACGTTTTTGGGTAATCCTACTCCAAACTGGTATGGTGGTATCAATAATACCTTTAATTATAAAGGCTTCGAACTGTCCGTACTCATTGAAGCGGTACAAGGTGTGACCCGGGTCAATAACTACATTGGAGGATATACAGGTAGAGGAAATCAACTTGCCATTGATTATTGGACACCAGATAATCCAACGAATCAGTTTCCTCGTATTGGGGCAGGCGGACCATTGTCGGGGGGGCTTTTCAGTGATGCGCTAAAGGTACAAGATGCTTCATTCATTGCATTGAGAAATATATCATTAGGGTATCGCTTGCCTACAACTTTACTTGAGAAATTACCCATCAGCAATCTCTCTTTTTATGTTAGGGGTAATAATTTGAAATATTGGACAGATTATACCCTTGCCTATTCTCCGGAATCATCAGTGGGCTCTTACCCCATTACTAGGGCCTTGATATTCGGAACTAAGATCACGTTTTAATCAAAAAAAGATTGATAAGATGAAGAATTATAAAGTACTTTTTTCAACAATAATTATGCTTGTCCTGTCGGCAGCCTGTAGCAAAGTTATAGACAGAGAGGAGCTAGATGTTATTCCCGCTAGCCAGGTATTAAATACCCTTGGTGGTGTGGAAGCCGTGTTGTTTCAAGTGTATGAAACAGCAAGGTCAGTACATGAAAACAATAATATCTCAGTTTATAAGCAATGCGGTACAGATTTGGTAGTGAACGGTACGCACATGGTGGATGTACCCGCCGGAGGTATGCTCGGAATGAATCAGTATGATGCAGGTTTTTCGGCGGCTAGTGGCGAACTAAATACAATATGGGACGGCTATTATCGGTCTATTTCCAACTGTAATTTGGTGGTTCAAGCTGCAGAAAATTTCCCAATGAAAGATGCTTCTGAGGCGGCGGCAATTTTGCGATTCAAAGGCGAGGCTCAAGCCTTGAGGGCTTATGTGTATTTAGAGTTGGTGAGAAGATGGGAAAATATTCCATTAGCCGTGCCACTACCAGAAGGCTCAGAACCTGTTCGAGAGGCTCCGTTAGCCGACAAGTCAACGATTTATGACCTGATCATTTCCGATTGTCAAGAAGCGATTTCTTTATTGCCAAAACGTTCGGAATCGGCTGGCGTAGGTGCTCCTTCTCAGGGATTGGCCAATTTGCTGTTAGCAGAAGCTTACATGGATCTAGGAAACTGGGAGGGTGCAGCCCAAGCGGCTGAGGCCATCATCAGCGATGGTTCGTATGAATTGCAAGCATTGGATTACATCTTTGGAGTAGAAGGAGGAAAGGAAGGGGAAGAAAGCAATAATGAAATCATTCTTTCCTGGGTATTTGATCCAGCGATTCAGGCCAGACCTCAGCGAACGGTACAGATGTTTGTACCCCTTTACGATAGGGTAGCTGGCATATCAAGAGCATTAGAAAACGGTGCTAGACCATGGTCTAGATTGTCTCCCTCTCCTTATTACTGGACATTATTTGAAGAGGGCGACGGCAGATTGGAGGCTTGGCATAAATTGGAATGGCTGATTGATGATGAAGAATCCGTGTTGGACGGTTGGGATTTAAAGGCTGGCGATGTGGCCACCAAAGAGTATGTAGAAGCTTGGGCGGGTGGCGCAGCAAGAGAGGCACGCTATACAGAACCTACTACCACCAAAAACTGGGAAGATGGTACCTATGGTAGAACCGCAGCAGACGCAGAAGGATTCAGAAATGTAATTGTATATCGCTACGCGCAAGCCTTTATCCTTGGCGCGGAAGCCTATATGAGAAGTGGAAATATGACTAGGGCATTGGAATTGATCAACACGATCAGAGATAGAGCCTTTGGGGATACAGAACATAGGTTAACCACTTTGGATGAAAACATCCTTTTGGAAGAACATGCTCGTGAATTGGGCCATGAAGGACACCGCTGGGCTACTTTGAAAAGGCTGGGGCTGTTGGTGGAAAGAGTGCGTATGCATAATGCGGATGCTGCTCCGAATATCCAGGATCATCATGTAAGATGGCCCATTCCTCAAACTTTTCTCGACTTGGCCCGTGTAAGTCAAAATCCAGGCTATTAATTAACAGACTGAATGATTAAGAATTATGAAAAATATATTAAATGTTTTTGGCTTGTTTGCCTTGGGAACTTTGCTGCTTATTAGCGGCTGTAAAGATGAACTAGAAATAGGGCCAACAGTCACTTTCAGTGTTAGTCCTCTATCTGCCTATGGTGGCGATGTAGTTACCCTCCAAGGTACTAATTTGCACACCGTGAGAAACCTGTTTGTAGGAGACAGGCATGCAGAAATACAAAGCATCAGTGAATCTTCAATTACATTTGTGGTGCCTAAAAATGCAGTGCCTGGCTCAAACGAAATAGTTTTGGCCATGCTCAATAACTATCGGGTTACTAATCCATTTGAGGTTTTGCTGAGACCTATTCCCGAAATTTATGCCATTTCTCCAAGTGCTGCTGCGGAGGGAGAAGAAGTGACATTGGCAGGCGTGAATTTGGACAATTTGGTGTCTGTTACCGTGGGTGGAGTGGCCGCTGAGGTCGTTTCTGCCACCAATGATCGTTTGGTTCTTACAGTCCCGAGCGGTTTGACACTCAATAGTCCGGCGGAAATTGAAGTGGCCACATCGGAGGCAAATGCCATCTCTACTTCCATCTTTTACGTGGGCCCTAACCTGGTAGCCAATAGTGACTTTGAAGCGGGAAGTGGGGACGATTATGATGATTGGTCCAAGCTCAACGGGGGAGACCAAATGACGGAACTTACGGGTGATGACGCCTACTTTGGTAGATCCATTCGAATTGTAGGTGCTGCTGCCAACCCTTGGAATACCCAGTTGGCCAGCCTTCCAACGCCACTCAATTTTGGTTCGGAATACACGATATTACTTTGGGCCAAAGCAGAGGATGCTGGCGCCCAGATGAGGGTGTCCGTCTCTCAGTTTGATGGTAACGGTGCTGATTACTTCTACGGTGAAACGGTTGATATTCCTACTGAATGGACCCAACTAAGCTGGACTTTTGAGGTAACCAATGATCTGCCGACTCACCGCGTAGTACTTGACATGGGAATGACCAATGTACCATTTGCGCTAGATAATGTCAGTTTAATTGAAACGGGGGCTGCTGGACCTCCAGTGGCTGAGAACCTCCTGGCAAACAATGGCTTCGAAAATGGGCTAGAATCTTGGGAGGTGTTAAACGGTTCAATTGAAGCTTCCGCGGAAGATGTGCACTGTGGTAGCCAGGCTTTGAAAGTAACGGGTGCAGGAGGCAATCCTTGGGATACCCAAATGGCAGCCAATGTAGTGCCGCTTGTTCTTGGGGTGCAATATGAAGTCAAATTATGGGCCAAAGCAGCCAGCGATGGTGCGATCATGCGTGTGTCTGCTTCGCGTTACAATGATGGTAATGGCGATGATTATTTTTATGGAGCTGATGCTATGCTCACCACCGAGTGGGCGGAATACAACTGGGTTTTTACGGTAGGGAAAGATATCCCTGCTGGCCACCACCTTGTTTTAGACATGGGTGCATCCGACAAAGTGTTTTACCTTGATGATATCAGTCTTACCGAATATGTGGAAGTAGCACCCGTGAATCTCCTAGCGAACGGTGATTTTGAAAATGGCCTCGACGCTTGGGAACTCCTAAATGGCACAGTTGAAGCCACGACAGAGGAGTTCTTTGGCGGTAGCCAGGCTATTAAAGTAACTGGTGCCGGAAATAATCCTTGGGATACTCAATTTGCCGCCGCCGCCGTTCCATTGGTACTGGGTAATCGGTATGGCTTGAAGTTGATGGCCAAAGCTGCTGGTGATGGAGCCATTATGCGTGTATCTGCTTCTCGCTATAATGACGGTAACGGCGATGATTATTTTTATGGAGCCGATGCAATGCTCACCACTGAGTGGGCGGAATACAGCTGGGAGTTTACGGTAGGAAAAGATATTCCTGCTGGTCATCACATATTGTTGGATATGGGCGCATCCACCCAAACGTTCTTCATTGATGACGTACTGTTGTATGAAATCCCGGAATTTGTCTGCCCGTAGGAGGGTAACTTAAACATGTTCTTAAGGAATTTGGCCCTTTACTTATAATCTTTTATAAGATCCGTTCACGTCTTCGTGGGCGGATTTTTGCTCTCCCAAGCTGTATTTTCTATATTCGATCAAGCCTCGGCCCTGGGAAAGGATAAATATTTCCCTAGAACTAGAAGCAAAAGGGGGATTAAGATTAATGACGCTCTATGAGCAAGGTGCTTTTCAACTGGATGATCCACTTTCCAAATATGCGCCGGAATTTGAAAATATGAAAGTATATACGGGGGCTGATGATGCAGGTAATATGATCTTGGAACCTCCACATCGCGCCATCACGATCCGGGACATAACATGTCACACCGCTGGATTCCTAACCAACCCACCTGACACGACCTCCGCCTATGGTAAGTTGATAAAGAGAACGGACGCTATGAATCGGGAAAATACATTGGTTCAAATGGCCGAAAAATTGGGGAGCCTTCCATTGGCATTTCACCCTGGCGAACAGTGGGCATACGGTTCATCTGTAGATGTTCAGGCATTTCTTGTAGAGCGAATATCGGGTGTTCCTTATGGTGAATATGTACGAACCCACGTGCTTGATCCTTTAAAACTTAGCAAAACGAGGTATTACCTGCCGGAAGAAGATCGTGCAAAGTTGGCAGCCATGTATCGTAAAAGTGAAGAAGGTACCCTAAACCGAATTCCAGATGAAGGGGCTAATAGTTTTAATACTAATCACTGGGCATTAACACCTGGCGGATATGGACTCACTTCCACCCTGGATGACTACATGCGTTTTGCTCGTATGTTTGTACATAAAGGTTCTTTTGAAGGAGTAAGAATTTTGAAGCCAGAAACCATACAACTTATGGCCACCAACCAGTTGGCCGATAGTGTTACGGAACGAATGTGGTTGCCAAGTAAAGGACAGGTAGGCTTTGGAATTGATTTTGCCGTGCGTATTAAACCGCCAGCATCGATAACAGAAAACAATGGTGAGCTTGGCGAGTTTTTTTGGGACGGAGCCGCCAGTACTTTATTTTGGGTTGATCCTGTAAATGAATTGACAGCAGTTTTATTCGTCCAGGTATTCCCCTTCGACGGAAATTTGCATAAAAAATTTCGTGACGCTGTCTATGGCCCTGTTGTGCTTGCAACTGAGTAATAAAACAAGCAAGGTTATCGAGTAAATGCCCTTATAGAATTAGAGGCTTCCTAATGAGCTGATCCCGAAAGGAACGTTTAGCGCAAAATCCCAGAGTTCTCACTCATCCTTGTCCATTCTCAAGGATGAAGCTCTAACCACTAGATGTGTATCCAGTGTAATACGACTAGGCACCTTCGTTGCAGTTTCCTCATCCAAGAGTTCAATGGCTTGTTTAACGGCCGCTTCTCCCATTTCGACCGCAGGATGATAGATGGATGACAGCTGCGGCTCTACGATCTCACAAATAGGGTCATTGTTGAAACCAATAATCGCTAAATCCTGAGGGATTTTAATACCCTTTCTTTTCGCGTATAAGATCGTACTAACAGCTGCCACATCATTGGCACAAAAAATACCGTCCGGCGGATGATCCATGCTAAGTACTTGTTCCGCCAATTTGGTTCCTTCGGCTTCACTCAAGGAGCTTTCCTGTAGAATAATAGACTCATCGACATCCAAATCGTTCTTTTTAAGTGCAGCAACATAACCAAATCGTCGTTCTTGATAGATACTTTGGTGTTTGGCACCACCAAAATGAGCAATTCTTTGGCACCCCTGTTGAATGAGATGCTCTGTAGCTTGAAAGGCAGCATTGAAGTTATTGATTTGCACTTTGTGAACACTTTCCTGCGTAGGGATTCTATCTAGAAATACAACGGGTATATTATTCTTAGTACATAAATCAAAATGGCTATAATCCCGAGTTTCCATGGCTAGAGAAACAAATAGTACGGAAATTCTACTAGCATATAATGTCCGCAGGTTTTCTTTTTCCAACTCGGTATTATCATAAGACTGGGTTATAATCACCTGATAACCAGACTCTCTCGCTGCTTTTTCTATTCCCGAAATCAGCGTAGCGATAAAAGGGCGTTTAATCCACGACACGATAATCCCAAAAGTATTAGACTTGCTTGTTCGCAATGATGCAGCAAGCGTATTAAGTCTGTAGCCTCTCTTTTCAGCTAGCTTTTTTACTTTCGCAGTTGTTTTTTTCCCAATACTGTGGTGGTCATTTAATGCGCGAGATACAGTGGATGGAGACACCTTTAACTCCCGTGCCAAATCATAAATCGTTACGTCTTTCTTATTTTCTTTCATTGAGCCTATGGGCATTTTTTCTCAGTCACTAAGATACAATCTTGCGCAACAAAGGTAATCTTGTGTCAGTCAATATTGCGTAAGTGCCAAAACTATTATTTTCTGTGGCACCTCCCCACCAACGGTTGACGATCGTAGGTCTTTTTTCTTTGGGACCAATCCCGTCCTTCCAATGATAGGTATCGGCAAAACAACCGCCGGGCCATCGAAGGTTAGGAATTTTTAATGCTTTCAAGGCTTGGATGATGTCCTTTCTGACGCCAGCTTGATGCGGAATTAGCTGATTCTCTTCTCCCACGTAAAAACCGCCATAAATACATCGCCCTAAATGCTCCGCAAAATGACCGTAGATGTGTCTGCTAATAGTGTCTCTCCCTTGATCTGCATTAATGGTAATGTTGATACTAGGGGCTTGTGCCAAAAGTGAAAGGGTAAATAGGTTGAGAATGAAAGTGAGTCTTGATTTCATATTGTAGTAATCTCTATTGAGCATTTTTAGGTACAGATAGAACAGCATCCAAGGCAGGCTTGGCGTTTCGGTTTCTATCATATAGTAATGGATAGTTTGTTCTATTGGGGACGGGGTAGCCATTTTTCCAGGACATACCATCATGAAGTCCCCATAAGGTTACCCGGTCAATTTTGTCACGTTTGGCGTAAAAAATACGGAATAATTCCGCATAACGATCTGCCAATTCTTGTTGTTGGGCAGCTGGAAGACCATCCGCATAGGGGTCTAGAAATTCTTTAAATTCCTCCAGCTGAAACTGTTTGTCGCTCATGACACTTCCAATGACTTGGCCTTCTTTAGTCAGGGGTAAAACGTCTACATCTAGTTCAGTAATCATCACCTTGATCCCCAGTGAAGCAAAAGTATCAATAGCGGATTCTATGTAGGCTGTTTTGGGGTAGTTGAGTCCCCAATGTCCCTGGATTCCGACGCCATCTATGCGAATTCCTTCCTCTTGTAACATTTTAACTAAACGTACAATGCCATCTCTTTTTTCGGGCCGCCAGGCATTAAAGTCATTGTAATATAGTTCGGTATTGGGAGCATATTCACTAGCGTACTTAAATGCCAACTTTACTAACTCATCTCCATTTCCAATTCCTTTAACCCAAGTGGTCGGCCGATAGGAACCGTCATTGTCTATGACTTCATTGACTACATCCCATGCGTCTACTCTTCCGGCATACCTTCCCGCTACCGCTTCAATATGTGCACGTAAACGTTCCTTCTGCTCTTCAGGGGTATTGGGCTTCCCCTCTTCATTCTGAAAAAACCAAGCAGGGGTTTGATTGTGCCATACCAAAGTATGCCCCACGATAAACATATTGTTTTCTTCGCCAAATTTCACCAACTCATCAGCAGGGGCAAAATTGAATATTCCAGGCTGTGGATTTATGGGCCCTGCCTTCATTACATTTTCGGGCGTAATGGTATTGAATTGGCTTAAAATAATTTTTTGCGAGGCTTTATCTACTCCAGAAACTATTCCTTGATTGAGTGCACAGCCTATTAAAAAAGCGTCTTGATAGGCCTCCTGCAAGCTAGGATTCAATGATGGCTTGGATTCAGATTCAGCTGGAGTACAGCTAGCAAGTATTACAACGCAACTGAAGGAAAGGAGGAAAATTTTTATTGACGAATTTCTCATCTATTCTTGATGTTTTTTTACATGTTTTTCTATAGCAGCTTGAAAAGGGGAGGCGGGAAGCTCTTCTTTAGACCCCTAGCATCCGCCTTGGTTTTGAAAACTTCTTTGTCTAGGTTTAGTTTGATCTTTTCATTCGGGGAGGCCCATCCCCAGATTTTTAAATCAGCATCTCGCTGCAATACCATGCCGTCACTGATCAAGGCTGGCAATCTGATCTGAGCCATTGTAGTAGGAGCAAATAACCATAATACTAAGGTTAAATTTAGAATAAACCACCTGATGCCTAATTTCATATTGCAACTGTTTAAAATCCTCTCTTTCGCTAAATATACAATCTTGAGCTACAAAAATATAGACTTATAATAGGAATTAAAACAAAATACGCAATCGATTGTGTTTTGCCAGTGTTTTTATATATTTGTATCCTTCTCTGCCCATTTTTTCGATCAAGTTTTATGACAGAAGCATTAAGTCTGAAAAAGTAAGGCTTTTGCTTAACACACTAACTTAATAACGCAAAAACTGTAAGAGAACCATTATTGATACGATTTAGCCAACTTTAAACAAATAGAAAATGATCAAACGCTTTGTTTGCCTCTTTTGGCTTTCCTTCTTATGCTTTGGGAACGCCTATTCAGATGATGGTTATCGTCTTTGGTTGCGTTATGATAAAATTGAATCGGAAGCCATTAGGAAAGCCTATTTGCAAAACATAAATCACATCATCGTCGATGGAAATAGTCCGATTTTGCAAAGCGCCGAAAAGGAACTTGTTATTGGCCTCTCCGGTTTGCTCAACCAATCGATTCCATCCATAAAAAAACAAGTTAACACTGCTGGGGTTATCGCGGGTGTTTTGGGTCAATCCCATCTCATAGATGAAGCCATTTTACCCAAGGAGGGTGCCATGATAACAACAGAAGGTTACTTGATTATTCAAAAGGAAAAGGCTGGCCAAAAAAATATATACATTGCTGCAAAAGAGGATAAAGGATTACTGTATGGCGCTTTTCATCTGCTGCGCTTATTACAAAATAGCGAATCACTGCATCAATTATCTATTCTAGAGAACCCAAAAATAAAACTAAGGGTGTTAAACCATTGGGACAACCTGGATCGGACGGTAGAACGGGGTTATGCGGGTTTTTCTATCTGGAATTGGCATGAACTTCCCGAATTCATCGATACGCGATATTATGATTATGCCAGGGCCAATGCCTCCATCGGGATTAACGGAGCGGTAGTGACTAATGTCAATGCCAATGCGCTGATTTTTCGGGCTGATTACCTAGCGAAAGCAGCCGCATTAGCAGATGTATTCAGCGCCTATGGGATTAGACTTTATCTGACCGCTAGGTTTAGTGCTCCAATAGAAATGGGGGGACTCAAAACCGCCGATCCCTTAGATCCCACTGTACAACAGTGGTGGAAAAACAAGGTAGATGAAATCTATGAACACATTCCAGACTTTGGTGGCTTTTTGGTGAAGGCCAATTCGGAAGGACAACCGGGGCCACAACAATACAATCGGAATCATGCCGACGGAGCTAATATGCTGGCTGATGCCGTTGCGCCGCATGGGGGGGTAGTGATGTGGCGAGCTTTTGTATATAGTAATGAAGAGCCAGAAGATCGAGCCAAACAAGCCTATAATGAATTTGTTCCACTTGACGGAAAATTTAGAAAAAATGTACTGATTCAAGTAAAAAATGGCCCCATAGACTTTCAGCCTCGTGAACCGATCCATCCTTTATTTGGGGCTATGCCGCAGACCTCCCTGATGATGGAATTTCAAATTACCAAGGAATATCTAGGACAGGGAACACACCTAGTTGGCTTGTCCAAAATGTATGAGGAAGTATTGCAAACTGATACCTATGTGAAAGGAAAAGGTTCCACCGTGGCCAAAGTTATTGATGGTTCATTGGATGGACATGAATTGACCGGAATGGCGGGCGTAGCCAATATCGGAACAGCGCGGAACTGGACGGGGAATTTGTTTGGACAAGCAGATTGGTTTGCCTTTGGAAGACTGGCTTGGAACCCGGATTTGAAATCGGAAGTAATATTCAAGGAGTGGTCGGCGATGACTTTTACCCATGAGACCAAGATTCAATCGACGGTGGTTGATATGCTTACTTCCTCTCATGAGACTTGTGTCAATTACATGACCCCATTGGGTTTACATCATATTATGGGCCCTGGTCATCATTTTGGGCC
>Ga0209273_10001546_pt1 | contig 20106 bp, 20 predicted proteins | sample tdAd471_FD_187126 | JGI IMG/M metagenome (GOLD analysis project Ga0209273, IMG submission 187126) | Marine sediment microbial communities from the Atlantic coast under amendment with organic carbon and nitrate - tdAd47.1 (SPAdes)... | ecosystem: Environmental > Aquatic > Marine > Coastal >...
GAACTTGGTGCCGATTTCGTTCTGACAGGCATTACCCACCTCGTGGTGATGCAGGTCGATGCTCAGACCCATGGCGGCCATGGTTTCACTCATGGCGCAACGCAGGTCGTGGGCCGAGTCCACCGGTGGAACCGGGAAGTAGCCGCCCTTTACCTTGGGTCGGTGTCCCAGGTTACCCCCTTCGAATTCCGCGCCACTGGCCCAGGCAGCTTCCTCCGAATGGAGCTTGTAGCTGGCACCTTCCATGTCGGCGTTCCAGCGTACATCGTCGAACACGAAAAATTCCGGTTCCGGTCCGAAATAGGCGGTGTCGCCAATTCCGGTGGATTTCAGGTATTCTTCCGCCCGGCGCCCGACGGAGCGGGGATCGCGGTTATAACCCTGCATGGTTTTCGGTTCAATAACGTCGCAGCGCAGATTAACCTGGGGCTCGTCCGCGAAAGGATCCATTACCGCGGTGCTGTCGTCAGGTCGCAGGATCATGTCCGATTCGTTGATGCCTTTCCAGCCGGCAACGGAAGAACCGTCGAACATGCTGCCCTCGAAGAATTCCTCATCGATGCGCTCCGCCGGGAAAGTGACGTGCTGTTCCTTGCCCTTGGTGTCTGTAAAACGGAGGTCAACCCACTTTACATCGTTCTCTTTGATTAAATTTAGTGTCTTTTCAGACATTACTGATCCTCCGTGTGATCATACCGATATGGTGTATTTATCATGAAGTCTATCCGGGAAGTGTCCATGGGCCGGATTCGCGACCTGGCGCGGCCCCCTCCTTTCCTGCTTCCGAACATCCAGTCAAGAAGCAAATCGTCGTGCTGCGCGATTGGCTTGCCTTGAGTGCTAGTGGTGGAGCAAAATATATGCCATAACCTGTGAAGTTAAAAGTCCCACATATCAGGGGCTTAGAAAGACTGGAGCCCAACGTCAGCACTATATTAGTGCATAAGATTTTCAAGCGCACTAATTATGTGCATTTAAATTGCCGTCTGGTCGGACGTAGGGCAAGCGGCTCCAGCGCCAGCGGATTCATTCTCCCTGCCAGCCACCAGGCGCGGGCCAGCCCCTCAGGATCAATTTATGCTGTTCGTCGTCAAGCTTTATCCGGAAATCACTATCAAAAGTCGTCCGGTGCGGCGCCGGCTGGTCAGGATGCTGCGGCGCAATATCAGGAAACTGTTGCGGGAGCTTGACGATGGCGTGGCGGTAGTCGGCGAATGGGACGTAATCGATATCGAAACCACGTCGGACAACGCCAGGCTGGTCGATGAGGTATGCGAACGACTGCAATGTACTCCGGGGATCGCCCAGTTTCAGCTGGTGGAGCGTTATCCCCTGACTGATCTCGATGCCATCGTTGCCGACTGTCTGCCATTCTATAAAGAAAAGCTGCAGGGCAGGACCTTTGCCGTGCGCTGTAAGCGGCAGGGCAGGCACAGTTTCACCTCCGTCGACGTGGAACGTCATGTCGGCGCTGCCCTGCTGCAGCAGACCGGGGCATCCGGAGTCCGGCTGAAAGCACCCGATGTCACGGTGCAGCTGGAAATCAGGCAGGATCTTGTGCACGTTGTCAGGGAACAGCTGCCCGGGCTGGGTGGTTTTCCCCTGGGCTCGCAGGACCCGGTGTTGTCACTGATTTCCGGTGGTTTTGATTCGGCAGTGTCCAGCTACCTGTGCATCCGCAGGGGCCTGTTGACCCACTTCTGCTTTTTCAACCTGGGAGGCACAGAACATGAGCTGGCGGTCAAGGAAGTGGCGTTGTACCTGTGGATGAAATTCAGCGCCTCCCACCAGGTACGCTTTGTTTCCGTGCCGTTCGAAGCGGTGGTAACCGAAATTCTGTCACAGGTGGAAAATTCCCAGATGGGGGTGATTCTCAAGCGGATGATGCTGCGAGCCGCGACGCAACTGGCCGACCGCCTGAACATCCAGGCCCTGGTCACGGGTGAGGCGGTTGCCCAGGTGTCCAGCCAGACGCTTCCCAACCTGGCAGCCATCGACAGCGTCACTTACAAACTGATATTGCGACCCCTGATCCTGTCAGGTAAGCAGGATATCATCGATATCGCCCGGGATATCGGCACCGAGGATTTTTCCAAGCATATCCCCGAGTATTGCGGGGTGATTTCCGATAAACCCACGACCCGCGCGAGACCGGAACGTATCCAGCGGGAGGAATCACGGTTCAACCTGCAGCTGATCGACGAGGCAGTGGCCACGGCCCGAATTCAGCTGATCGGCGATGTCATTGACGATCTGGCCACACCGCGCGGTGAAATCGGCATTATCGACCACCTGGAGCCGGGTATCACACTAATAGACATTCGACACCCCGACGAACTGGCAAGGACACCACTGCCGGATGCGGCAAGGGACGATATCACCCTGCTGCAGGTGCCGTTTTACCAGTTGCCTTCTTTCATGGAGCAACAGGACCCCGGCGGAAACTACCTGCTTTATTGTGACCGGGGATTGATGAGCAGGCTTCATGCTGCCCACCTGATGGACCAGGGCTTCTGCTCGGTACGGGTCTATCTGCCGTCCTGAGTAGGCGACGAAGCCACCGCGGACCCGACTCGGTATCCTTTCCAGGTGTCCTGTTAGGCGGTCCGCTGCCCGCTGCTCTTACCCGGTAGTCGCGCCGCGGTGCAGATCGCTGACGGCCCGGCGAGGATAGCGGTATGCTGCTGTGTGCAGCGGGCGATCCCGGATGTATTGGCAACCCGCCTCGTGTATACTCGCCGCCTTTTGGATCGGGGCCTCCGGGGTCGCGACCAGGTCAACCACTAGAGGCCGGTCAGCCAGTGATAGAGAAAATCAGGAATATCGCGATCATCGCCCATGTCGACCATGGCAAGACCACGCTGGTGGACAGGCTGCTGCAGCAATCCGGGACCCTGGAAACCCGTGGCAAGAACATCGACCGGGTCATGGATAGCAATGACCAGGAGCGTGAACGGGGAATTACCATCCTGGCCAAGAACTGTGCCATTACCTGGCAGGATTACCGGATCAATATCGTCGATACGCCCGGCCACGCCGATTTCGGTGGTGAAGTCGAACGGGTGATGTCCATGGTAGACAGCGTGTTGCTGCTGGTTGATGCCGTGGAAGGACCCATGCCCCAAACCCGCTTCGTGACGCAGAAAGCGTTCGCAGCGGGCCTTAACCCTATCGTGGTGATCAACAAGGTGGACCGGGAGGGCGCCCGTCCAGACTGGGTTCTGAACGAGGTATTCGATCTTTTCGACCGGCTCGGGGCCAACGAAAGCCAGCTGGATTTTCCCGTGATCTATGCCTCCGCGGTACAGGGCATTGCCGGCTACGACCATGAGCAGCTGGCCGAGGACATGCAGCCGCTCTTTGCCACCATTGTTCAGCACGTGCCGCCACCGGACGTGGACAGAAACGGCCCCTTCCAGATGCAGATCAGTGCGCTGGATTACAGCAGCTATGTCGGTGTGATCGGAGTCGGCCGAATAACCCGCGGACAGGTGCGACCCAACATGGTCGTGACAATCGTGGACAGTGAGGGCAAGACGCGCAAGGGCAAGATCCTGCAGGTTAAAAATTACCTGGGCCTGGAGCGCATCGACGCCAGTCTTGCCGAAGCGGGTGATATCGTCAGCATCAACGGCATCGACAGGTTGCGAATTTCCGATACGCTGTGCGACCCGGAACAGGTGCAGGCTCTGCCACCGCTGACGGTGGACGAACCGACCATCAATATGACCTTCCAGGTGAACGATTCGCCGTTCGCCGGTCAGGACGGCAAATTCATCACTACCCGGAACATCAAGGAGCGCCTGGACAGGGAACTGCTGTACAACGTCGCCCTGCGGGTGGCGCAGGGCGACTCGCCTGACAAGTACAAGGTGTCTGGACGCGGCGAACTGCACCTGTCGGTGCTGATCGAGACCATGCGCCGCGAAGGCTATGAACTGGCCGTCTCCCGTCCGGAAGTTATCGAGCATGAAGTGGATGGCGTCAAACAGGAGCCTTACGAGGAGCTGGTCATCGACTGCGACGAACAGCACCAGGGAAGCGTGATCGAGGAACTGGGCAAGCGCCGTGCCGATATGCGGGAGTTGATTCCCGATGGCAAAGGTCGGGTCAGAATGGCATTCCTCATTCCTACGCGGGGCCTTATCGGTTTCCGGTCACAGTTTCTCAGCATGACTTCCGGCAGCGGGATAATGACTCATGTTTTTGATCATTACGGTACGGTAAAGACGGGCGAGCTGGCGCGGCGCAACAATGGCGTCCTGGTATCCATGGTGTCAGGTAAAACGCTTGGCTATGCCCTGTTCAACCTGCAGGAAAGAGGGCGACTGTTCGTCGGACCCAACGTGGAAGTTTACGAAGGCATGATTGTCGGCCTGCACAATCGTGAAAACGACCTGGTGGTGAACCCTACCAAGGCCAAGCAGCTGACCAATATCCGGGCGTCCGGCAGCGACGAAAACATTATCCTGACTCCCCCGGTGTCGCACAGCCTTGAACAGGCCATGGAATTCATCGATGACGATGAGCTGGTAGAGGTTACGCCGTCCCACATTCGTTTGCGCAAAAAGTATCTTACTGAGAACGAAAGAAAACGGCACAGCCGTGGCAGTCAGGAGCGTGGCTGATACGTCGGGACCCGCCTGGGAAATGTCGATGAATTTCTGCAAAGACAATAGGCGGGACAGGCGATAATATACGGTAAACCCGGCAATTGTCGGACGCCGTCCATCAATTGTCGTTACTGCGAACAAGAGGTAACCCGTGCTGGTCTTATACCCTGAATTGAAACCGTATAATCGACATCAGCTGCGCGTGTCGGATATTCATGAACTTTACCTGGACGAGGCCGGAAATCCTGACGGTATACCCCTGCTGTTTCTGCATGGTGGGCCCGGCAGCGCGTGTGACTATGCCTCGCGACGTTTTTATAATCCCGAACTCTACCGCATAATCACCTTTGACCAGAGGGGTTGCGGCCGCTCCACGCCCCACGCAGAACTGAGGGAAAACGACACCGACAGCCTGGTACAGGATATCGAAGCCATCCGTAAACACCTTGGCATCGACAGGCTGGTGTTATTCGGTGGCTCCTGGGGCTCCACCCTGGCGCTGCTCTATGCGCAAGCCTATCCCGAGCACGTACGCGCCATGATCCTGCGCGGTATATTTCTGTGTCGCCAGGCCGACCTAGACTGGCTTTACGTGGACGGCGCCAGCAGGATATTCCCTGATTACTGGAAAGAATTCGTTGACTTCATTCCGGAGGATGAGCGCGATGACCTGGTGACAGCCTATTACCGCAGGCTGACCAGTAAAGACGAACTTGCCCGCATGGCTGCGGCGCGTTCCTGGGTCAGCTGGGAAACCAATTGTTCCAGGCTGCGTCCCGGCTCCGATGTCCAGAAGCGAATTTCCAAACAGCACAATGCCCTGGCGATGAGTCGTATCGAATGTCACTTCTTCGTAAACCGGGGGTTCGTTAAGGAAAATCAGATATTGAACAACCTGTCTAAAATAGAGCATATTCCGGCGAAAATCATCCACGGTCGTTATGATATGGTCTGTCCATTGGACAACGCAGTGGTTCTCCATGAACGCTGGCCGGCAGCAGAACTCTATATCATCCGTGAAGCAGGCCACTCCGCTGCGGAGCCCGGTATCACCGATGCCCTGATACGGGCCAGCGGAGACCTGGCCAGGGAACTGGACGAACAGGAACCTGTTGAAGACTGATGTGGCATAAGGAATCTCTCCGGCAGTGATAACGGTTATTCAGCGGGTCGCGTCAGCCAGCGTCCGGGTCGACAATGAGATTGTCGGCAGCATCGACAGGGGAATTCTGGCGCTGGTGGGGCTGGAGCAAGGTGACTCACAACAGACGGTTGAAGACAGGCTGGATCGCATTCTGTCCTACCGGATTTTTCCCGATAACCAGGGCAGGATGAACTTCAGTCTGCGTGACACGGGCGGAGGACTGTTGCTGGTGTCACAATTTACCCTGGCGGCGAATACCCAGCGTGGACTTAGGCCGAGTTTTTCCGCAGCCCTGGAACCGGCCGCGGCTCAGAAGCTCTACGAGCACCTGGTGCTGGAAGCCCGGAAACGACACGACCGGATTGCCAGTGGACAGTTTGCCGCCGACATGCAGGTATCGCTGGTCAACGACGGGCCGGTTACGTTTATTCTCTAGGGAACCCCTGATTATTTGTGAAAGCCGGAATCTTTCCATAATCAAAGGTTTCTTAATCAGACGTTCTCAGGACGGAAATTCAGGTGCAGGTCCGATAGTAGTGTTGAAAAGTAATCGGTAGGCCGCGTTACTGGTTGGTGGCTTCTTCGGCAGCCGCGTCGGCTGCCTGTTTCCTGCGGGCCAGTTTGCCGGCGAATATACCCACCTCGAACAGTGCCCACATGGGCAGGGCCAGCATCGACTGGGTGAAGGGGTCCGGCGGGGTGAGCAGCATGGCCACGACAAAACAGCCGACCACCACGTAAGGGCGTTTGGCGGTCAGGGATTCGGGTTCTGCCAGCCCTGCCATGATAAATAGAAATACCGCGATGGGTACTTCAAAGGCAATGCCGAAGGCAAAGAAAATGGTCAGGGCAAAACTGAGAAAGCTGCTGATGTCCGGTGCCACCGCGATACCTTCCGGTGCCACCGAGATAAAAAACCGGAACACGATGCCGAACAGAACGTACCGGGCGAAGGCAATGCCCAGGTAGAAGAGGGCGACGCTGGAGATGAACAGCGGCATGGCCACGGCTTTTTCGTTCTTGTAAAGACCAGGCGCAATAAAGGACCACAGCTGATACAGGATATAAGGTGCGGCTATGACAAAGGCGGCATAGAAGGTCAGTTTGAACGGCGCGAAAAAGGGGGATGTCGGATCGATGGCGATCATGCTGGAATTTTCCGGCAATGCCGCGATCAACGGGTCGGCAATGAAAACGTAGATCTCGTTGGCAAACGGGAACAGGCACAGGAAGAAAATCAGCACTGCTGCCAGCGACTTGAGAATCCGATCACGCAATTCCACCAGGTGATCGATAAGGGTAAGTTCCTTCTCTTCCTCGGCCGAACTCATGACTTGTCACCGGAAGATGAATCGCTGTTTCCTGATTTCCCCAACTGCTCTTCGATTTCCTTCCTGGTAGTGTCCACTTCGCGGGAAATGTCGTTTACATAATTGACCGCCTGTCTGAGTTCGCCCTTGATCGAAGAATCCCTGGCTGTGGCATCACTGTTCTTTGCGGTGGCGCTACCGGGCTGCGGCGGGACTGCCCCGTCGGATTCCACGGGCGGTGGAGAGCCTGGATCGGCGGTGTCGGCGGCAAGGCCGGTATCGTCTTCCCGCTCTGCCGTGCCCTTGGAATCTGCTGACTGGTTATCCTCCAGGCTGGCTGTCTTGCCGATATCGTCAGCGAGGTCCTTCGCCTGCTTCTTGGCGTCCTCCACTTCCGCAAGGATTGATTCGTTATGCAGCTGCCGGCGGATTTCATCGGCGTTAAGCTCTCGCTCCACTTCCGATTTGATCTTGTAAAAGCTGCGCCGGAACCTGCCAATCCACAGGCTGGCGGTTTTTACTGCCGCGGGCAGACGCTCCGGACCGATAACCAGCAGGGCCACGACAAAAATTAACAATAATTCCGCTGGACCAATATCAAACATAGACCTGAAACCAGATGCTCCGGGATGGAAGGGTAGACCGGCTGTGGCGGCGACAGTTTGTCAGCAAGCCGTATCCCGGGTGAGAAGTGAAAGCGGTCGTGTCAGCTCTTGGCGGCCGTATCGCCGTTGGCCGCTTCGGTTTTCTCCGGGGTTGCCACACTGGCACTGTCGATGCGCTTGTCGTCCCCGGTAGAGTCGATGGCATCTGCCTCCGATCCGGACTCGTTGTCCTTGTCGTCTTCTTCATCGTCTTTCATGGCTGACTTGAATCCCTTCAAGGCGCCGCCCAGGTCGGAGCCCAGGTTGCGAAGTTTCTTGGTGCCGAACAGCATTACCACAATCAATAAAATGATCAACAGCTGCCAAATTCCAATACCACCAATGCCCATGCATTACCTCCGATAGTCGATTTCCAGATCGGTATGTCACCGGTTTATCTCTGAAAACCTCACTGATTAGTCCGCGACGCCTTTTCGACGAGGCCGGATATGTTAAAGCGTTTTTCCAGTTCCTCCAACACCTGGCGGGCGCTCAGGTCAAGGTGACTCAGCATGACCATGCTGTGAAACCAGAGGTCCGCGGTTTCCCTGATTACCTGGGTCCGGGCACTCTCTGAAGGGTCGACCTGGCAGTCTTTAGCCGCCACGATTGTCTCCACGGCCTCTTCACCCACTTTTTCCAGGATCTTGTTGAGCCCTTTCTGATGCAGGCTGGCAACGTAGGAGTCGCTGCTGTCGGCCCGCCTGCGCTGCTCCAGAATCTCGGTGAGTTGGTCAAGGATATCACTCATAGGGGGTTTCCGCAGAAAAATCGGATGGTTATTGATCGCGGTACAGCTGCGCAGGGTCGCGGATGACTGGGTCTACGGTCTGCCACCGGCCATCGACGAATTTCTGGAAAAAACAGCTTTCCCGACCGGTGTGGCAGGCCACGCCGCCTGACTGTCGTACCAGGTAACAGACCGAGTCATTGTCGCAGTCGAGAAACACGTCGACAAGCTCCTGTACATTGCCGGATTGTTCACCCTTGCGCCACAGCGATTGTCGCGAACGGGACCAGTACACAGCTCTTTTTTCCGCTATGGCTGTTTTCAGCGCCTCGCGATTAAGCCATGCCTGGGTAAGGATGCGCTTACTAACCTGTTCCTGGGCGATGACCGGAACCAGGCCGTCGGTGTTCCAGTTGATCTGTTCGAGATAGTCTTCGGTCATGGTGCGTCCATTATGCCGGGGGCTCTCCCCGACCGCCGTGAATTATAGGCCATCCATCCCGGTTTGCCAGGATTATAGTGGTTATTTCGAGGCATCAGCCACGCAGCAGTAACCACAGGCCAACAGTACCCAGCAGCAGCGAGGCGACCGGCAGGGTGCCGACGAACCCGGCCACCGCAGGATGGGCCCCTGCCAGGGCAAGGACCATGAAGGTGACGCCGCCCAGTACCGAGCCGGAACGGCGTGCGGCCTCACGCTGTTGCCGCAAAGCCTGTTCGGCCCGCAGGCTGGCGTTGATTTCACCGAGTTGCCGTGCTTCCCGGATTGCGTCTATGGACAGTTGCGGCAGCTCCGGCAACTGATCGATCCAGTCCGGCACGTTCTCCCGCAGTCGCGTCAGCAGGGCAATGGGGCTCAGTCGTCGGGCATTCCATTTTTCCAGGTAGGGCAGCGCAGTCTGCCAGAGATCCAGTTCCGGATACAGCTGTCGTCCCAGGCCCTCGATGTTGAGCAGGGTCTTCTGCAGCAGTACCAGCGGCGGCTGTACTTCCATGTTGAAACGCCCCGCGGTACGGAACAGCTGAACCAGGATCTGGCCGAAGGAAATGTCCTTCAGTGGTTTCTCAAAGATCGGTTCACAGACCGTGCGCATGGCCGCTTCGAATTCGGTAACCCGGGTATTTTTGGGTACCCAGCCGCATTCCACGTGCAGTTCCGCCACCTTGCGATAATCCCGCTTGAAAATAGCCAGCAGGTTTCTCGCCAGGTACTGCTGGTCCGCCGGGCTCAGGGAGCCGATGATGGCGCAGTCGATAGCGATATACCGGGGTTTGTCCGGGTGATCGGGGTTTACGAAGATATTGCCCGGATGCATATCGGCGTGGAAAAAACTGTGTTCGAAAACCTGGGTGAAAAAGATCTCCACTCCAGTCTCGGCAAGTTTCTTCAGGTCCACTCCGCGGGCCGTCAAGGCTGCCACGTCGGCTACGGGAATACCGTAGATACGCTCCATCACCAGCATGTTGCGGCGACTGTAATCCCAGTATACACGCGGCACGTAAAGCACGTCGGAATGACTGAAATTACGCCGCAGCTGGGTGGTATTGGCACCTTCGGCAAGGAGGTCGAGTTCATCGATTATGACTTTTTCGTAGTCATTTATGACTTCCACCGGGCGCAGGCGCTTGCCGATGGGAATGCGATTTTCGATGTGCAGCGCCAGCCATTTCAACAGGGCGATATCTGCGCGTATGGTTTTCTCGATTCCGGGACGGATCACCTTGACCACCACTTCCTCGCCGGTTTTCAGCCTTGCCGCGTGAACCTGGGCGACCGAGGCCGAAGCAAGGGGCCTGGCGTCCAGTTCACTGAAAACCGTGGAGGCGTCCAGGCCCAGGGCGGTGCTGGCCATCTCCATGATTCCAGGAGACTGGAAGGGTGGTACATTGTCCTGAAGACCCTGCAGGGCATCCGCCAGTTGCGGATCCAGAAAATCCCGCCGGGTGGACAACAGCTGGCCAAACTTGATGTAGATGGGTCCCAGTTCCTCAAGGGCCAGGCGCAGTCGCTGATACTGTGCCAGCCTGCGGACCTGGCTGTTGGTCCAGGGCAGGCCCAGGACGAAGAGAAACGTCTTGATCAGCAGGGTGCCCCGCCCGCGCAGATAGTCGCCAAGCCGATACTTGGCGACTACAGTAAGAATCTTGGTCAGGCGTAACAGTTGCAGCACGGTCGGTACAGCACTCCTTGGTGTCAGGGATTACCCGCTGGCTGATCGGGATACGCCCGCAGTTTGCCAGTCAGCAGGTCAATGCGCGCCTGCAACCTGTCCAGGCGTAACCGCAGCGCGTCCAGTTCCTGATCAAAAACTTCAACCTGGTTCCGGGGGGGCACCAGGCGACCCTCCTCGTGAAGGTACTCGTCGATATTGCGCTTTACGCTCTCGGTACCGCTCCGTGTAAGGTTTTTCACGCCGGCAAGCAGCTGCTGCAGGCCGTGGGTCGGCACATCGCCGATTACCCGTGACAATGGTTCCTGCCAGTCGATTTCCATGCCGCTGAACAGCCGGTAAACCGACTGGACAAATTCACCGTCACCGCTGACCTGGATCGCCGGATTCACCAGGGGCCGCTGGTCCGGGCGCGCGCCAAGCATTCCCAGCAGTGCCGTGGCCGAGCCGCTGATGCTGCCGTCAAAGGGAAGGTGGGGAGAGTCCTCGGTGAAGTCGCCAGATGCTGAATCGCTATCCGCTGGAAGTGTCCCGTCCTGGCCCGCGGTTCCATTGGTGAAGCCACGCGGCCGGGGATCGTTGCTCAACACCACGCCTGCCGGGTAGAAATGAATATAGATTTCCAGGGATGGGCTGTTTACCTGCAATAAAAGACACTTCCCGCTGAGATTGGCAACTTCCGCGGCCACTTTGCTGTCGCTGGCGATACAGCGGTTCAGCATCAATTCAAACGGGAGCAGCAGGGATGCAGAGTGCGCGGATTTCGACATGGCTGTTTCACTCGTGTCCTGGCGACGGTGGATTTCCGGAGCATCTACCCGAATCAGGCGTCTACCGGCTTGAACCCGAGGTGAATCGCACAGACTCCTCCCAGCACGTTATGAAAGCGGGTATCGATGAAACCGGCGGCTTGCATCATCTGGCTGAGGGTCTGCTGATCCGGGTGCATGCGAATGGATTCAACCAGGTAGCGGTAGCTGTCGCCGTCGCCTGTGATCAGCCTGCCAGCCAGCGGCCAGAGGCCGGAATACAGGTCGTAGGCCCTGCCGATCAGCGGATTGACGGGCTTGGAAAACTCCAGAATCACAGCGCGGCCACCGGGCTTGAGGGTTCTGAACATGGAGCGCAGGGCGGCGTCCTTGTCGGTGACGTTGCGCAATCCGTAGGCGATACAGATACAGTTGAAGCTGGCCTCGGTAAATGGCAGGGCCTCGGCGTCGACCTGGCTGAAGAGTATATTGCCGGCGGCGCCATGGTCGATGATGCGGTCGCGGCCCACCCGCAGCATGGAACCATTGATGTCGGCCAGCACCACGTGGCCACTGTCGCCCACCAGGCGACTGAATTGCAGGCTGAGATCCCCGGTTCCGCCGGCCAGGTCCAGGACTGCGTGGCCTGGTCTGACCGCGCTCAGTTCGATGGTAAGCCTTTTTATCAGTCGATGACTGCCAAGGGACATGACATCGTTCATGATGTCGTACTTGCCGGCCACGGAATCGAAGACCGCGGCAACCAGTCCCGATTTTTCCTCAACGGGGACCGTCTGATAGCCGAAATGAGTGGTTTCCCTGGAATCCGGTGTCTCGGGCATGGGCTGCTGGCTACTCGCTTGGGGGGTCTTCAGATTTAAGAGGGACAATACTAACGACCTGGGTTCCCGGAGGCAATGGCTCCCGGGATGCGCCGGCAGCGCGAAGCTTTTCCAGGTATTGTGTCCAGTAACTCTCGCGGTTCGTGCCCAATTCGCGAAGATAGTTCCAGCTGTAGATTCCCGAGTTGTGGCCGTCGTCAAACACCAGCCGTACCGCGTAATTCCCGGTAAGCTCGAGGTTGCTGATGCGGACTCCTTTCTTCCCGGTCTGCAGTACTTCCTGGCCGGCCCCGTGTCCCCGAACTTCCGCCGAAGGCGAATGGACCCTGAGGAACTCGGCGTCCAGTTTGTGGGTCTCTCCATCCTGGTAGCTGAGCTCGAGGATACCGGACTTGCGATGGAGACGGATGTCCGTCGGCGTGTTGTCCACTGAAGTCATGGGGCTCACAGAATGAACCGGCTCAGGTCCTCGTCCCTGGCCAGTTCACCCAGCTGGCTGTCGACATAATTCGCGTCCACGACCAGTTCGCTGTTACCCCCGACCACGACATCGGCGGCGCTGTAGGAAATTTCCTCCAGCAGCCGCTCCATGACCGTGTGCAGTCGTCTGGCACCGATATTTTCAGTGCGCTCGTTGACCTGCCAGGCGGTTTCGGCGATCCGGGCGATACCATCGTCGGTGAAGCGCAACTGCAGGTCTTCCGTTGCCAGCAGGGCACGATACTGCTCGGTGAGGGAAAAGTCCGGTTCCACCAGAATGCGTTTGAAATCCTCGGCATTGAGCGGGTCCAGTTCGACCCTGATAGGCAATCGACCCTGCAGTTCAGGAATCAGGTCCGAGGGTTTGGACAGGTGGAAGGCGCCGGAGGCGATAAACAGGATGTGATCGGTTTTCACGCTGCCATACTTGGTGGTAACGGTGGACCCCTCGATCAGCGGTAACAGGTCCCGTTGCACGCCTTCCCGGGAAACACTGGCGGATCCCTGTTCGTGGCGGTTCGTCACCTTGTCGATTTCATCCAGAAAGACGATGCCGGTCTGCTCTGCAGCGATGACCGCGCGGTTCTTGATATCATCCTCGTTGACCAGCTTGGCGGCTTCCTCGTCCTTGATGACTTTCAGTGCCTGTTTTACCGTCATGCGCCGGGAGCGCTTGCGACCGGAATTCATGTTGGAGAACATGTTTTTCAGCTGACTGGTCATATCCTCCATGCCAGGTGGCGCCATGATTTCGAACCCGGCTGAGGATTCGGCAATCTTGATTTCGATTTCCTTGTCGTCCAGTTCACCTTCCCGCAGCTTTTTCCGGAACATCTGCCGGGCCGCAGACTGACCCTGCTCCGCTTCCGTCTCTTCACCCCGGGCCTGGGGGAGCAGCACATCCAGCACGCGCTCTTCGGCATGGTCCTCCGCCACGTGCTGCACTTTCTGGATTTCCTCTTCGCGAAGCATTTTCACCGCGACGTCCACCAGGTCCCTGATGATCGATTCCACATCACGCCCGACATAGCCCACTTCGGTGAACTTGGTTGCTTCCACCTTGATAAACGGGGCATGCGCCAGCCTGGCCAGGCGGCGGGCAATCTCGGTTTTACCCACGCCGGTGGGTCCGATCATCAGGATGTTTTTTGGCGTGACCTCATTTCTGACGTCTTCGTTCAGGTTCATGCGCCGCCAGCGGTTGCGCAGCGCGATGGCCACCGCGCGCTTGGCGTCATTCTGGCCGACGATGTGCTTGTCGAGTTCGGAAGTGATTTCTCGGGGTGTCATGGTGGACATGGTGCTGCTTACCTATGCTCGGACCCGGTCGGTAATCAGGACAGGGACAACTCTTCAATGGTGTGATTCTGGTTGGTGTAGACGCAGATTTCGCCGGCTATGCGGAGGCTTTGCTCGACAATGGCCCGGGCGTCAAGACTGGTATGTCGTAACAGCGCCCGGGCCGCGGAAAGGGCATAGGGACCACCGGAACCGATGGACATGATGGCGTCTTCCGGTTCGATGACATCGCCATTCCCGGAAATAATAAGTGAGGCCTCACTATCGGCCACCACCAGCAATGCCTCGAGTCGGCGCAAGGCGCGTTCGGTACGCCATAACTTGGCAAGCTCCACCGCCGCCCGGGTCAGCTTGCCCCGGTGCTGTTCCAGCTGTTCCTCGAAGCGCTCGAACAGGGTGAAGGCGTCCGCTGTGCCCCCGGCGAAACCGGCAATGACCTTGCCGTTGTACAGTCGGCGAACTTTCCGGGCGTTGCCCTTCATGATCGTGTCGCCCTGGGATACCTGTCCGTCGCCGCCAATGACGACCTTGTCGTCACGGCGCACAGATACGATGGTGGTGCCTCGGTATTGTTCCACTATGCTCTCCACGGTGGTGTCAGACTGAACGGAGTGCCCGGCGGGTCAGTTACGACCCCGCGCGAATCGGGTAGGGGAGCCACGACAGTGACTTACAAATTCTGTTGTCAGGCCCTACATGGGGGAGGATCGCGGTATTTCAACCGGGATCAGAGCGGATCCAGAGGAAAACTGCTGATATCGTTGCGCTGCAGCAGGCTGCGGATGGTGTTCAGTTCAGCACCATTGCTGAACGGCCCCGCCTGCACCAGGTGCAGGGTTCGGCCGGTAACGGACTGTCGGGTGATAAACGCGTTGACGCCAATTTCCTCCAGCATGTCAAGTTGCCGCTGGGCGCTGCTGACCTGTTGAAACGCACCGATCTGCAGCAGCCGGCCACGGGCGGCAATGGCGACTTGCGGTTGCGTCGGTGGCGGTTCCGTTGCTTCCAGTTCCTCCTCCGTGATGGGTACGGGGGTTGCCTCCACAACCACTTCGTACTGGGGGAGATCCCGGTAGAATTCCAGGTCAAGGGCCGTTTCAGCCCCGGCTGCCGGGCTTTCCTCCTCATCGGGCGCGGCTTCGGGCGGTGTTTCGCCCGGAGTTGCCGATTGTTGTTCCCCGGACGTGCTGATGGCTCTGACCGGATTACTGTCGGCACTGGCCACGGACTGCAGCGGTGGAATTTTGCCGGAGAGGTACAGCAGAAAACAGCCAAAAACCCCTACAGCGATACCGGTGATCAACCCGGTGAACAGCAGGGTCCAGGCCGGCGGTGCCTCCATCGCCCTTTTTTCAAGCACAGGCTCGGGCCTGATTTTTGCAAAATCATGAACCATTGATTTCCGGGCCATTGACTGGAAGATCCATTCTTCGTCGCCGTGGGCCCTGTTTCCCCGTTTTTTCGTACAACCACAACCATTATCGGTTGAGCTGATGGTCTCTTGATGATGCGCAGAGTACTTCCCTAGTTAATCAGAGGTTCCTTAATTTGTCACCAGCAACCGTGGCCTGCAGTGGCCAGGCCGCGGGCGGGCCGAAACCACCTCCCGACCGCAATACCGGTTCAGGTGAGGTCCTGGGGATCGACGTCGATGGACCACTTGACCCGTCGTATGGTTTTTGATGTTTCAATCTGTTGACAGGCCGCGGAAAGCAACTGCTGCAGGGGTTTTCGCGCTTTACTCTTAAGTAACATCTGGGCGCGAAATCTGCCTGCGCGTTTTTCCATGGGTGACGGCAATGGCTGATTGAGCTCGATTTCCTCCAGCCGCAGCGTCCCGATCAGGCTGATACACAGGTTGTGTATCTCCCGCAGGGCGTCCAGGGCCAAGGCAGCCTGGACGCTTTCGCAACGGAACAGGGCCAGGTGGCTGAAGGGCGGCATGTTGGTTGCCCGTCTTTCCTGCAACAGCAGGTCGGCGATGCGGTGATAGTCATTGGCAAGCAGCGCCTGGAGGGAGGCGTGGGCCGCGTGACGGGTCTGGATGATCACCTGGCCCTGTCTTGCCGCGCGGCCCGCCCGGCCAGCGACCTGGAACAACAGCTGGATCATGTGTTCCTGGCCCCGGAAATCGGCGCTGAACAGGCCGCTGTCGGCATTGACAACCGCCACCAGGGTTACCCCGGGAAAATGGTGTCCTTTCGCCAGCATCTGGGTGCCAACCAGGATACAGGGAACCCCGGACTGGACCTGGTTCAGGTGCCGGGCCAGGGCATCCTTGCGCCGGGTGGAATCACTGTCGATACGCAGTATCGGCACGTAGGGGAAGGTTTCCTGCAGAAATTGCTCGGTTTTCTCGGTACCGAATCCCCGGGCAGCCAGTTGCGTGGAACCACAGGCAGCACAGGAGACAGGTAATGCCTGCCGGGACTCGCAGTGATGGCAATGGAGTCCGGGGGGTGTCTTGTGGACGGTAAACTGTGCATCACAGCGACGGCATTCGAAAACGTAGCCACAATCCTGGCAGACCAGGCTTGGTGCAAATCCCCGGCGATTGATGAAAACCAGGACCTGGTTGCCTTCGGCGAGATGATGACGGATCAATTCCAGCAGGGCCAGGGCAAAACCTTCCCGGGATTCGCTTTCAACCATGTCCAGCAGACTGATCCCGGGGCGGCTGGCGTCCCCGGCCCGCCGGGACAGGTTCAGCAGCGAATAGCGGCCGTTGCGGGCGTTGTACAGGCTTTCCAGCGCCGGTGTCGCCGAGCCCAGCACGATGGTAATGGCTTCGCTGCGGGCGCGGAAAATCGCCAGGTCCCTGGCCGAGTAGCGAAACCCGTCCTGTTGTTTGAAGGAGCTGTCATGCTCCTCGTCGATCACGATCACACCGGGCTTTGCCAGCGGCGTGAAAACCGCGGACCGGGTACCGATGACAATGCCGGCGGACCCGTCCCGGGCCCTGAGCCAGGATTCCTGGCGCCGGGAGTCCGTCAGGCCGGAGTGCAGTACCACAATGTCACAGTCAAATCGCGCCCGGAATCCATCAACGGATTGAGGGGTCAGGCCGATTTCCGGGACCAGCAACAGGGCCTGCCGGCCCTGCTCAAGAACGCGGGTAATGACCTGCATGTAGACTTCGGTCTTGCCGCTGCCGGTTACGCCATCCAGCAGGTGACAGTGATAACCCTTCAGGGTGGCGCAAATGGCATCGATGGCAGATTGCTGTTCCGCATTGGCCTGATGGCCGTCGTGTCGGAGGCTGTTCACCGGCACAGAGGGTCGAGCTGATGCCGCGGCGACGGTGCGTGCCCGAATCCGGCCCTTGTCCGCCAGTGCCCGGATGATCGCGTTGGAAAACCCTGCGGCCTCGCAGTCCTGACGGGATTGCGGGCCGACTTTTTGCAGATGATTGAGCAGGGCCCGCTGCTTCGGTGCCCGGTTCAGGTCCGCCAACGATTCTCCCGGTGTCGGCGGAATGTCCTCCCAGGTGGTCACCTGCGAGGGTTGTGCACTGCCGCCGCGACGAAGCCTGGCCGGAATCGCTGCACTAAAAACTTCTCCGGGCGGGTGCTGATAATAAGCCGAGGCCCAGCCCAGTGTCTGCAGCAGGGGTGATGGCAACAGTGGATTTTCATCCAGAACCTCGATCGCCCGTTTCAGGCGGTGACCGGCTACCTGGCTGGTTCTCCCGGTTGCCACCAGTATCGCCACCTCCTGGCGCCGGCCGAACGGCACGCGGAGCCGAATTCCCGGTTTCCAGAAACTGACGGGCCGCTGCCGGTCCTGTTCCGGGGGAAGGTAATCGAACAGCCGGCGGAGTGGTGACGGAACCGCAAGTTGCAGGATAACTGGCGCATTGTCGGAGTCGTTGCTGGCCATGCCGGACGTGAAGGAAGCGGGAAGAAGGAACCCTGGAATGGCCGGCATGGTACGGTGTCTGAACGTCCGACTCAACAAGAGACTGGGATTCGATTCCCGGGACGGTGACAGCGTCCGCTTTGCCAGCCGCTTTTGTCAGGGATCCGGTGAATTGGTTTATACTTCGAAGGACCAGAACAGGTGCCACGCAGCTCGCAGCCCTATCGAGGAGTCAACCCCATGGCAGATTCGCCGGTCCCGCAGCAACTGCTTGAGGTCAGAAAAAAAATAGACGAGGTGGATCGAAACCTGGTCCGGTTGCTGGCGGAACGGTTCAGGCTGACCGACCAGGTCGGGCATTTGAAAGCCCGAAGCCGGCTGGAGGCGGTGGATCCTGATCGCGAGGCCCAGAAACTTGAAACCCTGCGTGCCCTGGGCAAAGAGCTCGATATAGACCCCGACCTGGTGGCGCAGCTGTTTCGCCAGATCATGGCGGAGGTAGTGAAGAATCATCGGCGAATTCGCGAATCCGGCTGACCGGGTTTGCCGCGAACAGCCTGCTCGTGTTGGCGCAGATTGACATCCGCCGCAGTGGCCGCTTTTCAAACCGGCACTGCCATCGGGCAACACCTCTTGCGTCGCGAATTATCTCTGGTAGAATGCGGGCCCGCTGTGACGGCCCACCCAGGGCAGCGCGGCGAATTGAACCAGGTGTGGTGCCTGGCTCGGCAGACATCTTAAGCCGGCCACGTAGCGACACCGATGGAGACTGAAATGAAGCCAGAAATACATCCAGACTACGCACCGATCAAGGCGACCTGCAGCTGCGGCAATGTCATAGAAACAAGCTCGACGCTGGGCAAGGATATCCTTATCGAAGTGTGTTTCAGCTGCCATCCTTTCTACACCGGCAAGCAGAAGATTCTAGACAGCGGCGGTCGGGTCGATCGATTCAAGCGCCGTTTCGGCAACCGCAAGATCTGAAGTCCGGCAAGTCCCCCGAAGCTGTATTGCAAGCCCGCGACTCCGGACTGCCGACCCGTCAAGCAGGACAGGCGTGGCGGAATCAGAGGCCTTAGAAAATCGTTTCGATGGAAATTTCTGCGTCCTCGCCGTCAGGCGTGTCCCCAGGGGTCTCGTTGTCCAGGGGGTCTGGCTCGTTTTCCACCCTGAAGAATTCGAACATGGTGTTGGGATCCCCCGGCCTTGCCGGTCGGCCCGTGGTTTTCTCAACGAGTCGGTCGACCAGCCCGTCAGGCCGTGGCATGGTCCGTTCCGGCATGTCACCCAGTGCCTGGCCCATGTAGTCAACCCAGATAGGCACCGCCACCGTTGCGCCCTGCTCCGACTCTCCCAGTGGTCTGGGTTGGTCGAAGCCGATGAACACCGTGGTAGCGATATCCCGGTTGAACCCGGAAAACCATAGCTCCTGGGGACCATTGGTGGTACCGGTTTTGCCCATCAGGTCACTGCGGCCAAGCGCGCGTTGCACACCACGACCACTGCCTTCCTCGATGACGGAACGCAGCATGCTGTTGAGGATGAAGGCCACTCTCGGTTCGAGAACGCGCTCAGCTCGCCGTGCCGGGACCTCTGTGTCTGCCGATTCATAGCTGCTGCAGTCAAGATCGCAGGCCAGCACCGACTCGGCCTGGTAAATCAATCCTTCTGTAACGTTGCGGATTTCCCTGATAAACCAGGGATCCACCCTGAATCCGCCATTGGCGATAGCGGCATAGGCCGACACCATTTCCAGCGGCGGCACATCCTGACTGCCGAGGGCAACGGTCAGATCGTTTCGCGGGAAATGCCGGGTCTCGATGCCGAATTTTGCCGCGAAGTTCAACACTGTTGCCGAGCCCACCTGGTCGAACAGCCGCACCGCCGGCACGTTTCGTGAATCCTGCAGGGCATAGCGCAGGGTGATGGGACCAAGGAAGGTGTTGTCATAGTTGTTGGGTCGGTAGCCGCTGCGGGTGATGGGGGCATCGTTGATAGTCGATGCTGCAGAATAGCCCTGTTCCAGCGCGGCGCCGTAAACGAACGGTTTGAAGTTGGAGCCCGGTGGTCGCGGCGTGATGGCCCGGTTGACCTGGCTGCGGCCAAAATCATAGCCTCCCACCAGGGCCATGATCTCGCCGGTGGTGGGAGAAACCGACACCACGGCCCCCTGGATGTCCGGGATCTGGCCCAGTTGCCAGACACCTTCCTGCTGCTTTACCCGGACCAGGTCACCAACTGCGGCGATATCGCTGGCAGCCTGGGG
>Ga0209273_10001547_pt1 | contig 20086 bp, 15 predicted proteins | sample tdAd471_FD_187126 | JGI IMG/M metagenome (GOLD analysis project Ga0209273, IMG submission 187126) | Marine sediment microbial communities from the Atlantic coast under amendment with organic carbon and nitrate - tdAd47.1 (SPAdes)... | ecosystem: Environmental > Aquatic > Marine > Coastal >...
GCGGCGGCCCGACGGCACCGCCGATGGACCACGCAACGGCGTTGTAGCCGATGCCGGAACCGATCAGCTCGGAGGGCACCGTCTCGGCGGTCATCGACAGTACCAGCGCCGCATAAGATGCCATTGCCAGCCCCATGACGGCGGCCATCGCCATCAAGCCCCAGTACGGCCAGTCCGGGTTGACCAGAAGCGTCCCCAGACAGACGAAGAAGCTCGACGCGACGATCGCGACCGTGATCCCCTTGCGGCGGCCCTTCAAGAACACGTCCGAGATATACGGGAAACCGACCCGCCCGATGGCGCTGGTGCCCTGGGCGAAAGCGACGCCCATCGCGGCGACCGGCTGCGTCGCCTGCGCCGCGTCCTTCAAAAACAGCGCCATATACGTGAACAGGCTCGACTGGCCGGTGTTGAACAGCACCGCCGAGACACAGATCATATTCATGTTGCGGTTGGTGACGACCGTCTTGAGGTCATTGATCAGCCTGCGTATGCCGCCTTCGGCGGCGTGCGGCTTGCGGGTCAACGGCAACCATAAAAGCGCCGTGACGAACGTCATGCCGACGGCGATCCAGAGCACGCTCCGCCACTCCATGTACGCCGCGAGCACCCCGCCCCCGGCGCCGATCAATCCGCCCAGCGGCACGCCCAGCTGCTTCAGGCCCATCGCGGTGCCGGTCCATGCCGGCGGGAACCAGCGCATGACACCCTTGGCGGTCGCCGGATTGACGAACGAATAGCCGAGGCCGATCAAAAACGCCGCCGCCAGCGCCGGGGTGAACGACGGCGCCAGCGCGAACCACAGCGTGCCCGCCGACATCGTCAGCATCGAACCGAACAGCGTCCAGCCGACCCCCATGCGATCCGTGATCGCGCCCGACGGCAACGCCGACAACAGCTGCGCACCGAACACCACCGACATGAACAGGCCGAACTGGGCCGCCGTGATCTGCAGGTCCTCGCGGATCACAGGCCCCATGGCCATGATCGACAAATAGCACGACGTTCCCACCGTATGCACAAGCGACAGAAGAAAAATCCGCGCCCGCCAGGGATTAAACCCGGCCGGCGGGCCGGAGGGATTGACGCCTTGCGGCAACGGGTTCGGTGCGGGCGCAGGTTCGCTGCCGGCGTCGTTGCTCACTGCGCGCGTTCCTTGAAGACAAACACCAAAAGCGCCGTGCCGGCGGCGACGATGCCTGCCGTCACCAGCCACGCCGCATTGTAACCGCCCCAGTGGTCGAACACCCAACCGAACACGATCGGCCCCAGCATGCCGCCGATATGCACGCCGACCATGTTGACGCCGATGGCGGACCCGGCGAGACGCGGCTCCACAGACTCAACGACGACCGCCTGCGCCACCGGCGCGAACGAGGCAATGGTGATACCGAGTGCCATCACCAACGCAAGGCCGAGGTAAAGCCCCCACCCCGGCCCGACGGCGATCATCAGCGCCAGAAACACGGCGGCCGCGCCACAGATCCACGCCACCAGCGTCGCGCGGCTGGTCGCAAAGCAACGGTCCGACAAAACGCCCCAACCGATCCGCGCAAACGCGCTCGAGGTCTGCGCAAACCCCATGGACAGCCCCGCCACTTCCTGGCTCGCCTTGGCGACATTGGTCAGGAACAGGGTCAGGAACGTGAAAAAGTTCGTCTGTCCAACGTTCAGCAGTCCGTTGACGACGGCATAAACACTGAAATTCCGATCCTTCAGCACATCGCCGATATTGGCGACGAGGGGCCGCCGCTGATCAGCCGGCAGCGGCACGTGATAGCGGATCAGCACGAAACAATAGATACCGTTCACAAAGATCAGCGCCGCCACGCCCCACATGATGGTCTGCCACGCGACGTCCGCAGCGAGCGCACCTGCGCCTGCCGCGAGCACACCGCCGACGGGGACGCCGACCTGCTTCAGCCCCATCGCCGTGCCGCGTCGTTCGCGCGGGAACCAGTCGAGCACGCCGCGTGCCGTCGACGGGTTGTTCAGACAGTATCCAAGACCCATCAGGAACATCGCGCCAAGGCATTGGTAATACCCGTCGGCCAACGCCAGCATGACGGCAGCGAAAAGCATCAGGACATGGGCGAAGACCAAAGTGCGCCCGACGCCGAAGCGGTCGGTAATCGCGCCCGCAGGCATGGAGCCCGTGGCCTGCGCCGCATAGTACGCGGAGACGAATGCGCCGAACTCGGCGGCGCTGAGGTCCAGATCAGCGGAGATCACCGGTGCCATGGCCATGACCGAGACCACGTTCACGGTGCCGACCACGTGCGACAGGATCAATGCCGGCAAGCGCCCGATCCATGGATTGCCCCCGAAACTGTCCGAGGCTTCACTCACGACTGCAATGCCCGACCGTCCATGTCATCGTCATCGAGACCCAGATGCCGCATCGCCGTCGGGGCAATATCGATGGCCGAGGTTTTCGCCTCGATCACATCCCCGGCTTCGAAGCCCGCCCCGGTGCAAATCAGGAACGGACTTTGTTCGTATTTGCCAAGCCCGCCGTGCTGGCCGCAGCCGACGTTGTTGGCGATTTTCAGATCGCCCTGAAAGGCGACGCTGAGACCCGGCAGCCCGCCCGCGCCCGGCGCATCGGACGCCGCGCCGACGGCGACGATGTCGATCCCGTCGTCGGGGTCGAGGCCGAGCGCCGCCATTTCATCGCCGACATAGACGGCGCCGATGCGGTCATCCGTGCGGAGAAAATCGGCAATGGTGCCGCGGCGATCCTTGGCGTCGTCGGATAGATAGATCGTCGCGCTCAGTCCCTGCGGTGCGATGGCGACATCGCCCGACCCCGGCGCATCCTTGAGACCGGCGGCAATCAGGACCTCTTCAAGATCGACGATTTCGGAAATGGTTTCGTGACCGTGATCGGACGCAACCATGAACAACACGTCGCCCCGGTCGATTTCGGCGCGAATGTTATCGAACACGCGCCCGGCCTGTGCATCGGCGGCGCGCACCACATCGATGTGCGCCGGCGAGCCGAGCGCGACAGAGTGCTGCGTGTGGTCCGGCTCGCACATCCACATCAACGACAGCGCCGGTTTGCGGTCGTGCAGCACCTCGTCGATGAAGCGCTGCGCCAGTGCCGCATCTCCCGCCGCATCGTGTCCGGCGCCATGCGGTTCCAGCGACACCCCGCCCGGTCCGAAGCCGACATCGCGATGGATCATGTGCCCGTGTCCATCCGGGTCGAGGAACATCCCCGCGCCCGGCGAGGCATTGGCATAGATCACCGCACCGCCGCTGTCCTTCACGCGTTCCGACATGGTCGGCACCTTCAGCGTGCGGCCCTTGGCATCGAACATCAGATCGCGGAAGGCCGGTGGGCCGACCGAATACACCTTGAGACCGTCGCCGTGATCGAGCGCAACGGCGTTGCCTTGCAGCCCGTTGCGCGCCGGCAGGCACCCGGTGGCAATAGCCGCCGCGGTGGTCCGGGTCGTCGATGGAAAGACGCCTGAATGGGCGGCGTAGCGCACACCGGCTTCGGCGATGCGCATGAGGTTCGGCGTGTATTCAGGCCCGACCATGTCGGCCCGGAGCCCGTCGCAAATAACGATGACGACCCGTTTCATAACGACCGCCTCCCTTGTTTCATCATCCTTCGAGACGGCCTGTCGGCCTCCTCAGGATGAGGTTGGGCGGTCACCTGCTCCTCATCCTGAGGAACGAGTGAAGCGAGTGTCTCGAAGGATGAGTGCATTCCTATTCCCCCGTGATCACCAGACCGTCAACCGCGCAAACCCCGGCACCTTCGGCACCGACGATCATTGGATTTATTTCAGCATCCAACGGCGGATTTTCAATTTCGGCAAGCGAAGAGATTTTGACGATGGCATCGGCCAGCGCGGCCAGATCGCCTTTCGCAAGGTTGCGGTAACCGCGCATCGGCGCCAGTCCCTTGACGTCGGCGATCATGTCCCCGGCATCGGTCAGGCTGACCGGCGCGCTGCGGATCGCACTGTCGGCATAGACCTCGGCCAGAATGCCGCCGGGCGACAAGACGACGACGGGACCGACCTGCGGGTCCATACGAAAGCCGATCAGCACTTCGCCGACGCCCGACACCATTTCCTCGACCAGAAAACGGTCAAGGTGCAGTTCCGGACTATGCGCCGCCACGTTGGCGCGGATATCGGCAATGGCCTGCGCCAAATCGTCCGCCGATGCGATGCCGAGCTTTACCGCTCCGGCTTCGGTTTTGTGCGGCAGGTCCGCCGACAGCGCCTTGACCGCCAGCGGGTAATTCAGTCCGTGCGCCGCGTCCGCGTCGGCAATCACCGCATGCGGTGCGACCGGGATGCCGAGGCTGGCAAAGACGGAGAGAGATTCCGCTTCATCCTTCGAGACGACGCTTCGCGCCTCCTCAGGATGAGGTCTTCCATTATTCCCCGCCTCATCCCGAGGAGCAGCTTCGCTGCGTCTCGAAGGATGAGCCGTTTCGCTCGGCGCACGCCACTCAAAGAACGCCCGCATGGCGTCGGCACAAGCCTCCGGGGTGCGGAAGGCGGCAATCCCCGCGTCCGCCAGCAACCGCAGCGATGCATCCGCCTGCGGCACCATGAACGCCGAGACGGGTTTCGACGCCTTGGCCCCGACCTCGACAATCGGCGACACTGCAAGTTCCGGATGGAACTGCGCCGACGAACCGACGACACAGACCACCGCATCGCAGGCATCGCTTTCCAGTAACGCCGTCAGTGCCGCGCCGTAAACGCCTTCGCGCGTGCCCGCCATGGTCAGGTCGATCAACGGGCCACGCCCGATCGTCAGATCGAAATCCTTGAGCCGTTCATGCACCGCGTCGGGCGCCGGTATGACATCAAGGCCAACCGCGCCGAGCCGGTCGACAACCGTCGATGCACCGCCGCCGGTCGTCGTCATCACGCCGACCCGTTTGCCGCGCGGCGGCTTCTGCCCCATCAGCAACGGCGGCATTTCGAACAGGCTTTCCAGCGTCTCGACACGGACGATGCCGTGCGCACGGAAGAACGCATCGACAGCTTTGTCTTCGCCCGCCAGCGCGCCGGAATGTGACAGTGCCACTGCCTGGCCTGCCTGCGAACGGCCAAGCTTGTAGGCAATCACCGGCTTGCCGGCATCGAACGCGCGCCGGGCGGCACGGGCCAGAGTCGGTGCATCGCGCAACGCTTCAAGGAACAAAAGGATCGCATCGGTTTCGGGATCGTCGACCAGTACGTCGACCAACTCGCCGACGCCGACATCGGCTTCGTTGCCGACCGACAGCATGCGTGAAAATCCGATCCCCCGCGCCGCGCCCCGCGACAGCAAGGTGCCGAGGATGGTGCCCGATTGCGACACCAACCCCATGCGCCCGACGGGCACATCGTTCATTTCAAGCACCGCGTTAACCGACAGCGTCAGGTGACTTGCCGGACAGATCACGCCCATGCTGTTGGGGCCTAGCACGCGCACCCCGGCCTCGGCGGCGACACGCAGCAACTCGTCCTGTTTGGCCTGTCCCGCCGCACCGGTTTCGGCAAAGCCGTCGGAATAGATCGTCGCCACCTTGACGCCGACCTCACCGCACTGGCGCACCGCGTCGATAACGTGATCGGCGGGCACCATGATGAATGCCTGATCGCACGGCCCGTCGATGTCGCCGACACTTTTATAGGCACGCAGCCCCTGCACCTCGTCCCGGCCCGGGTTCACCGGATAGACCGTGCCCGAATAACCGTGCGCCGACAGAAACCGCTGCGGGCGTCCGGTGTTCTTGCTGGGGTCCGCGGACGCGCCGACCAACGCGACGCCGCGGGGCGTCAATAATGCTTCGACAAGATCGCTCATGACGTTTGCGTGTCGGTCTTCGGCGGCCGTTGCGAGAAGCGGCGCTCGAAGATGCCTTCGGCGATCCGGTTCATCATCACTTCCGACGAGCCGCCGGCGATCATCCAGCCGCGCGTACGGCGGAAACAGTATTCGATCAGGCAGTCCTGCGAATACCCGGCCGCGCCCATGATCTGCATCGCCTCGCTGGACACTTCGTGTCCGGCCCGGTTGCACGCCAGCTTGGCGAGCGCAGTATCGTCCGCCGAGGGAAAGCCCTGATCGGCCTTGGTCGCGGCACGCATCAACAGCAATTGCGCCGATTCCAGCTTCAGCTTCATTTCCGCGAATTTCCACTGCAGGCCCTGGAACTCGCACAGCGGCCGCCCGAACTGGATGCGCTCCATGGCGTGCTGGCGGGCCATTTCATAGGCATACCGCCCCAGCGCCACGGCCCGCGACGAATTGCCGAGCCGCTCCACATTGAAACCGGCGATTTGCTGTTTGAAACCGCCTTCGCGCAGCAGAACGTTTTCCGCCGGTACATAGGCGTTTTCGAAATAGATCTGGCACCATTCCTCGCCGCCCAGATACATCACCGGCTGGCCGCGGCTGACGCCGTCCGTATCGGGTTCGACCAGCACCGAGCCGATGCCGCCGACGCCCGGGCCATAGCGGCAATAGACCAGAAACAGGTCCGCCTCGGGGCTGTGCGTCGAAAAAACCTTGGTGCCGTTCAAATGTACGCCGTCGTTATCGGCCGGCGTCGCCGTGGTCTTCAGATCGGTCAGCGCCGAACCCGCTTCGGGTTCGGACATGGCCACTGAAATGACCTTTTCACCGGCCAAAATCGGCTTCAGATAGCGTTCTTTCTGATCGTCGGTGCCGTATTCGGCAAGCACGCGCACGGCGCCGAAATTGCCCGCCTGCACCACGTCCGCGCTGCGCGGGCAGTGCTTGGCAATGGTCTGGATGGCGATCACCGCATCCATCAGCGAGCCGCCCTGGCCGCCGTCTTCTTCTTTCATCGTGATGCCCAGAAGTCCTTGTTCAGACATCATTTTTGCGACGTCCTTGGGGAATCCCCGGGCGTGCGCACGAGCCAATGCGCCTTCGGCCAGGTGACGCTCGGCAAAGCCGTCCACCGCATCCATGAACATGCGTTGTTCTTCGCTTAAATCGAAATCCATTGTTTCCTCCGTTGGTGGCGCGAGGTTACATCCGTTCCCACGAAATTCAACGCAACAGATACGTACTTCTCGTACTTGTCGCATTTCCACCCGGCGACTAAAGTGCGCTTGACTTATGTCATGGCAGCCCCGCCGACAGCGATTAAGATTTGGCTCGGCTCGACACCGTTTTATTGCTGGGAACATTACCGATGGATTACGCACAGCGCTTCCAGAACGTCGTCAACAGCGTCCGCGAAGACGGGCGTTACCGCGTGTTCGCGGATCTTAAGCGCGAAGCCGGCCGTTTTCCGCACGCCGTCAATTTCCGCGACGGCGCCGAACATCCGGTCGTGATCTGGTGCTCCAACGATTACCTCGGCATGGGACAGAACCCCGTCGCCATCGACGCCGCAGCCGAGGCCGCCAAGACCTATGGCGTCGGCTCAGGCGGCACGCGCAATATCTCCGGCACCACGCATTTACTCGTGCAGCTCGAACAGGAACTGGCCGACCTGCACAGCAAGGAAGCGGCATTGCTGTTCACCTCCGGGTTTGTGTCCAACGACGCGACGATTTCGAACGTCGCCAAGATGCTGCCGGGCTGCATCATCTTTTCCGATGCCATGAACCACGCATCGATGATCGACGGCGTGCGGCATTCGGGCGCGGAAAAACGCATCTTCCGCCACAACGACTTGGCGCACCTTGAAGAACTTTTGGCCGCAGCACCGGCAGACGCGCCGAAACTGATCGTTTTCGAAAGCGTCTATTCCATGGACGGCGACGTTTCCCCGATCGGGAAAATCTGCGATCTCGCGGAAGCCTATGGCGCCATGACGTACCTCGACGAAGTGCACGCGGTCGGCCTGTACGGCGAAACAGGTGGCGGCATTTCCGAACGTGACGGCGTCGCTCACCGCGTCGATATCATCGAAGGCACGCTGGCCAAGGCGTTCGGCACCATGGGCGGGTATATCACCGGCTCGGAAACGCTGATCGACGCGATCCGTCTGACCGCCAGCGGGTTTATCTTCACCACCACCATCGCGCCGCCGGTCGCCGCCGCGGCACTGGCCAACGTGCGTCATGTCCGCGCGCACAACGAGCTGCGGGTCCGCCACCAGGAACGCGCCGCGTATCTAAAGCAACGGCTGATCCGTGCCGGACTGCCGGTGATGCCGTCCGTGACCCACATCGTGCCGCTGTTCGTCGGCGATCCGGTGTTGTGCAAGGACGCCACGGATATCCTGCTCGAACAGCACGGTATCTATATCCAGCCGATCAACTATCCGACGGTCGCCAAGGGCACCGAGCGGCTGCGCATCACGCCGACGCCGTTGCATGACGACGCGCTGATGGAGCAATTAGCCGTCGCGCTCGAAGCCGTGTGGAAACACCTTGAACTTGAAATCGCCGCCTGACCCATCGGGCCACTTTGGGAGACTTTGCCGTGACGCAGGTTGAAAGCCTGAACTTCGATACTCTTTCGCTTTCCCGCCTGAGCGACCGCGTGCTGGTCGTGACGCTGAACCGCCCCGATGTGCGCAATGCCTTCAACACGCAAATGGGGGCCGAGCTTCTCGAACTGTGGACGGCGCTGTACCGCGATCCGTCGCAGTGCCGCTGCGTGGTGTTGACCGGTAGCGGCGACAAGGCGTTCTGCGCCGGAGCCGACCTTAAGGAACGCAACGGCATGAGCGACGACGTCTGGCGTCAGCAGCACGCGCTGTTCGAGCAGATGATCCGCGCCATGATGGATTGCCCGGTGCCGATCATCGGTGCCATCAACGGCGCCGCCTATGCGGGCGGCCTCGAAGTCGCACTGAACGCGGATTTTCTGTACGCCGTGCCGCAAGCGCGCTTCGCCTTTACCGAGGTCACCATCGGCATCATGCCGGGCGCATCGGGCACGCAGCACCTGCCGCGCGCCATCGGTGTGCGCCGCGCCCAGGAAGTGATCCTGTCGGGCAAGCCGTTCGGCGCCGAACAGGCGCTGGAATGGGGACTGGTCAACCGTTTGTGTGCCCCGGAGTCGCTTCTGGACGAAGCAATCGAGACCGCAACAGCCATCGCCGCCAACGCACCGATCGCCATCCGTCAGGCAAAGACCGCGGTGCAGGCCTCGCAATCGACCGACCTCAAGACCGGATACGACGTCGAGATCGCCTGTTACCAGCGCGTCATCGACACCGAGGACCGGTTGGAGGGCGTTGCCGCCTTCAACGAAAAACGCCCGCCCGGTTTCAAGGGAAAATAGCAGCGATCGTCACGATCTCTGAAGTCTGGCCCACCGAGGGCCGCCGCGCCGTCTAGCTCACATATCCGGATTATAGCGGTCGTCGAACAGATACGTCTGGGTCTTGGCCAGCACGGCGCGCGATTCCCGGTTCACAACGGCGTAAAGATCGCGGATCGATACGATCCCCAGCGGTCGGCCGTCCGCGTCGAGCACCGGCAGATGCCGAAAACCGCGAAGCTCCATGAGTTCCAGCGCCGAAAAAGCGGAATCGTCCGGCGACAAGGTCTCGACGTCGACCGTCATGATGTCGCCCGCCTTCGTCTTTTCCGCATCCACGCCCTCGGCCGCGAAGCACCGCGTAAAGTCGCGCTCGGTAATGATACCGATCAATTTGCCAAAGTCGTCGAGCACAAGGATCGAGGAAATCTTGCGCTCGACCATCGCCTTGGCGACGTGACGGGCGTTGTCCCCGGGTTTGGCGACGAGCAGATTCTGATCGCGGATCACGTCGGGCATGATTCTCATGTTTTGGCCCTTTTTTCCCGTTCAATTTCATTGGCAACGTCTTCCAGCTTCGTCAGGAAATCCGCCACATTGATGACCTCTCTCTGTTCGGCTGCGGGGCTCGTGTCGTCGGTCGGCATGGCATAGCCGCTACGCGCCACCTCGGCCTCGCTTAAAGGCACATGGATATCCTCGCCCAGCACGTCGTTGATCGCCGTGACCAGCGCCGAACGGTCAATCGGCTTCGTCACGCATGCATCCATTCCGGCCTCGAGATAGCCGCGGATGTGTTCTTCCATGGCATCCGCCGTCAGCGCGATGATGGGAATTTTCGCCAGTTTGTCGGAACGCGCACGGATCGCGCGGGTCGCTTCCGGCCCGCTCATCTGCGGCATGCGGATATCCATCAAGACAAGGTCGTACTCACCGTTGTCGAGCGCACGCACCGCGTCCTCGCCGTTCTCGACGATGGTCGATGTATGCCCGAACTTCTCCAGCGTCGCATCGATGATCCGCTGGTTAAGCCTGTTGTCCTCGGCGACCAGAATGTGCAACGGGCGCAACGTCTTGAAGTGCTCGGCCAGGTGATGACGCGACACATTGGTGACATCGGTCGTCGCCGCGCGGAACGGCAGCGTGAAGCAGAACGTACTGCCGACCCCCTCCTCGCTTTCGACCCATATCTTGCCGCCCATAAGTTCGACAAGACGCCTGGAAATCGATAGCCCGAGGCCGGTACCTTCATAGTGCCGCGATATCGATGCATCCGCCTGCGAGAAATCCGAGAATAGCTTTACCCGGTTTTCCTCGGCAATACCGATACCGGTATCGACGACGCGGAACTCGACGAACGGCTCTCCGCCCTTGTCGGTCATCGCCGCCTTGATGGTGACACCGCCGGTATGGGTGAACTTGACCGCATTGCCGACAAGATTGATCAGGATCTGCCTGAACCGGGTCGGGTCGCCGTGCATACCCTCGGCGACATCCTCGGTGAATTCGACATTCAGCGACAGCTTCTTGACCCGGGCGCGCTCACGCACGAGGTCCAACACCTCGTCGACCGTGGCTTTCAGATTGAAGTCCAGATACTCGATATTCAACCGCCCGGCATCAAGCTTCGACAAGTCCAGAATGTCGTTGATGATCGTCAGAAGCGACTGCGTCGCCCCTTTGATCTTGATGACTTTCTCGCGGTCTTCAGGCGCCAGATTGCTGTCGAGCAGCATATCGGCAAAGCCCATGACACCGGTCATCGGGGTTCGGATTTCGTGGCTCATCGAAGCCAGGAATTCCGACTTCGAACGCTCGGAAGCTTCGGCGCGATCCTTTTCGATGGCGTAACGCTCGGCCAGCTCGCCCATCTGCCGGGTGCTCTCCTCGAGGTCCTGACGCGACATCTCAAGCTGTTCCACATTTCTGTGCAACCGAGCCTCACTGGCACGCAGACGTTGCTGTGCCTCTTCCTCGGCGGTGACGTCGCGCCCGGTTCCCCGATAGCCGACGAAGTTGCCGTCATCATCGAAAAACGGTTTGCCGCTGACCGATATGAACTCTTCCTTGCTACCGCCTTTCGGCACGGTGTAGCGAAAGTCCGTGAACGGCTTACGTGCGCGAAGCCGGGCCAGATGCTCTTGCCAGCTTTTATCATTTTCCGCATCGCCGACGCCGACGGCTTCCTCGCGGGTCCGCCCCAGGAACATCTTCCGGCTCAGGCCCGTTACCTGCTCAAAACGTTCCGACAAGGACGTAAAGCGAAGCTCGCTGTCCGTTTCCCAAAACCAGTCGGCGGAAACGTCCGCCATGTCGCGCAGACGTGCCTCGCTTTCCTCGAGCGCTTTCGTGCGTTCGATGACAAGCGCCGTGACATGCGCATCGTAATCAAAACGCGAGCGGGCATAGGCGGCCACCGACAGTGTGACCAGAAAGCCGATGGCGAGGGTTAGAAGCGCCGACATATAAGGCGCATTGCCCAAACCGGTGACGTCCAGCACAAAACGGATATTCACCCGGTGCTGTGCAATATGGAGTTCCCGTTCGCTGACGATGGATTTATCCAGAAACCCGCTGTGCGGCATCGCATTCAACCGTTCGAAGTCGCTCGTCCGATAGAACAGAACATCAGGCTGGTCCTGATGTTCCTTGACGACCTCAATCCCCAGATAGCCGTTTTCAACCAACTCCGCGAACGAACTCGATCGCACCGCGTAGTCGATCACGCTTTCGATATCGACAACCCCGAACACGACGCCTTCGACGTTTTCACGGCGCTGACGGATCAGGAAATTTGGCACCTTCTGGCGGTAATGCGGATAGATCGCCAAGGCGTATGGCTTGGCGGTTCCTGTAATATCCGTTGCGACCGGATCGGTGACCCGAATTTCAGCAAAGTCGACACTGTTTCGCAGAGATTCACCGATTTGTTCGAGACCGAGCAAATCCCGGCCCATTAGCTCATAAAGCCGCTCGGCAGGTTCCAGCATCGCAACCCGAAACGCCGTGCGTATAAGCGGGTTCTCCGGCGCGGTGGTGCTGCCGTTGCGCTGCGCCACTGTCGTATCGACGGTTTTCGGCGCCCAGCCGTATGCGATCGTACCGATTTCCGTCGTCCGCATATTTCTGGCGTATGTCGCGAACTCAATCGCATCGATGCGGAAATGAATTTCCATGAACGCGCGGAACGCCCGCAAGGAAGCGAGTTGCACATTGAATTCCGTCTCGACCCTGCTCACGAGATCGGCGGCGCGGCTCTGCAACTCCGTCAGCTTGTTCTGGCGCACTTGTTCCAGAACGCTGGACGCGATTATGAGCGTCACCAACGCACCGGCGAACAATATGGATGAAAGAAAGTACCAACGGCGGGCACGCTTTCGTTCGACCGCTTCGATCGATATGTGCTCAGACGGTTTGCTCAACGTTGCCACCTGTCCGGTTATGCTGCCTTGTACCGGAGCCCTTAAAACGCATGATCACTTCAATACAGCTAAAATGGATGGATCACCACCCATCACACGAATACCGTGTTATGCCGCCTGCGCCGCCTGAAAACGCCCGGCGCTAAAGGCATCTATGGGCAGGTTCGACGCGCCCTCGACAATCAATTCCGCCATGAGGCGCCCAACGACCGGCGCGAGTTGGAAGCCATGTGCGGAAAACCCGAAGGCATGAAATGCATTGTCGCTTGCCTGGCTCGGCCCGATCACCGGTATGCCGTCGGGCGTCACGCCTTCCAACCCCGCCCAGCTTCGCGCGACGCGGACATTGCGGACCAGCGGGAAGGCGTCCGAGACCGTCGCCGCCGATATCGCCATTTTCACCGGATCGGGTTCGGCGATGGCATTGTCGCGGTCCGCGTACCCCAGGTGCGCGCCACCGATCAACAGCGTGCCGGCGCTTGTCTGCTTGAACGACAGCTTGCGCGATGCCAGCCCGCATACCGGTGTAAGAAACGGCCTGACCCGTTCCGTCACCATCATCGTCAGGGCGTGGGTCGCGAGCGGCACCGTATCGCCCAGCATCCCGGCGATCACGTCACCCCAGGCACCGGCGCAGTTCAGCACGTTGTGCGCGTCAATGCGCTCAGCCCCGGCTTCGACGCGCCACAGCGCACCCAGCCGTTGCAATGCCGTGACCTTGTGCCCGAAACGGAAATCCACACCTGACGATTTCGCCTTGGTGTAAAAAGCCTTGGTCGTTCGCATCGGATCGGCGGACCCGTCGCCCTCGCACCACAAGCCGCCGACGGCGCGCGGGTGCACGTCCGGCACCAAATGCCGCAGCTTTTCCCGACCGATGGTGACTTCGTGATCGTAACCGAGCGCCCGCACTTCTTCGGCCCGCGCCTCAAGCTTGGCCATGTCGGCATCGCTTTCGGCGATCTTTAACTGCCCGCAGGCATGAAAATCGCAATCGTCGTCGACCAGCGAGTCGATATCGTTCCAGATTTCCAGCGATGCCTGGGCCAGCGGGATCTCCGCCGCATGGCGTCCCAGCCGGCGCACGCCTCCGGCATTCACACCGGATGCAAAGCGCCCCGGATAGTACGGCTCGATCACGACGACGGACTTGCCGCGCAGCGCCAGATGCAGTGCCGCCGAACAACCGTGCAGACCGCCGCCGATCACGGCAACATCGAACGTTCCAGCAGTCATGTCGGAAACCTTTCGCGCAGCGCCGCCACCTGGTCATCATCCAAAAAGCGTGTCTTTGCGTCCTTCAGCATCAAGAACAACCTCGCCGTTTCCTCCAGTTCCTCGGTCGCATAAACCGCATCCCTGAGCGACTTGCCCGCCACCACCGGGCCATGATTGGCAAGCAGCACGGCATGGTGATCCGACGCCATTTCGCGGACCGCGCGCGCCAGATCGAGATCACCCGGCGGAAAGTACCGCACCAGCGGCAAGGTGCCGATCTTCATCACATAGTACGCGGTGATCGGCGGCAGCACGTTCTGCGGATCGATATCCGCCAGACAACTGACGGCGACGGAATGCGTCGAATGCAGGTGCACCACGGCGCCCGCGCTTGCGCGTTGTTCGTACATCGCGGCATGCAGAAACGTTTCCTTCGTCGGCTTGTCGCCCGACACATGTTTGCCGTCCGCATCCAATTTGGCGATCCGCGCCGGGTCTATTTCGCCCATCGACACGCCGGTCGGCGTCATCAACCAGCCGTCGTCGAGGCGCACACTGATATTGCCGGAGCTACCGAAGGTCAGACCCCGCTCGTAGATCGATTTCGCCAGCTTGGCGATCTCATCACGCGCCCGGTTCTCGGCGGCAGTGTCGCTCACGGCAGCATCCCCAACGATTTCTCGAAAAAGTCCTCGGCGCCGAAGTTTCCGGATTTCAGCGCCAGCGCCAGCGGCACACCGCCGATGGCCTCGGTCCACGGCACGCCGGGATCGATCTCCGGGCCGATCCTGAGGACCTTCACGTTCAGCGCCTTGACCACCGCGCCCGAGGTCTCGCCACCCGCCACGACCAGCCGGTTGACGCCCATCTCCAGAAGCCCGCGTGCGATCGTGCCCATCGTTTCCTCGACCATCTCGCCGGCGCGCTCACGGCCGAACTCTTCCTGCACCGCATTCACGTCCGCCGGGTCCGCCGATGAATAGATCAGCACGGGGGCGGATTCCGGCTGCGCCCCGGCCCATGCCAGCGCCGCTCCAGCGACGTCTTCGCCGACCGCGATGGCGCGCGGATCGATACAGAAACTGGGCCATTGTTTACGGGTGTGCGCGATCTGCGCGCGTGTCATCTTCGAGCAGCTTCCGGCGATCACCGCCGCCCGGCCCTTGATCCCCGGCAGCGCCGGCGCGGGCCGGTCGATCAGGAAGCCTTGCTTGCGGAAATTGTCCGGCAGCCCCATGGCAATCCCCGAGCCGCCGGTAATCAAAGCGGCCCCTTCCAGCGCGTGACCGATTTCCAGCAAATCCTCGTCGGCAACCGCATCGACGATGGCATGACGAACGCCGTCTGCGCGCAACGCATCGAACTTCGCGCGGATCGCATCGCAGCCCTGGCGCACCACCGAATAATCGACAAGCCCGACCTTGTTCGGGGTCTGGCGCTGCAGCACCCGCACCAGGTTGGCGTCGGTCATCGGATTGAGCGGATGGTTTTCCATGCCCGACTCGTTCAGCAATCCGTCACCGACGAAAAGATACCCCTTGTAGATCGAGCGTCCGGCCTCGGGAAATGCCGGACAGGCAATGGTGAAATCCGCATGCAGCGCGTTCAGCAACGCATCGGCGACCGGACCGATGTTGCCTTTGTCGGTGGAATCGAAGGTCGAGCAGTATTTGAACAGTATCTGCTTGGCGCCCTTGGCGCGCAGCCAGGCCAGCGCTTCCAGTGAATCGGCAACGGCTTCGGCGGCGGGGTTGGTGCGGCTTTTCAATGCCACGACCACGGCGTCGGTATCGCCGATATCGATTTCCGGGCCGGGCACGCCGATGCTCTGCACCGTGTTCATGCCCCCCTTTACCAGCGTGTTGGCCAGATCGGTTGCGCCGGTCGAATCGTCGGCAATGCATCCCAGCAGCATGTCTTTAACTTCTCCGAGTGAACCGCGTCGCGGCTTCTTAATCTCCGTAGCGGATATAGTCGTCCCAGGTGCGTTCAAGCTTGCGCAGCATCTTCGTCGCTTCGCCGACGGTATCTCCTTCACCGACGGTTTCCTCGAACCGCGCGCCGTTCTTTTCTTCCATGGCGCGGATGCCCTCGACGACCTTGCGGCCTTTGTCGGTCAGCTTGACGGAGATCGAGCGCTTGTCGTGCATGGCGCGTTCCTGCGCCAGATAGCCGTAATCGGTCAGCTTCTTGATGTTATATGACACGTTCGAGCCTTGATAATAGCCACGCTCGATCAGGTCGCGGATAATAATCTCGCCGTCGCCGATATTGGTCAGCATTAGCGCCTGCACGCCGTTGATGTCGCGCACGCCGATGTTCTTCAATTCGATCCGCAGCACATCCAGAAACCGCCGGTGCAGGCGTTCGATAAGCAGCGTCAGTTCGATATAGTCCTGTGACACGCGCACCCTTTCCTGCCGTCCCCGATCCCTGTAGCGTATTGTCGCATGGGTATGGAAAAAACGGCGTTATTCTTGTTGTCACCGATCATAACGGCCATTTCGGCCACGTCGAGGGTCGGCGTGGTCGTCGCCGTCACTTTGTCGGCCGGCGTGCTTGCCGGATGCAGCGGCCAGGTGCCGACGCAAAGCGAAATCGACCGTGACAATATCGAAAACCGCGCCCAGCAACTTGTCCGCGTCGGCGACACGACACGCGCCGGCGGCGACCTTGCCAATGCCCTGCAGCTTTATCGCCGCGCCGCGGAAATGCGCCCGGACTGGGCCGTTCCCCTGCAACGCACCGGCGAGACGGCTTTGCAGGCCGGAATTTACGACGAAGCGTTCAAAGCCTTCGACCGCGCGCAGACGCTGGCGCCCGGCAACACCGCCGCAGTCAACGGCGCGGGCATCGCCCTCGACCTGATGGGGCGGCACGCGGAAGCGCAGGAACGCTATATCTCCGGCATGGAAACGGCGCCGGACAATCTGGCACTGAAGAACAACCTTGGTCTGTCGCTGGCGTTGAGCGGCGATTTCGGCGAAGCCGCACAGCTTTTGCAGGGAGCCGCCGCCGATGCGGACGCGGGTGTGCGCACGCGGCATAATCTCGCGCTGGTCTATGGGCTTTCCGGGAACGACGACGCCGCCCGGGAAATGGCGGCGCGCGATCTCGGCGATGCCGCCGTCGCCAACAACCTCGCGTTCTACGCCCGGCTGCGCGCCATGACACCCGAGGACCGGCGCAAGGCCGTGTTCGGCACGCTCCGCTAGGACGCACGTCATCGTTACATATTGATCAGGTTATCGAGGGTCGACAGCACCGCCGGCCCCAACAGCACCACGAATAGCGACGGCAGGATAAACAGCACCAGCGGCACCGTCAGCGTTGCCGGCAGCTTGGCGGCCTTTTCCTCGGCCTTCATCATGCGCTCGCTGCGAAACTCGGCGGACAACACACGCAGCGACTGGGCCAACGGCGTGCCGTATTTTTCGGTCTGCGTCAGGGTATTCACGACACCGCGGATCGACGCCAGATCGGTCCGCTTGTTGAGGTTCTCCAGCGCCTGGCGGCGGTCCGGCAAATAGCTCAGCTCAATCGCCGTCAACTGGAACTCATCGGCGATTTCCGGCGCACCCCGGCCCATTTCATCGGCGACACGCTTCAATGCCGCATCCAGCGACAACCCTGCCTCGGCACAGATCACCAGCAGATCGAGCGCGTCGGGCAGCCCCTTGGTCAGCGTCAGCTTGCGCTTGGCCTGCTGGTTGCGGATCAAAACGTCCGGCAGGTACGCGCCGCCGACCGTAACGCCGAGGGCGATCAAGGCGCGCAGATTGAAGTCCAGATCGAAAACCGGCGCCACGAACAGCACGATCACGCCAAGGATGCCGACGCAGAACGGCAGCACCGTCTTGGCAAACAAGTACAAGACGACGTGATCGCGCGAACGCCATCCGGCGCGGGCCAGCGCGAGCTGCACCCGGTCCGCGTGCTTGGAGCGCATAAGGTTGAGCCGCTCGACCGTACGGCGCATCCAGCCGCCGGTTTCCAGCATCGCCCGGGCGCGGTTCTTCTTCGGCACGGCAAGCCCCGCCTGCAGTGCGCGGCGGTGCTTCATCAGCGCCTTGGCGCGCGGCGCAATCGGATCGCGCACCAGAAACGACGAGCCGACGGCATACAGCACGAACATCACCGCCGCGCCGGACAACACCGCCGCCTGAACTTCCGGCGCAATGCCGGGCATGAGGTCCGTGAGCCAGCTCATCGGATAATTTTCCAGCCGTCCATCCTTCGAGACGACCCTGCGGGTCTCCTCAGGATGAGGGATGTAACAATCACCTCAACCTGAGGAGCGGCGAAGCCGCATCTCGAAGGATGAGGATGGCGCGTGCCCGTTCTCATATCTCGAACCTGACCATCTTGCGCATCACCAGAACGCCCATCCCCATGAGGCCGAGCGCAACGCCCAGCATCATGCGCCCGCGCATGTCGTCGAACAGCACCTGTTCGTATTCGGGACTGAGGAAATAGATGATGCCGAACATCAGAAACGGCAGCGATCCGAGTATCATCGCGCTCGCCTTGGCCTCCGACGACATGGCGCGGATCTTCAGGCGCATCTGTTTACGGGCGCGCAGGATATCGGAAAGATTGGCCAGCGTTTCCGCCAGGTTGCCGCCGGTCTCCTTCTGTACCGACAGGCTGATAACGAAGAACTTGAACTCCGCCGTGTCGATGCGCTTGGCCGCATCCCAGAGCGCATCTTCCAACGTCTGGCCGAGCCGCACTGCATCGGCGATCCGGCGGAACTCCGGCCCCACCGGATCGGTCATCTCGCGCCCGGCGGCGGCGATGGTTTCCGTCACCGGCAGACCCGAGCGCAGACCACGCACCATCAGATCGATGGAATCCGGAAACAACTGAGTGAACCGGTTCAACCGGCGCGTTACCAGCCAGCCGACGGCGATATGCGGCAGCCCAATCCCGGCGACGATCCCGACCGCGACGATGACCACCCACGGCAATTGCATACCGATGCGGCAGATCAGCGCCGCTGCCAGCCCGACGGCGAGCGAAATCACGAAATACCGGCCGAGGGAAATCTGCCGCCCGGTCCGCATCAGCCGCACACGGAGTTCCTGCGGGCGCGGCAGCAATCGTTTGGCGAGACCTTCGAGCAACGGCGACGAGGTTTGCACCTTACGTTTGAGCTGACGAATCTGCCGTTCCTCGATGCTCAACGGGCGAGCGCGTTCGCCGATCCGTTCGACCCGCGCGCTCAGGCGGCGCTGACGACCTAGGACACCGATGGCGAGCGAGCCGACGATCACCATCGCCGCCAGCGTGCCGGCGAATATGACGACCAGATCGAGCACGCCACCGCTCATCCCGAAGGTCATCCCCGCAGTCATCCCATGGCCTCCATCAATGCCTTGTCGAGACCGAAATACTTGGCGCGGTCGATGAACGCCGGTCGCATGCCGGTCGACTTGAAACTGCCGAACAAGTTGCCGTCCGCGTCCTCGCCTTCGAATTCGAAGGTGAACAGGTCCTGCGTCGTGACGACCTCACCTTCCATGCCGACGACTTCCGTCACATGGGTGATGCGGCGCTTGCCGTCGCGCATGCGCGAAATCTGCACGATCAGGTCGACGGCCCCGGCGATCTGCGCACGGACCGCCTCGTTCGGCAGCTTGACGCCGGCCATCGCGACCATGTTTTCGAGCCGGGTCAGCGCCTCGCGCGGGCGGTTGGCGTGAATGGTCCCGAGCGAACCGTCGTGACCGGTGTTCATGGCCTGTAGCATATCCAGCGCCTCGCCGGCGCGGATCTCGCCGAGGATAATACGATCGGGGCGCATGCGGAGCGCGTTCTTGACCAGTTCTCGCTGCGTGATCTCACCGTCGCCTTCCAGGTTCGGCGGGCGCGTTTCAAGGCGCACCACATGCGGCTGTTGCAATTGCAGTTCCGCCGCATCCTCGATGGTGACGATGCGCTCGCCGGCATCGATCATGCGCGAAAGCGCGTTCAGCAGCGTCGTCTTCCCCGACCCGGTGCCGCCAGAGACCAGAATGTTAAGGCGCGCGCGCGATGCGATCTTCAGCACCGTGGCCATCTCCGGCGAGATGTTTTCCTGGCGCTGCATCACATCCAGTGTGATTTTCTTCTTCGAGAACTTACGGATCGAGATACTCGGCCCGTCGATCGCCAAAGGCGGAATGATGATGTTGACGCGCGAGCCGTCCGGCAGACGGGCATCGCACAGCGGCGACGATTCATCG
>Ga0209273_10001549_pt1 | contig 20072 bp, 15 predicted proteins | sample tdAd471_FD_187126 | JGI IMG/M metagenome (GOLD analysis project Ga0209273, IMG submission 187126) | Marine sediment microbial communities from the Atlantic coast under amendment with organic carbon and nitrate - tdAd47.1 (SPAdes)... | ecosystem: Environmental > Aquatic > Marine > Coastal >...
ACCTGCTCGACCCGCTGGGCGAGGAAGTCGACGTCGTGCTCGAAACCAGCCATGAATGCGATCACGGCGGCCATCGCGACATGGTCCGCGAAGCGATCGACCTGCCGATCCTCAAGAGCATCCTGATGGACTACGAGGACCTGCTGCTCGACGACGGCTGCATGGGCATCGCCGTGATGAACCCGTCGATCCCGCTCGAACTGCAGTTCGACGAGCACAAGCTGCTGATCGCTTACGGCCAGAATCTGCGGGGCTTCGAGGAAGTCTTCGCCGACTACGGAGTGCGGTGCGAGGAAGACATCCAGTTCATCACCGAAGCCGAACACGTCCACTCATCGAGCGAAGAGTTCATCGAACGCTTCAACTCACTGAAGTACGACCTGGGCATCGATATCTAATCCGGCGAGCAGAGTTGTCGTGTGTTTCCAATGCGGCGATTCAGGAGTAGCGAAAGTCGCGCAGACTTTCGACGCCTGGAAGTGCCGAAACTCTTGGCGAGTTTCGCTACACGACTAAGCTCCGATTTGCCTGATTCACCACACCAGGCCAACCGTAAGAGCGAGGCTTCAGGCCCAACGAGCCGCCCCTGAGTACAAGCCCCACGAATTAAGGGGCAATACTCGGGTGGCCGGGGCTGGACTGAGCTTGCGAAGGAAGCCCCGGTTGTTCGTGTTCGGAGCGAACCGGGGTTTCGCTCGTACCTCGCTCGAACCCCGGCCACCCGACGCAACCGAGGCTTCAGGCCCAACGGGCCGACCCGAAGCCAGCCCAGGACGCAGTCCTGGGAATCCGATCGCAAAACAGAACAAAGCCCCAGCGGGGCGGCCCGAACGCATCTGCGTAACCGCCGCCCCGCCGGGGCTTTGCTGTTTGCTGGACCGGTCCCGTTCTCAGAAATCAACCGGCACGCACGAACGTCGCCCCTACCTGACGATCATAACGGGGACCATCTGAAGTACTTACGATGTCGAGCCAACTCGACCGCGCCATGAATCTGTTGTTGTTTTGAAAATGGAATTGCCCCCCATTTGTCGAGCAACGGGCGGACAAGATGATCTGGCCAGCCAGGTACGGCCCGGAGCAGCCAAATCACAGTCCAATCGTCATCGCCCAAGTCCAACGACAATCCGTGAGTTAGCAATTGCTGCATTGCAGATTCGTCTGGCACGATTCGCAGCATCGCGATGGCTCGCATCGCGCCATGAGTCAGCATTTTGTCGTTTGCTTCAACAAATTCGATGGCTCGGGCAGCGTCATTCTCGTGTTGGCGTGACAGCCTCAGCAACGTGTCGCCCACTGCGACGTCAACCATGCTTCCAATTTGACGAGTGACTATCGTCTCAATGAACGGTCGACCGTCAGTGTAGTTGCAGCGCCCAATTGCCATGATCATTTGGTACTGCGTTTCCCATGTGCGATCGTCGTTCAACTCCTTTTCAAGGGCGGCCACCAAAGCTGGCCCAGCAGTGGCATCGCCGAGCTTGCGGAGTCTCTTTGCCGCAGCTCGCCGCTTCACTGAGCGAGGGTGTGTCAGCAATTTGATGTCGTCGGCAAGAGTTGTTGCCATTGAAGATTTCGGAGCCTTGCTGGCAAATGCCAACGGTAACCCGGATGCGGCCAAAAGCCTTTGATTTCAGAATTCGCCCGAACCACTGCTCGGGTTAATCACTTCGTTGAACTGACCGATCGCTTCGCTCCATGACATTCCTTCCGACGCTGGGCCGTCGATGAATTCCAGTAAGTGGCGTAGTGTGTGTGAAGCGGACACCGTGCCTGGACGGTGCGTTACGCGGGCAGCTTTCGCAGTCGGCAACGCGTTCCTTGTATGGACGCTGTCCGCGTAACGCATCATTTCTCCCCGTCAGCCCACTGCACGCACCCTCCGACCTTCTTCAACACACTATCAACCGCACTTGCCCGAGCGGCATTTTCCCGAGCCGCAGCTGCCGGACTTTGTGCTGCATTTTTCGGACGAACACTTTCCGGAGCTGCAGGAGCCGCTCCCGCAGGATCCGCTGCTGCAGCTTCCTGAGCTGCAGCCGGACGAGACCTTGCTGCCGCCGGGAGCCGTGCCTTCGATCAGGCGGCGCAGCAGCGTCTCGGAAACGCGGCCGCGAAAACGCACGCGACCGTCGATCTGGATGACGGGGACGCAGTTCGTGAACTGCTCGAACAGTTCCGGATCCTCGTTGATGTCGACCTCGACCGACGCCGGCAGCCAGCGTGCGTAGCTGCGCAGGGTCGCCTTAGCCTCATCGCACAGCGGGCAGTTGTCGCGCGTGTAAAGCACGAGCGTGTCGAAGCGGCGACCGCTGCGGGTTGGTGCCCAGCCGAGCTGCTCTTCCCGTTTCGCGAGGCCCATGCCGGCGACGATGGCGACGATCGAAAAGAACGTCCAGATCATCTCGTTCCCGTACCAGATGTCGGGCATCGTGAACGGCAGCCGCGAGACGCCGTCGATCACGGCCAGCGAAAACACACCGATCCCGCCATACAGCCAGACAGAGCCCAGCAGTTGCAGCCATTCCGTGCGTGTTGACGAGCGAGCAGCCATGTCCGCATTCCAGCTCAGGTCCGTCGACAGTGACGACGTTGATGCCTGTGACATTGTGAGAATCCTTCCGCTAAGAGCAAAGCCGTGCGAGCGTGTTTGTATTAAGTCGTCGAGTCCGAAGTAGCGGAAGGGCGCAAGCCCTCCGGTCGAACCGCTCGGTGTATCACCCGTTCGATTCAGTTGGTTGGCATTTGTCTTGAAGTCGTGTGCCACTGGCTCCGCCAGTGCCGCCTGCCTTGTGGAATCCCAGACGTTCGCACTGGCAGAGCCAGTGGCACCCAGAGTCGCAACCGGAGGGCTTGCGCCCTTCCGCTACATGAAAACACAAGCCGGACGGCCTGCGCCCTTCCGCTAGATGAATCTGAGCCAGTTGTCAGAACCGTCTGCGATCACGACACTCCGCCGATTGCTGACCGCCTCCGGCAACGCGTGTTCGAGCCTTTCCGCCAACGCTGACAGACACCTTTCTGATCGATTTCGCCATGACGCCTGAACTTTACAACTGCCGTTTCCTCAAGGCGGCCCGCTGCGAGCCCGTCGACACGACGCCGATCTGGATCATGCGGCAGGCCGGACGCTACCTCCCTGAGTACATGGATGTTCGGAACCGCGTGACGTTCATCGAACTCTGTAAGACGCCGGAACTCGCCGCTGAAGTCACGCTAACTGCTCAGAAAGTGCTGAACGTCGACGCGGCGATCCTGTTCGCCGACCTGCTGCCGATCCTCGAACCGATGGGCCTCGACCTCGAATACGTCAAGGGCGAGGGGCCGGTCATCCATAATCCCCTTCAATCGGCAGCCGAGGTCGACCGACTCAAGCGACTTGAGGACCTTTCGACGCTGCATTTCGTTTTTGACACCGTGAAACTCGTGCGCGAGAACCTGCCGGCGGACATCCCGCTGCTGGGATTCGCTGGAGCCCCGTTCACGCTGGCGTCGTACGCGATCGAAGGCGGCAGCTCGCGGAATTACATCCTGACCAAGCAGCTGATGTACCGCGATCCGGGTGCCTGGCACGCTCTGATGGAGACGCTGACGGCCAGCCTGATCCCGTATCTGAAGGCTCAGATTGAAGCCGGCTGCCAGGCCGTGCAGGTTTTCGATTCGTGGGGCGGCAGCCTCTCGCCAGCGGACTATCGCGAATTCGTGCAGCCGCACACAAAAGCGGTCATTGATGGAATTCCCGACGACGTGCCGGTCATCAACTTCCTGACCGGCAATCCCGCGCTGCTGCCGCTGCAGTCTGAGGCGGGCGGGCAGATCGTCGGCATCGACTGGCGAATCGACATGGCCGACGCCCGCAAGCAGCTCGGCCCGGACCGAGCGATCCAGGGCAACCTCGACCCCGTCTCGCTGATGGCCGACCTCGACACACTGAAAGCCCGCGCGAAAGCCGTCATCGACGGAGCCGGCCCGCGAGGCCACATCTTCAATCTCGGCCACGGCGTGTTCCCGGAAGTGCCTCCGGAAAGCGCGAAGGCCCTCGTCGAGATTGTGCACGAACTCGGCGCGGCGAGATAGTTGGTCGCACAGATGTAGCGAAACTCGCGCAGAGTTTCGGCACCGTCAGCATCGCGTCCGAAACTCTGCGCAAGTTTTGCTACGGCGGATTGCGGATTTGAGGCCGAAACTCTACGCGAGTTTCGCTACCTGTTGTTGATCAGGTGCTCTGAAATTCGCGGCGGAGTGATTCTCGCAACGGGCGGGTCTACACTTCGGGGCCTCCCGCCGCTTGCCCGCCTCGCCTTCGTCAGCTCGCCTGCGTGATCTCATGTCTGAATCATCCAACGCTCGCCGTGTCGCCGTGATCGGTGGCGGCATTTCGGGTCTCGCTGCCGCACATCGGCTGATCGAACAGTCGTCGCCGGACCGGCCCGTTGAGGTCACTCTGTTTGAAGCGAGCGACCGAGTCGGCGGCGTCTTCGGCACGATTCACATCGACGATTACCTTGTCGAAACCGGCGCCGACATGTTCATCACGAACCAGCCAGCCGCGGTGAAACTGTGCGAGCGACTGGGGATCGCCGACCAGCTCATTCCAACCGATCCGACATTTCGCGGGTCGCTCGTGCTCAGAAACGGCAGGCCCGTACCGATCCCGGAAGGCTTCATGCTGCTCAGCCCGGCGAAGATCTGGCCCGTGCTGACGTCACCGATCTTCTCGCCGCTGGGCAAGCTGCGAATGGGCATCGAATTCTTCCTGCCGCGAAAACGAGGTCACGAAGAAGAGTCGCTCGCTCAGTTCGTGCGCCGCCGCTTTGGGCGCGAAGCGTTCGAGCGGCTGATTCAGCCACTCGTGGGCGGCATCTACACCGCCGATCCCGAGAAGCTCAGTCTGACGGCGACGATGCCCCGGTTTCTCGATATGGAACGTCAGTCGCGCAGTCTCATTCGAGCGTCGCGCCGACAGGCAACCAGCTCAGCGGGCGACCGCAATTCTGGAAGTGCGGCTGAGACCGACGGCAGCGGCGCTCGATACGGACTCTTCACCGCCCCCCGCGGCGGCATGTCCGTGCTGATCGATCGTCTGCGGGAAATCGTCGAAACATCCGGCAAGGTGCGCACTCAGACGCGTGTCGAGTCGCTCGCCCGAACGCCCGATGGTCGTTTTCGTCTGCGAGTCTGTCCGCGGAATGGCGAAGTCGCCGACGAGCAGTTCGACTCCGTCGTCGTCGCGCTGCGGACGCATCACGCCGCCGAACTGCTCGCGACCGACGCGGGCTCAGCGGACGGGACAGCCATTCCCAACCTCGAACGTCTGACGGAACTGCTGCGATCGATCGAGTACTCGTCCGCCGCGATCGTCGTCAGCGGCCACCGACTGGAAAACGTCCGGCATCCGCTCAACGCGTTCGGCCTCGTGATTCCTCATACGGAAGGCCGACGGATTCTGGCGGTCTCCTTCACCAGCCGGAAGTTTCCGGGCCGTGCTCCCGCGGGCCATGTCATGCTGCGGACATTTCTTGGCGGAGCGCTGCAGTCCGAACTCCTGCAGCAATCCGACGCGGAACTGTTTCAGGTCGTGCGCGAGGAACTCACATCGATTCTCGGCGTCAGCGGCGAGCCCGACTTCGAGCGGATCGTGCGTTACGAAAACGCGATGCCGCAGTACCACCTCGGCCATCTGGACAGAGTTTCGGCCATCGAAAGTCTGACAGCGGGAGTGCCGGGCCTCGAACTTGTCGGCAACGCGTACCGAGGCGTCGGCCTGCCGGACTGCATCCGCTACGCCGAAGCGAGCGCCGACCGACTACTGGAATCGCAGGCTGAACCGGCAACTGTCTGAACCGCCTGGGTTGGCGAAATTTGCCCGCGTCCAAGCGATACCCCGACACCAAGGCCCGCTGGGCCTTATGCGGCGGGACGGACTCTGCCTGCGATCGGAACGTCGTTTTCGCCCGGCCCGCTGGGCCTTGATTTAGCGCTGCGCCACCTTCTGCCCGGCGTCGGCCGAGACCGGTTCGTCGTAGCTAACGATCCACATGTTGCGGAAGCGGACCGGGTTGTTGTGGTTCTGAAACTTCGTTGGCAGCGGGAACGGCTTTTCGCCGACGCGTTTGCCGCCACCGGTCGGCGTTGGCACGTCGAGGTCGTTCTGCACCGGAACGCCGTTCAACCACGCGGTCAGATGAGCGTCCTCGATCTTCTTGCCGTCAGCATCAAAGCGTGCCTGACGGAACCAGATGTCGTAGGTCTGCCAGGCGAGCGGCGGGAGGCACATGTTGAGGTCCGGTTTCCGCTCGCGATACAGCGCCCCGCACTCGTTGAATTCTCCGTCGAGCCCGAACGAATCGAGAATCTGAACTTCGTAGCGACTCTGCAGATAAACGCCGCTGTTCGCCCGGCCCTGCCCGCGCGCTTTGGGCATGTAAGGCAGGCGGAATTCGAGATGCAGATGAAAGTCGCTGTACGCATCCTTCGTCTCGAAGCCTTCCTTCAGCAGGCCGTCGACGATCTGGCCGTTCTTGAGTCTGTCCGTGTTCGAGCCGTCAAACAGAACGATCGCACCGCATGGCGGACAGGCTCCCAGCGTTCCGCTTTCCCGTTCGACGAAACTCGCGTTGCCGACGACTCGTTCATAGTCGCCGATCCGCCTGATGATCGAGTGGCCGTTCTTGATCGTGATCTGCTGCGACTCACCAGTGAGCGTCAGTGTGTCTCCCTCACGAGTGCCCGCGAGCTTCAGCCGCTTGCCATCGATCGGCCAGCCGTAGCCGGGAAGCCCGCCGAGATACTCGACCGCCTGAAACTCGCCATCGCCCAGAGCGACAACCTGCAGACCCACGGGCTGGCAGCAGCAGTGGTCGTCGATGATCGAACCGAGGTACTCGCCCTGCAGCGCGTAGTCGGCATCGCCTTCCGGTGGCTCCGTCCAGGCACCCTTGTCGCCATCGGCAGCCTGAACCGACAACGGCAGCAGCAGAACCAGAAGTGCAGGCAGCAGTGACAGACGCAGCATGACGAACTCCAGCAATCGAATACGGTTTGACGGTGGCCTGATAAACTCAGCGAAAACTGCCGAGCCTGCCAGTGTCCCCCGGACTGTCGTGCGAGGCAACCGTTTGGGCCGGCACCAAAGATCATCGCGAGAATCGCTGAGTCGTCAGGCAGAGAATTCCCGGCCAATCGGTAGAATCCGACGCTCGCGACACGGCTCCCGCTTGCTGCGTCGCCGCTTCCCGTCAGGAAACTCACAGTCAAGTGACGGTGGCTTTCCAAGTGGCGGTGGCTTTCCAAGTGGCGGTGGCTTTCCAAGTGGCGGTGGCTTTCCAAGTGGCAGTAGCTTTCCAAGTGGCAGTGGCTTTCCAAGTGGCAGTAGCTTTCGCTGATCAATCCTGTAACCGCACAGAAAGGCCGATTCATGGCACGCTGCGACGAAGGCTACCTCTGCGAAGTTTGCGGCCAGCCCGTCGACGAGATCACCGACAGCGACCTCTATCTGCGGTTTGTCATCGGAGCCGTGCCGGAATCTGAACTGACGCAGGCTCCCGAGCGGCACATTCGCTGCAACCCCGTGCAGGCGCAGTTCATCGTGCATGACGAGTTTCCGCGAGTCGTCGTCGACGGTGTGTTCGGCAAGAGTGAACTCGACGTCGACCACGTTCGCCAGCAGGAAGCGCTGGTCACTCGCGGCTGGCTGCGACTGCGCGAGGTCTGCGGAGCCGGGCTGCCGGTTTCCGACTACCCACTGACGCCCGAGCAGCGGCGGGAAACGCAACGCAACGCTTGAGGTCCGTCACCGCTGGATGTTTTCGGCGTTATGGGCGCTGGCAGAACCCTTCAAGGTTGACTGGTGCGGTCAGCATTGTCCGTCAAACCGGGGGCGTAATTCAGGCCGGGACGAATGCCGCGCAACGCTTGCCTTGAAAACAAAAAGACCGTCTTCCCGGCGTTCGAGAAGACGGTCTCGGTTGGTGTGCTCTAACAGGCGGGGCTACAGAAGCCGGATGAGCTTCTTTGCGGAAGCTTTGACTTTGTCCTGCTGACCCGCTGCTTCGGCTGCCGCGAGGTTTTCAAACTCTTTGGTGACCTCGGGCTTGTTCAGCGCTTCGATGCCGCTCTGCAGGCCGGGCAGACCGCTGCCGACGTAGCCGGACTCGGCAATCGTTTCGAACTGCGATCGCAGGTCTTCCGTGCTGACGGTCGCTGGCTGGTCACTGCCCGTTTCGATGGGCGACGACTCGGCACCGCACCCAACAGCAGCCACGCTGGCTGACGCAACGAGGAGCGACAGGCTGAGTCGCATGAAGATATCGCGTTTCATGAATTCAACTTCCTGGTCAATTCGATTCTCTATGAAAAGCCGGCAGCGTGGTCTCCGCAGAGACCACGCTGCATCTGGCTGGAAATTCATGGGCCGTCTTTAGAACTCGCCGATGTCGTTGCCTTCGTTGCGGCCACCCAGCGCCTGGTACGTCGTCCAGTCGATGTTGTCGTTGATGAAGCGGACCGCGCCGTCGGCCATCAGAGCGTGGACGCCGCCCGGATGCATGCTGCGGGCACCGATCATCGTCCGACCGTCGTAGTTGCAGCCGTCACAGTGGAACGTCGCATTCGGGTAGTTCGAGTTCGGAGTCAGCAGTGTGCTGAACGCGTTGCGGCCCGGCTGGCCACGCCACCACCGTTCGCCGATCTTGTTGCCGTTGATGCTGGTGATGCCCTGGACTGCCTGGCCGAGAACTTCGACTTCCTGCTGCGTCAGTTCGGCTGGCCACGAATCCTCGTTTCCGTTGTTGCCGCCTGTGGACCCGGCATTGCGAACGCGGGTCAGGTCTTTGGGGCCAGGCGAAGAACCTTCATAGGTCACCTGTTCGCTCATCGCGATGGTATTGGCCGTTCCGTCGGTAAAGTCGCGAAAGCCGATCCACTGGTCACGGTTGAAGGCACCGTTCTGCTGGCCGATCGACACGTTCCAGCTCATATTCGGACCCGTCGAGTACGCGTAGTTGGTCGGAGCGATGGTGTTCTGGCTGGGATCAGAAGGGCACTCCAGCGAAGGCAGTCGCACCTGGTCCAGTCCGTAGGCCTGATCAGCACTGTTGCCACCATCGTTACTGGCACGACGGTTCTCATCAATCGCCCGTGAAATTGTGGTGTCGTACAGAGTTGCCTGGTCCATGTACGGCAGCAGCATGGCGTGAGCGCCGTAGCTGCGCCAGCCATTGCCGGCAGCGCCGTCAATCTGCGGGCCCATGATGTAGCGGGGCAGCATGCCGACAGTTTCGTGATAGTTGTGCAGCGCCAGGCCGAGCTGTTTCAGATTGTTTTTGCACTGGCTGCGACGAGCGGCTTCGCGTGCCGACTGCACGGCCGGCAGCAGCAGCGCAACCAGGATGGCAATAATTGCGATCACGACCAGCAGTTCGATCAGGGTGAAGCCCCGTTTGCGCTGCCGAGCGTTGCGGGGAGCCGTTTCAGATTTCGTTTGGATTGCCATTGAGTGGAAACTCCTCAATCAACTGTCGAGTGCGCTCGAAAAAAACGCGTACGGTGAGCGCAGATAACTGGCACGCGTCGAAAACGGGAAGCCTCAGAGTCCAACTCTCATGGTTGAATCATGCGGCAGCTTTCAGCGGCGAATACGGCAAACGTCTGACTGCAACCACAGCCGAAATTCCCATCTCGTGAGGATTTTCGGACTGGAGAAATCAGCAGCCAGACCACTGAAACGACTGATCGCGCATTCGCGTCAGGAACAGGACGGCCAACCGGCAGCCGCACGCTCCATCAGCGTCTGAGGGAAGTCAGGAACCCATCCAGATGGGCGTTCCGAATTGTGCACGGGCACAAAGCCGCGGCACGCGAGGAAGTCGAAACTCAATCGGGTGCGCTGAGTGCTCGGACCGGAAACGAGTTCTGGACACGGCCCCAAGGTAGGATGAACAAGTGGGATGAACAGGTGGGTGAGTCGGCTCTGATGACGCCAAAATCGGCGCGTAGGAGGGACGGACAATTTGTGATTCGCCCTGGCTGATTGCAAGTGCGCCTCTCTGCGAATTCGGAAAGAATTTCAAAGTTCGGAAGAAATGACGCGTGAATGAGTTTCCTGATTCTAAGAGCGAATTTTCTGTCGGCTAATGAAGTAAACAGACACGAAAATTTCGAGACATAAGTGCCTGAAGCGCGAACAGATCGATGATGGGAGCCTGCAAGTCAGAAATCCGCCAGTCACTGCTGGCTACTTTCGCTCACGCTGTTTCATTGCCTCTTCTTCAGCTCGAATCTTTCGGGCCGAGATGCTGCGGAACTCCCACGGCAGCTTTGCGTTGTCCGGCAGGGAATCCAGAACGGCCTGCAGCGATTTGTGTGAGCTGGCGGTCGCCGAATCGGCCAGGCGTGGCGTCCCTGTCAGGTTGTGCTGTTCGAGCGGGTCTTCCGACAGGTCATAAAACTCGCCGGTCGAGTACAGCTTGAACCGCTGGCCGCGGATGGCTCGCGTCTTGTAGTACTGCGTGAGGCACCACGGTCGCCAGGCGTCGTCGCGCGGCTGGCCGAGAACCTGCGGCGCGAACGAGCGGCCGTCGATTCGGACGCCCTGCGGCAGCGACGCTGCGCCGAGAGCGGCCAACGTGGGCAGAATGTCGCTGGCGTCGATCAGGTCGTCCGTCTCGCGACCGTTCGGAACGAGCTGCGGGCAGTTCACAATGAAGGGCACGTTGATGCCGCGTTCGGTCAGCGAATAGATGCCCTCACCGGAAATCCTTCCGTTGATCCGCCCGCCGAGACTTTGAAACGCGTTCTGGTCGGTCCCGTTGTCCGTCCCGTTGTCGACCGCGATGAAGATGATCGTGTTGTCCCGCTGGCCGGATTCTTCAAGCGATCTGACCAGTCGCCCGACGAGGTGGTCCATGTAGCTGAGCATCCCGGCGAAGAGTTCGCGCGGCGTCAGATTCTGCCCCTTGTTGTGCGGCGTCTCGACGACCGGAATGTGCGTCAGGATCGTCGAGTAGTACGCGAAGAAGGGCCGGTCACGATCGCGGCTCATGAAGTCGATCAGGTGGTCGGTGAAAACGTCCGGTCCGAACTTCCCCGTCGTGTCGATCTTCTCACCGTTCCGAATGACGTACGCGTTCCAGTACCGGTTCTTGTGAGCCGGGTGCCCCTTCCTGCCTTCCGGGAAGAGGCAGTAATCGTCGAAGCCGTGCCGGTTGATGGCGTCTTTCTGCTCGGGATCGAACAGGTCATTGATCTGCCACTTGCCGGAGATGCAGGTGTCGTACCCCGCCGATTTCATCACTCGGGCGAGGCAGACTTCGCGGTTCCAGTCGAAGTACCCGCCGCCGTAAATCGCCGGATCATGATGCGTGTGCCAGCCGGTGCTGAAGGGATAACGCCCTGTCAGCAGCATTACGCGAGTCGTGCTGCAGACCGGCGTCACATAGAAGTTTCGGAACTTCAGCCCCGTCCGAGCGAGCCCGTCGATCACCGGTGTCTGGTCTTCCGAACTGCCATAGCAGCGGAACCAGTCCTTGCCGACATTGTCGAGCAGCAGGAACAGAATGTTCGGTCGCTTCGTCACCGAGTCCGCCCCCTCGGTCGCCGACGGCAGTGTCAGGCCGACAAGCGCAACGACAGGAATCCACAATCGCAGGAATCGATTCGAAGTGAACACGGGGCGCGCTCCTGGTGTTGAACAGACTGCAATCGACAATCGCCGCTTCCAGGCGACTTCCAGTGTCGGCAGCATAGTCTGCTCGCCCTTCCGGAGAATAACGGTGTCGAATCAGGCAATCGGCTTAAACCACCAACAGCTGTTGAGGACTGAATTCCTGCGAATCCAGCTACTTCAGACGCATCGTTACTCTGCGCCAGCAGGCCGTCTTGCGTAGCGAAACTCGCGCAGAGTTTCGGCAGATTGGTCTCGCCGAAAGTCTGCGCGACTTTCGCTACTTCAGCTGGCCGGTCGCTCACGACGAAGTGCGTTACTCGCCAGCGGACGGCCGACGGGTGGCTGGGTTCAAGTGCAGCGAGCCCCCCAGTTTCCCGATTCGGTCTGGGGGCTCGTCGCTCGTGCCTCGCTCCTCGACCCCAGCCACCCCTTCGCATTGGGAGCGGAATCGGGACATCTCAGCCGTTCCGTAACCTCAAGGACCGCTATGCCTGCAGGCGGTTTTGAATCTCGGCAGTCAGGTCGGCGATCGGGACGCGCACCTGTTCCAGCGTGTCCCGGTCGCGGACGGTGACGGCGTTGTCGGTCGCGGTGTCGCCGTCGACGGTGATGCACCACGGCGTACCGATCTCGTCCTGCTGACGGTATCGGCGACCGATGGCTCCCTGCTGCGAGTACGTGACGTTGACGCCGGCCTTCTTCAGATCGCGGTAGATCTGCTGAGCCGTCTCGGGCATGCCTTCCTTCTTGATCAGTGGGAAGATCGCCGCCTTGATCGGAGCCAGACGCGGGTGCAGCTTCATCAGCGTGCGCTTCTGCATCTCGCCCTTGTCGTCGGGAGCTTCATCCTCGGTGTAGGCTTCGCAGATGAACGCCAGCGTCGCGCGGTCGGCACCAGCGGACGGCTCGATGACGTGCGGTGTGAAGCGTTCTCGAGTCTGGTCGTCGAAGTACTGCAGATCCTTGCCGCTGCCCTTCCACTTGGGCTGGCCGTGCTCGTCGAGCTGCAGCGTGAGCGGGTTGCTGTTTTCGTCGAGCTTGCCTTCCATGTGGCTCCGCAGGTCGAAGTCGCCGCGGTGCGCGATGCCTTCCAGCTCGCCGTACTCGCCAGCCGGCAGGAACGGGAATGCGTACTCGACGTCCGCGGTGCCGGTCGAGTAGTGGCTCAGTTCGTCCGGATCGTGCTCGCGGAGAATCAGCCGTTCGCCCGACAGTCCCAGATCCTTATACCAGGCCATGCGGCGATCGCGCCAGTACTGGTACCACTGCGCCGACGATTCTGGATGGCAGAAGAATTCGATCTCCATCTGCTCGAACTCGCGCGAGCGGAACGTGAAGTTGCGCGGTGTGATTTCGTTACGAAAGCTCTTGCCGATCTGGCCGACCCCGAACGGCAGCTTGACGCGCGCGGTGTCGAGCACGTTCTTGAAGTTGACGAAGATACCCTGCGCGGTTTCCGGTCGCAGAAACGCCGCGTCTTCCGCCGTGCCGAGCGCGCCGACGATCGTCTTGAACATCAGGTTGAACTCGCGCGGCTCGGTAAACGTGCCGATTTCGTTGACGTCAGGAGCGACAGCTTTCGGCAGTTCATCGGCGGACAAGGTGTCAAGTGACACCAGATCGCTGTGCCACTCGATCTTGTCAGCGTACTTCTTCTTCAGGCCGAAGGCGGCGAGTGCTCGCGCGATGACGTCTTCTTCCGGCGTCTCGCTCATCGTCGTCACGAAGATCTTTTCTTCGGACGGATTCGACGCGGAGTCGTAAGTGCAGCTCGCCCAACGGCCGCGGACCTGGTCGAAGCGGTATCGTTTCTTCGTCTCTTTGCAGTCGACCATCTGATCGCAGAACAGATCGAAGTGGCCCGAGCACTTCCAGACCTGCGGGTGCATGATGATCGAGGTCTCGACGCCGCACATTTCGAACGTCGACGGAGCGCCGGCTGGCTGCAGGAACTCGTCGTGCGCGGTGATCATGTCGTGCCACCACGCGTTGCGGACGTTCCGCTTCAGCTCGACGCCCAGCGGGCCGTAATCCCAGAAGCCCTGAATGCCGCCGTAAATTTCCGACGACTGAAACAGAAAACCCCGCCGTTTACACAGCGAGACGATGGATTCCATGTTCTTGCTCATGGCCGTTTGGTCTTTAGTGTGAGTGGACTGCTTGGTCGTTTAACCCGAAGCCGCAGGCGACGGCGCACTGCACATCATCGCCGTCGCCTGCGGCTTCGGGTTAAACGAGCAGAAAAAGAAAAAGACGACAGACGAAATCTGCCGTCGTTTGCTTCGAGAAGCCTCGTAGCGAAAGTCGCCCAGACTTTCGGCCAGATGCCGATTGCCGAAACTCTGCGCGAGTTTCGCTACTCTCGGTCTCTCACTCCGCCGGGCGAAGGAGGCGGGATTGTGGCGAGAACTCTGGAACCAGGTCAACACGGTCAATCGTCGCCGCGACACGCATGTCGGCTTCGAGTTTCAACCGGAGCACGTTTTGTCCGCCAATGCCGGTGGCGAGGGTTTTCAACGGAGCGTCGGGCTCCATTTCCGTGACTCGCCAGTGGTTTCTGGCGATGTAAGCACTGTCGTTAAGGTCGACGGTGCTTCGAGCTGCCAGCCGCTCAATAACAGCTCCCGCAAAGACAACGTCCTCGGTCGCGATGTGCCCGTTCGTGCCGGCACAGACGAGATGCACCGGCAGGTCGCTGCTCTTCAGAAACCGCACGACAGCAGAAAGATTCGCGAACGAACCCGTCACCACTCGATCCGCTTCAGCCGACCGCAGCAGAGCCCGCGTCCCATTCGACGTTGTAAATGCGACCGTCCGTCCCCCGACGGTGTCGCGATTCCATTCGTGCGGCGAGTTGCTCAGATCGAACCCCTCGATCGGTTCGCCACCGCGCTCGCCGCCGAGCAGGATCTCCGGCCCGTGCTCGTCGCGATAGGCGATCGCGTCTTCAATCGTCTCGCACGGAAACATCGCGGCCATGCCGTTCTGAAATCCGTGAGCGAGCGTCGTCGTCGCGCGGAGGACGTCAATCACGACGGCGATTCCGCCTCGCAGGTCCTGAGGTTCAAACAGTGTCGGCAGCATGTGGGCAGTGATTTGTCGGCTCATGCGCGGAGCATAGCGACGTTCGCTTCGCTGTTAAGTTGCCGAACGTGCTGCGTTAGAAATCTCACACAAAGGCACGAAGGCACAAAGCCGGAAGCAGCCAGCCACCAACACTTCGTGCCTTTGTGCCTTCGTGTGAAGATTGGTCCCGTCTGCTGCCGATCGTGCGAGATTCGCTTGATCAAATTCGCCCGCTCGCGACACTGCCGATCAAGAGTCCATCAGCCGTGAAAGTATCAAACCAGCCCGCCAAGGAGCCGCCCGATGTCGAATGCGATTGTCCGTCTGTCCGAGATGACGCCAGGTCAGACCGCCGACACGTTCGCGGTGCTCGCTGAGAAGAGCGAAGCGACGACGCGCGATGGCAAGCCGTACTTTCGCGTGACGTTTCGCGATGCTCAGCGTTCGGCGCAGGCCATGATCTGGGCCGATCACGGCTACTTCGATGCCTGCCGCGACGAATGGTCCGTCGGGACGTTCTACAAAATTCGCGGTAAGTACTCGGAGAGCAATTACGGGCCGCAGATCGATATCGACCGCCTGCGGGCCGTCAACGAATCCGACGCCGCCGACGGCTTCAACGAGGACGACTTCTTTCCCGTCAGCCGGTACGACCGCGACGAGATGTTTGCCGAGCTGCTGCAGATCGTCGAGCAGCAGATTGACCACGAGCCCCTCCGGCAGCTTGTCAGCGAGATGCTCACCGAGAACGCAGCCGGCATCAAACGGCACGGTGCCGCTGCGCGAAACCATCATGCCTTCATCGGCGGCTATCTCGAGCACACCCTGTCGGTCGTCCGCACGGCAGTCTTCCTCGCTGACAAGTACAACGCGTACTACACCGAGATGGACCCGCCGATGTCGAAGTCGCTGCTGATCGCCGGCGCGGTGCTGCACGACATCGGCAAGCTCGAAGAACTCGAATTTCGTCCGGAAGGCTGGTCGTACACGCCACGCGGTCGGCTGGTCGGCCACATTCTGATCGGTCGCGACATGGTCCGGAAGAAGGCCGAATCGATCCCGGAAATGGACGAGGAGACGCTGCTGCGGCTCGAACACATCATCATCTCGCACCAGAACCTGCCCGAGTGGGGCTCGCCCATCCCGCCGAGCACTCCCGAAGCCCTGCTGGTCCACTTTGCCGACGACATGGACGCCAAGTTCCACGAACTCGCGGTGCAGCTCGAAGCCACCCAGCCGCCCGGCGCCGAGTTCACCACCCGCAACAACCCGCTCCGCCGCATGATCTTCCTGGGGCTGTCCGACGAGCGGACGCACAAGTCCATCACCGATGACGGCGGCAAGTAACGCTTACCCAGAATGAGTAGGCCGGACCGAACGCGGCGAGTTCCGCAGCGATCAGACCGAGATCACGTGCAAAGCAGCAGTCGGAATCATGTCCTCGGGAGACTGTGGACTCCTGCCTCGGACATCCGATCTGACAGTCCTGCAAGGTGGGTCTGGCCGCATGCAGCTGGACCGGCAAGCGATTAGTCTTCGCGAACGAAGCATCCCTTTGTCACTGAAATGTGATCGTATATGCAGTTCTACTGCGGGGCCCCATGAAACGTTTGAGGTCGATTCCTAACCAAATGGCAACATCCCAGAGAACAACAACGAGTTCGAAATACCGACATAGCCGACTTGTGACGGTCGCTTGTTTGCTGTTCTGCGCCCTGCTAATGCAGCGTGCAGTGATTGCTTCACGAGATTTCGAACAGAAGATGACAGTATTGAAGATTCAAAAGACTCAAGCGGAACAGCTTGTCGTCGTCCTGCAAGAGCAGCTGCTGCAGGCGAAAATTCATCTGGGTGAGACATGGGCTGGTGAACTGCATCGGCCTGAAGAAGCGGACGTTGACCACGGCGATTCCGTTGACAACGGCCTGCTGAGCCAGCGAACGATTTCTGGTGAAGTCCCACTGACGTCGGACGGCTCTGTTATCGGTGTGATCCAACTACATGAATGTTCGCCAGGAAGTTACGAATGCACTTCGGGCGGCTCACTCACGGTGCAGGACGTCAATGGCGAAACGATCTGCCGTGGGGAGCTTTCGCTTCTATCCCATTCTGGCAGCCGATACGAACTCAACTGGACGCCCAAGGCACCGGTTAAGTCAGAGAACGATAAAATCATCCTGATTGAACGTTGTGCAGGCGAGACAGAGGTCACAAGTCCCGAGGGATTAAGACGGCTCTTGGCATCACTCTATGAGGCCGGCGACCATGCGAACCCACAGAGCCTGGAAATGCGAGCTCGACTGATCCGCGCAATCCTCCAGAAGGCATTGCTGGATCGACGCACGATGTAGTGATCGCGCCAGAGTCTGCTCCTGTGGCTCCAAATGACAGAACGCCCGGAACATGTCCGTTGATGGGTGGTCACCGTCGGTTTGTGCCGGCTATCCTCAGTCCCATTTCGCTGCACCGTCTTTCGTGCAAATCGTTTGAATCTCTCATCGCCCCATGTGATTGAGTTGTCCCATGAGTTTTCGAGCCTGCCTGCTGACCTGGATCGTCATTCTGGCGAGCGGCGTTTCGCTGAACGCTGCCGAACGGAACATCATTTTCTTCATCACCGATGACGAGAGCCCGACGCTGGGTTGCTACGGCGACAAGGCGGCGGTAACTCCGGCGATCGATGCGCTGGCGGCGGATGGAACCCGGTTCGTGAACGCGTTCGCGACGACGGCCAGCTGCAGTGCGAGCCGCTCGGTGGTTATGTCCGGGCTGCACAATCATCGCAACGGACAGTACGGGCATGCTCACGCGTACCACAAGTTTGCGTCGTTCTACAACGTGCTCAGCCTGGCGATGCCGCGCGTGCTGGCGAACGCCGGGTACCGGACGGCTCAAATCGGCAAGTACCACGTCGCCCCGGAAGAGGTCTACCGTTTCGAGACGTACCTCAAAGGCAACGGTCGCAACGCCGTGCAGATGGCCGAAGCGTCTCGCGAGTTCATCACGAACAGGGACGACGAACGGCCGTTCTTCCTCTACATGGGCACCAGTGACCCGCATCGCGGCGGCGGCAAGGATCAGAACTCGGACAGCAAACTGAAGCCGGATCTCTTCGGTAACAAGCCGGATCGCGGCAGCTTCGAGGGCGTCGACGAAGTCTTCTTCGATCCCGCCGATGTTCCAATTCCGTCCTTCATGACGGACACGCAGGAGACGCGTGAAGAGCTGGCCCAGTATTACCAGTCCTGTGCCCGCATCGACCAGGGCGTCGCGCGGCTCGTCGAGATCCTGAAGGAAGCCGGCCTGTACGACAAAACGATGATCGTCTTCACGGCCGACCACGGCATGGCGTTCTCCGGCGGCAAGACAACCGTCTTCGAGCCGGGGCTGAACGTGCCGTTCGTTGTCCGTAACCCGTACGAACAGAATCGCGGTGTCGTCTCGAACGCGATGATCAGCCACATCGACATCACGCCGTCACTGCTCGACTTCGCTGGCGGGCTCAATGAGAAGACCAACGGGCCGAAGAAGCTGGTCGACGCCGACAAGTACTGGCGCGATCGGGGCGAGAACGTCAAAGAGAACCGTGGACCGCGAGGCGGCTTCAAGAGCTATCACGGCAAGTCGTGGATCGACATTCTCGGCAAGCCGGACGCCGAGCACTGGGAAACGATCTTCGCGTCGCACACGTTCCACGAAATTCAGATGTACTATCCAATGCGCGTCGTCAGAGATAAGCAGTACAAGCTCATCTGGAACATCGCTCATCCGCTGCCGTACCCGTTCGCGTCCGACCTGTGGGCGGCCTCGAGCTTTCAGGCTCAGTTCGAGAAGGGCATGGACGCTCCGTACGGACGCAAGACCGTCGGCCAGTACATCCACCGCCCGCAGTTTGAGCTATACGACATGCAGAAGGACCGCGAAGAAGCGACCAACCTGGCCTACTCAACCGAGTACCAGGACGTCCTGAAGGAATACCAGGCAAAGCTGAAAGCCTTCCAGAAGCAGATGGACGATCCGTGGATCATGAAGTGGGATTACGAGTAGTCGCGATCCCGGAACTGATCTGACGCAAAGCCGCTAAGACGCAGAGGCTCACAAAGCAGCAGACGGTTTGCGGCCACGAAGAGGCACGAGAAGCCACGAAGAATCGGGCAGGCGAACCGAACGTGCCGACGCCTGGACCTCAAGGACCTCTCGTCACCTCAGCCCAAGTCTGCTGTGAGTTCTCGCCGAGTGGTACAGGATGATCGCCGTCTGCGATTCGCTGAAACCGAGATCGCGCTCGCCCCCACTCCCGAAGCCTTCCGCGACGCTTGTCATGATATTCGTCGACGAGCTTCGCTTCGCACCTGGCACACCGACATGTCCCAAACCAAAGGCATGTCCCATTTCGTGCGGCTCAGCGTTCTGAACGCTGCCTCCGAGTCGTTGCCAGTCAATCAGCAGAAAGGGCCGGTTTGAGTTACGGATTCCGTGCGACGTCACATCGTCGAAGCCTGCCTTTTCCGAATGGCTGTCGTAGATGTAGACATTGATCGCGTTTCGATCGCGGACAGCCGGGTCATCGCACGCATTGAATGCCTTCACCAGCCTGCTGTTGCTGTACCGTTCTGTGCTGTCGCCCCATCCCAGTAATTCACTGTTCGAATTCTGCACTTCGCTGAACGGTCGAAAGCTCTTGAAGACGAACTTCGCCAGCGACTTTCCGTCGAGAGTCACGAACGATCGGTTGAAGATGTCGACTTCCTTTCTGCATTGATCCTGAGTCGCCAGCTGCCGGGCGTTCGGACTCCTCGTCAGGACACAGAAATGGAGAGGAAACGTCAGCGTTGCCGGAGCAGCGGCGTTCGTCGTCTTCATCCGGCAGAATTTCACGAACGCGTTCGGTATGTGATCACCAGAACGGTCGGCCTGGTACGTGACAGCAAACGGAAGCGCCTCGCTGAATCTGCGTTCGTCCATCAGGAGCTGACACAGTGCCAGCAGCACATTCTCGTCGCGCGGGTCCTGACGGTGGTGAATGCCTCGCGGAAGCCGGGCGAGTGGCAGGCCGACGGCATCCGCGACCGAGCCCCTCACCGCGACGCCACCGGAGCCATCGTCGAAGAGGGAAGCGTGACCGCATGGCTCAACGGCCAGAAGGTGCAGGACAACACGACGTTCGGCGAGCCTCGATCGAAGTACCACCCGTACCGCTACGGCACGACGCCCTATCTGCAGACGATCTGGGCCACCCAGAAACAAACCTCCGTCGGCCCGGTCTTCCTCCAGGACCACGACACCCCCGTCCGCTTCCGCAACATCTGGCTCCGCCCGCTCGACGAGCGAGCAGAGTTCT
>Ga0209273_10001551_pt1 | contig 20064 bp, 20 predicted proteins | sample tdAd471_FD_187126 | JGI IMG/M metagenome (GOLD analysis project Ga0209273, IMG submission 187126) | Marine sediment microbial communities from the Atlantic coast under amendment with organic carbon and nitrate - tdAd47.1 (SPAdes)... | ecosystem: Environmental > Aquatic > Marine > Coastal >...
GCCGCCCGGGCCGGTGCCACCCTTGTGCTCAACGAGATCGACCCCTTTCGCCAGAGCCTTTTGCGCGCGGTCTTTGGTGGCGATGTGACGGGCCATGACGGCGAGCATATCGACGATCTGCTTCAGACGCCGGTTCTACCCGACGTCGTGGTGATGAATCCGCCCTTCGCCTCCTCGGTCGACCGATCCCGCGACAAGCACATCGCTGCCAAACATCTCATTGCGGCTGCAAAGCGCCTGGCACCAGGTGGGCGCCTGGTGGCGATCATGCCGCCGGGGTTCACGCCCGAACGCGATGCCGCGCATTGGTCCCGCGCCTGCGGTCTCCTGACGCCACGATTGGCGCTGACGATGCCGAGGCAGGTCTACCGCAAGCTCGGCACCTCTGTCGAAACCCAGCTCATGGTCTTCGACAAGGTGCAGGAGGGCGGCGAGATGATCCGCGCCACTTTGTGCGATCTGGATGAAGCCCTTCCATTTGTCGATGCCGTGGCCGCAACACGGACCGAGATGAGCCCGGCCCAACGGGTTGAAGCGATCCCTCATGCTCGGCCGACCGTTCGATCATCTGTCCCGCGCAAGACCGCTGCCGGTGTTATCACCGCCCCCACAGCCAGGGCCAGTGCCGTCCGTCCGCTCAGCTTCACGAGCCTTCAGACCCCGCGCAACAACATGCCCATCTCGGACATCTATGCGCGCTACCGTCCGCAACGGATCAAGATTGCGGATGCGCAGGAACATCCCACGCCGCTCGTTGAAAGCATCGCCATGGCCTCGGTTGCCCCGCCCATGCCCTCAAATACGGGCCGTGATGACTTGCGCCTGCCCGCACGGTTGATCGAGGAGGGACATCTCTCCGAGGCGCAGCTGGAAACCATCATCATGGCGCATGACGCCCATCGGCGCGACCTGCCCGGTCGGTTTACCATCGATGAGGACCAGACCAAGCTGACGCGCGCCGATGATGACCCGAATGCACGGGCCTATCGCCTCGGCTATTTCCTCGGCGACGGCACCGGTTGCGGCAAGGGGCGCGAATGCGCGGGCCTCATCCTTGTCAACTGGCTGGCCGGGCGCAGAAAGGCGATCTGGGTCTCCAAATCCGCCACGCTTATCGAGGACGCGATCCGCGACTGGACCGATCTCGGCGGCTCGCCTGCCGACATTCAGCCGCTTTCCAAATGGAAACCGGACCAGCCCATCCCGATGGGCGACGGAATCCTCTTCGTCACCTACGCCACGCTGCGGTCCGCCGGCAAATGCGGCACCACGCGACTGAGCCAGATCCTCGCCTGGATGGGTGAAGACTTTGACGGCGTTCTTGCCTTCGATGAGGCCCATGCCATGCAGAACGCGGCAGGGTCCGAGCAGGGCAGGGGGGTCAAACCCTCCCAGCAGGGCCTTGCTGGCCTGCGGCTGCAACTGGCAGCACCCCGCGCTCGCGTCTTCTACATCTCGGCCACGGGTGCCACGAGCGTGCATAATCTGGCCTATGCCGCGCGGCTGGGGCTCTGGGGGCAGGGCCCCGAATACCCCTTCCCAAGCCGCGAGAGCTTTGTGTCGGCGATGGAGGCAGGCGGTGTCGCCGCCATGGAGGTGGTCGCGCGCGATCTCAAGACGCTCGGGCTTTACACAGCGCGTGCCCTCAGCTTCGACGGTGTTGAATACGATGTGCTGGAACACGCGCTGACCCCGGCCCAGATCGAGGTCTATGACGCCTATGCTGGAGCGTTTCGCACGATCCACCATAATCTCGAAGCGGCGCTGACGGCGACCGGCGTCAACGACGCCTCGGGCGAGACCAATGCCTCGGCCGCACGCGCCTCGGCCAAGTCCCGCTTCGAGAGCACGAAACAGCGCTTCTTCAACCATCTCCTGATGGGCATGAAAGCCCCGACCATCATCCGCGCAATCAAGGACGATCTGGCGGCGGGCAAGGCTTGCGTCATCCAGGTGGTCTCGACAGGCGAGAGCCTGCTGAAGCGTCGGCTTGAGGCGATGGACCCGGAGGATGAACTCGTCGAGGGTGCCTTGACGCCGCGCGACTATGTTCTGGGCTACCTCGAACAGGCCTTCCCGATCCATGCGCAAAAGCTCGTGGAGATTGACGGCAACATGGTGGCGGAACCTTTGCGGGATGAGACCGGCGCGCTCGTTGTCTCGCGCGAGGCGCTCGCCCTGCGCGATGCGGCAATGATGGAGTTGATGACGCTGGCCCCGATCCCCTCGGCGCTCGATCAGATCCTCTGGGCCTTTGGCGACGAGGCTGTAGCAGAGGTCACGGGCCGGTCCATCCGGCCCCTCAAGGCCGAGGATGGCCACCTCTTCATCGAGAAACGCGCCGCCAGCAGCAATTCATCCGAGACCCAAGCCTTCATGGACGGCGAGAAGGATGTTCTGATCTTCTCCGATGCAGGTGGCACGGGCCGCTCTTATCATGCGGCGCAAACGGCAAAGAACCAAAAACGGCGGCGGCACTATCTTCTGGAGCCCGGCTGGCGCGCGGATGCGGCCATCCAGGGGCTGGGCCGCACGCATCGTTCGGCGCAGGTCAGCGCGCCGTTCTTCCGGGTCTGCACCTCCGATGTGCATGGCGAGAAACGTTTTACCTCGACGATTGCCAAACGCCTCGACCAGCTGGGGGCCCTGACCAAAGGTCAGCGCGAGACCGGCTCGCAGGGCATGTTCCGCGAGGAGGACAATCTCGAAAGCCCGATCGCGCGGGCGGCACTGCGTGGGTATTTCGCCGATCTTGCCGCCGGGCGGGCCGAGGCGATGAGCTACGAGAGCTTCACCGACTGGACAGCCCTGCGACTGATCGACAAGGACGGTGTGCTTCTCGAGGAGCTTCCCCCGATCCAGCGGTTTCTGAATCGGGTGCTGGCGCTGCCCATCCACATGCAGAATGCGCTCTTCGCCGAGTTCATGCGCCGGATTGCCGATCAGACTGAACGGGCCCGCGCGGCGGGCACGCTCGATCTCGGCGTGGAAACCCTGCGTGGCGAAAAGATCGAACAGGTCTCCACAGAGGATCTCTGGACCTGCCCGAAATCCGGCGCGGTGACGCGGATCATCGGGCTCGAAGTGACCGACCCGGTCCCCGTCCTTAGCGCCGAAGAGGCCATGTCGCGCAATCCCGACAAGCTGCCGATGGTCAACCGCGCGTCTGGCCGCGCGGCGCTCATCTCGGCGCGGCCCATGCAGATGTATGACGAGGATATCGTCACACTGATGCGCAAGGCGGTGCGGCCAAACGGGTCGAGCTATCTCGAAGAGGCACGGTTTGAGTCCTCGGCCTGGGAAGAGATCGGCAAGCCCGAGTTCGCACGTCTTTGGGATGCCGAGGCTGCGTCCCTGCCGAAAACCACCACGACCAGGCTCTACCTGCTGACCGGCCTCTTGCTGCCGATCTGGAAGGACATTCCGACCACCAATGAGCGCATCTACAGGGTCACTCCGGACGGGGCGACCGCGATGATCGGGCGGACGCTGAGCGAGGGAGGAGCGGCCGCGCTGCGCGCCCGCTTCCTCGTCTCCAACCCACAAACACCGCAGGAGATGTTGACCGCCGCCCTCGGCACCACCGCGCCTGTCGATCTGGGCCGGGGTCTCACCTTGACCCGTCGCCGTGTCGCAGGCGAGATGCGCCTCGAGCTGGGCGGCGCGGATCGGGGCATGATCGACGGCCTCAAGGCAATGGGGTGTTTCACTGAGATCATCGCCTTCCAGCTGCGGGTGTTCCTGCCGCATGGGGACGGGATCGACACGGGAAGCATTCTGGCCCGGATCGTGGGGCAGCGAGCCGCTAGAGCGGCAGAACAAGCCGCCTGAAAAGTCAAAGCGGGCTTTCGGTCGGACGTCGCGGATCGGGGTTTGGCCGGTCTGCGCTTTCCGGGTGCGCGCTGACCAATGCCACGCCCGGCCCCCCCAAATTTCAGATAAGAGGACAGACCCATGACCAATCCCCAGATCGATTATGCCGCAATGGCGGCTCAGTGGCGTGCAGAGCGCGAAACCACCTTGAAGGCATCCAGAGTCGAGCTGCTCGCGCAACTACGTGCGCTTGGCATCAGCGAGGTCACTGCCGAATACGAGGGCTATGGCGACTCCGGCAATGTCGAGGATGTGACGGCGCAGCCTGCAGAGGTCGAACTGCCGGAGCCGCTTGCCACAGAGGTGGGCGATTTCGCCTGGTCGCTCGCCTATCACCATCACCCGGGGTTCGAGAACAATGAGGGCGGCTACGGCACGCTGACCTGGGACATTGCAGCAGACAGCATCACGCTAGATCACGCGGACCGCTATGTCGAATGCTCGCACAGCTATGTAGAGGGTCTTTGAGATGGCCCATCCGCTTCATCATGCTGAAAGCTCTGCCCGGAAATTCGGCGGGGTGCCGTCTGACTATCAGTCTGTGCACGATTGGTTCGATGCCTCGAAAGAGCACCTCGCGCTCTTCACGCACCGCGCCATGCGTCACCATGCGCAAGGCCTGTTTGAGGCCGAACGGGTTTTTGGCCTGACACTGACCAATAGTGCGGGCCGCGACATCCCCGTGCGCTGGATCGGCGAGCAGCATGTCCGCGAAGACTGTCAGGGCCGTATCCCGAGCATGGCGGACTGGCTGCGACGGATACAGCCCGAGCCATGGATGGCCAATGGCCATATCGACCGGCATGCCGGCGATGGGCCCTGCGGCGACCCAAGGGTTGCCTGGGCCTCCGAGGTCGCCGCCGGCAGAACGGTTCTTGGCCTGAAGGATTGGATGACGGCGCGCGCGATCCAAGCCATGCAAAGTGCCTGACAGCTCTCGGCCGTTGGCCAAACAAATGCTGCATGGAAGCCCGGTTGGACGACCGGGCTTCTTGCGTCGTTTCCCCATCATTCTTCTTGAGGAGGTTCGCATGACACTCGAAGACATCAAGGCGGCCGTCGATGCCGAGCAGACCGTGCATTGGGCCAATACCGGCTACATTGTCCGCAAGGACAGGCTCGGTCAGTACCTGATCACCTATGTGCCGAATGGTAGCTGCATCGGCCTGACCGACCGGGGCGGGCAAAGGTTGAACGGAAAAGAGGCGGAGTTCTTTATCGCGCGATCGAAGGACAGCGCGGAAAATCCTGGCAGCCAATCTAAACCAGACGGGCAGGGGAGGGGCGTAGCACCCGGAGGCGCGGGGGCATGCTCACTCGGACGGCAGCTCTGACCCTTGGGCGGGGCTGAAAGGAAAGCAAGCTTTCTGATTTGTGATCCCTCAAGGGGTCGAGAAAGCAATCCCGGATGCGCTGGCAAGGACGTCAGACACCGGCCAATCCAAAAGGAACCATCCCATGTTCGCAGGAACCCTCACCCGCAATGTCGAGACCACAGCCGCTCAGTATTCCGGCATGATCCATTCGACGCGTTTCGACATCGCCATCCAGTTGGAGGCACGGGCCAAGATGTCCGAACGCAGCCCGGATTTTGACGTGACGGCGGTGAACAAATCAGGCCGCAAGGTGCGCATCGGCACGGCCTGGAACGAGACTGGCAACACCAGCGGCAACCCCTACATCTCGATGCAGATCGATGTCGGCCTCGGCCCGTTCCGGGTCAACGCGGTGCAGACGAAAGAGGCGCGTGCGGCCCAGAGCGGCGCGTTCGAGATCATCCCGCTGGTCTCGAACGGCCTGATGAAATCCGGCTCGATCTCGGGCGAGCTCACCGCCATGGACGCCGACAACGCCTTCACGGGCTACATCGCCAACATGATGTTTGATCTGGAGTTCATGCTGATCGAGAACAGCTACAAATCCGAGGAGACCCACCCCGATTACCGGATCGAGGTCAGCTCTCCCCGGGGCACACCGATCCGCGTCGGCTCGGCGTGGATGGCGAAAAGCAGCCGCACGGGCAATGACTACCTGTCGCTGCTGATCAACACGCCCGATGGCGACCTGCGCGTGAACGCCGTGCAGAACGAAGAACAGCGCGGCGGGCAGACCTTCTCGATCATCCCGTTCATCGACAGTGGTGAGCAGTCGCGCGACGCGGGCGTGGGGCTCTCGCTGGTCGCCTAATCGGCGCGCGAGGGGGAGACGATCTGAACCCAAAGGGGAGCCGTGGGACCACGGTTCCCCTTTTTCCATGTCCGTTTGCGTGAAGGACGTCACCCGCTTGCGATCTGGTGTAAATGCAATACAATAATATATTAACGCAATATCGAGGGCGGGCGCGTGGCGGCTAGATCAGGGACGGTTCCATGGTTCGAGAGCTTTGATGTTGAGGCAGAGGTTGCAGAACTCCTTGCTCATATCGAGCGCTGCACTGGATTTTCGCTGCCTGACCGCAAGCGTGATGTTATCATGACCCATGCAAGGGCAAAGCTCGACAAGAACCTGCAGGCGTATCTGGAGGCCAAGGCGGTGGGAAAGCCGGTGTCCACATCGCGGCGTGCGTATCTGACCGACCTGCAGGACACGATCTTCATGGCGATCCCGGAAGAGAACCTCGCGCGGATGCCGCTAAGCGAGCAGGTTCTGAACGATTCCGAATTCTACGCGGAAGCCATGCACCGTGCCGCTGCGATCAGTGAGGATGAGCTCTTCATGGCGCTGTCCTCATCGCTGAAGGACATGACGGTCCAAGACGCCCGGGCCTTCGTCTCGAAGCTGTGGCACAGCACGATCGATGACAATGCCCGCAAATACGCCGAAGCCCTGAAGCGCCCCGAGCGTGAAATCATGCCGCTGCGGCCGGGGAACACTGTGTAAGATCGAAGCCAATCTCTTGGCTTGAGCCGTACCAAGGTTGGCCGCCTGAAACCCCCTTTCCCGGAAGTGGCACCCTGTGCAGCGCGCGAAAGCCGTTGAAGGGCTTGCGGAGACGTCTACTGTCGCCGCCATGATGAACCGGGATCACATGCGCGCTTTTTTTCGGCGCGCTGCGGCGCTTGCCGCCTTTGTCGCCCTGCTCTGGGCGGTCCAGGTCATCAATTGGATCACCGGCTACGGCCTGAACCCGGCGTTCGGGCTGATCCCGCGGTATTTCGGTGGGTTGGATGGCATCATCGCGATGCCCCTCCTGCATGGGAGCTTCGCGCACCTGATGGCCAATACGCCGCCGCTGCTGGTGATGGGTGGACTGCTGGTGGCCACGACCACGAGGGCCTTGCTGCCGGTGAACGCCGTGGTGATCGGCTTCGGCGGCGGTCTCGTGTGGCTGTTCGGAAGCTCCGCCATCCATATCGGTGCGTCAGGGTTGGTCTTCGGCTGGTTTGGCTTCCTCGTCGCGCGCGGCTTCGTGGATCGCTCATTGATCACGCTGGGCGCGGCACTGGTGGTCGGTGTCCTCTATGGCTCAATTCTCTGGGGCGTTCTTCCGGGCCAACCCGGCGTCTCTTGGGAGGCTCATCTGTTCGGCGCTTTGGCCGGCGCGGCCGCCGCATTTCTTGTACGAACGCATGTCCATGTGCCGCGCCTCGGCGGTGTCGATCTGGACTGAAGCCCTACAATCGGCCCTTAGCGTTCGCTCATACCATGAATCTTTAACGGCAGCTTTGCGAAGATGGTCAGGGCAAATTGCACCCCCTGATAAGTCCAAATACTGGAGGAAATGGGCCTGACGTAGAACTCTCTCCGCCATAAATTATTGAAAGAGTTGAAAGAAGAAGCTCAAGTTAGGCGCTCGGTCAGGATACAATATGCAGCAATTCCGGAGATGTAATCTTCGCGGCCAAACGCGCATCAAGGCTGAAGTGACAATCAGCCGATGAAGTCAGCGCGTCGCTCGAGCAGGCTTTCGTAGAGGAAATCGACAAAGAGCCTGACCCGATGCACCCGGCGCAGATCGCCGTGCATCAGCACCCAGGTCGAGCGGCTCTGGTCGAGGTCGGTTCCCGGCACCCGCTGCAACTCGGGAAAGACGGTTTGCACCCAGGCCGCCAGAAAGGTCATTCCTGCCCCGGCCCTGGCGAGATGCATGTGCATCGCCGGATCGGCGATGGCATGGCGCACCTTCGCATGTGGAAAAGGCGAGGCCGCGATCATCGCCTGCAACTCCGGCACCTCGCCGTAGCCAAGCCAGGTCAGTCCCTCGCCACGCGGCCCGGCATCGTGCAGATGCCTGTCGATGTAGCTACGCGAGGCGAAGACGCCCAGCGACAACGGAAACAGCTTGCGCCCCACGGCGTCGCCGGTGAGGTCGCGCACATGGCGGATCGATATGTCGGTTTCCAGCCTTTCGATCGAGTCGATAGCGTAGGACAGTTTCATGTCGATGTGGATGTCGGGATAGAGCGACAGGAACTCGCCCATAACCGGCGCCAGCAGGAAATGTGCCGTCATCGGGTCGGCCGACAGTCGGATGCGGCCCGCCGCCTCGCTGTCGAGCCCACGAACGGCGTTGAACCCCTGACGCAGGGACGCTTCCGCCTCTAGCGCCTGAGGAAGCAGCTTGCGGCCCGCCGCCGACAGCTCCAGCCCCCCTGCACTGCGCCGGAACAGTTGGACACCCAGTTGCGCTTCCAGCCCCTCGACCTGCCGACGCACCGTTGCATGGGTGCCGTCCAACTGCTCGGCAGCCCCGCGCAGCGATCCCGCCCGCGCAACGGCCAGAAAGGCCGGAAGAGATTTCCAATCCACCATATGGAACGATTATGAACCACGCCGGGCCATAAATGGCAATATCTGGTGGAAATTCGACCCGATAGATTGGGGGCACTCACACCGAAAGGAGAACCCCATGACTGCTACCCTCACCGCATGGAGCATCGAACGCTATGGCGCCCCCGAGGTCTTGAACCCCGTGACCCGGGCGATGCCGACGCCCGGCCCCACGGAAATCCTGATCCGCATCCGCGCCTCGGCCGTGACCCGGGCCGATGGCATGATGCGCGCCGGACGGCCGCTGTTTGCGCGGCCGTTCCTCGGCCTGCGCCGACCGCGCCAGAACCTGTCCGGTACCGGGCTTTCGGGTGAGGTGATCGCAATCGGACACAAGGTTGGCCGGTTTGCCGTGGGCGACGCCGTCTTCGGCGAGGCGGGGATGAAGTTCGGGGCCAATGCCAGCCACATCTGTCTTGATGAGGCGAGCGTGCTGATTAAGAAGCCCCGCGCGCTGGCGCATGAGGACGCCGCCGTGATGTGCGACGGTCCGCTGACATCGTATCATTTTCTGCATGAGGTCGTGCAGGTGCGGCCGGGGCAGCGCGTGCTGATCCTTGGCGGATCAGGCAGCCTCGGCACTGCGGCGGTGCAGATCGCCAAGGCGGCCAGATCCCATGTTGCTGCAACCTGCAGCACGCGGAACACCGCCTTTGTCGCGGGACTGGGTGCGGACCGGATCATCGACTACACCCAAGAGGATTTCACCACTCTGCCAGAGCGCTACGATGTGATTTTCGACACGCTCGGCATCAGTACCTTCGGAACAGCCAAGGCCCGGCTGACGAATAACGGGCGCTATGTCTGCCCCGTGCTGACGCTGCCGCTTCTGGGCGCGATGTTGCAAAGCCGCCTGATCGGCCATCGCCGCGCCTTGTTCGCCGCTGCGGGCCTGCAGTCGCCGGAGATCCTGCGCGCCCACCTGGTACATCTTCTGGCAATGCTTGAGGCCGGAACCTTGTCGCCCGTGCTCGACCGGATCTATCCCCTGACCGATCTGATTGATGCGCACCGCCACATGGAAACGGGACACAAGCGCGGGAACGTCGTCGTCGTTTGACCTCCGCTGCCCTCGCCGCCAACTGACCGCCGCTAGGCGTATCGAACGGGTTCCACGCCATCATCAAACTGGACGCGCCTCGTTCGAAATGCCGTGCCTTCGACCACTTCGGGCCGGCTGATCCGGTCCATGCGGAAATGCCGGAAATCCTCGCGCATCGGATCCCAGGCGACCAGGTACCACAGTGGCGGTAGGATCAGCATGGCCTGCGGCTCGACCTGCCTTTCGGTCTCGGTCCCTTTGGCGTCGCGATAGCGGAACCTCAGGCACAAGCGCTCGAGAAACGACTGCTCGAATGCGGGCAACAGGGCGGCCTCCATATCTCCAAGGTTCGACGTGTCGACTTGGGGAGCCAGGGGCCCGACATAGAGACAATCGAGGAGGCGGCGCAGATCTCGGAGCTTGTCGGATGGCAAGGCCTTCTCGATCTTGGCAAGCCCGGCATCGGCAAGGCTTGCGAACGGAAGCGTCCGGGCGGCGCGCATGCTTGAGACGCCGATGATGAGCGCGAACACCTCCGCGACCGAAAGCCGGGCCGTGGTCTGCACCGAGCCCGGATCGAGGTACAATCCGCCGCCGCGGCCCTGTTCGGCGTGGATCACATAGCCCTCGTCGCGCAGCGCCGACAGGTCTCGCATGATCGTGCTGCGCGACGCACTGACCTCTCGGACCAGCGCGTCGATTGTGCTTGTTCCGTTACGGCGCAGGGTCCGCACGATGGCGTCTTGTCGGCTACGGCTCTTCATGGAGGCTTAATACCATACAAAGGTGTCAGGATTTGAAACCTTTTTGAGATAGGCGAGCGTCGAGGCAATTAACAAAGGATAGACTGCCATGAACCGAAACGCTGATTTCCCCGCGCCCACGCTCGTTTCGCTGGGCAATTCCCACCTCGAGGTCTTCGAGGCCGGTCGAGAGAATCGAGGAAACCCGATCGTGCTGTGCCACGGATGGCCCGAGCATGCCTATTCGTGGCGCCACCAGATACCGGCGCTGGCGGCGGCGGGTTACCACGTCATCGTTCCAAACCAAAGGGGCTACGGGAACTCGTCACGCCCGACCAAGGTGGAAGACTACGACATCGCTCATCTGACGGGCGATCTCGCAGCGCTTCTCGACCACTTCGGGTACGAAGCGGCCACCTTCGTTGGTCATGACTGGGGCGCAAACGTCGTCTGGAGCATGGCACTCCTGAATCCGGCTCGTGTGACCCGGATCATCAACCTGGCGCTGCCCTACCAGCCTCGCACCCCAGTCCCATGGATCGAGTTCATGGAAAGCGTATTTGGGCCCGACAACTATTTCGTCCACTTCAACCGTCAGCCCGGTGTCGCGGACGCTGTGCTGGATGCCCACACCGATTGCTTCCTACGCAACCTGTTCCGCAAGAACCTGCCGCCTGCGCCGCCCGAGCCGGGCATGATGATGATCAACCTCGCCACGGCCGCAGCCCCCGCAGGTGATCCCGTGATGAGCGACGCGGATCTTGCCGTGTTCATCGCGGCCTTCGAGGCAACCGGGTTCACGGCAAGCATCAATTGGTACAGGAACATGGATCGCAACTGGCACATTCTGGCGGAAGTGGACCCCATCGTCCGGCAGCCGGCACTCATGATCTACGGAACGCGAGACATGATTCCGCCGTCCGAAACCATCGCGGATTTCGTCCCGAATGTGGAGGTGCTCAGCCTCGACAGCGGCCACTGGATCCAGCAGGAGAAGCCCAACGAGACCACTCGGGCGATCCTGGACTGGCTTGCGGTTCGGCAGGCGGCTTAGGCGGCGGTCACGGTCCATCGGCGGGCGCGAACGCAATCCGTTCGCGCCGTGCCGTGCCCGTGATAGGGTCGAGGTACATGCGACCCGCAAGGGGCGCTCACGCGAGGAACGACCGAGAAGAATGGACAAGCTTTCCGTCATGCACGCCTTCCGCCGCATTGTCGAGCGCGGCAGCTTCGCGCGTGCGGCGGAGGATCTTGGCGTGTCGCCTGCGCTTCTGAGCCGCGAGATCAAGCTGCTCGAAGAGAGTCTTGGCACGACGCTGCTCACCCGAACGACCCGCTCCATGTCGCTCACTGATGCCGGGCGGCTCTACTACGACGAGGCGACAGGCATTCTGGATGCCGTTGCCGGGGTCGAGACGCGCATCCGCGATGGTGCCGGGGCGGTGCGGGGGCACCTCAAGGTCAACGCATCCAGCTCGTTCGGGCAGACAGTGATCGCGCCGATCCTGCCCGGGTTTCTCGACGTCTATCCCGATCTGCGTCTGACAGTGTCCATGGACGACCGGGTGGTGGACATGGTCGAGGGCGGGTTCGACGTCTCGATCCGCATTCGGCCCGCGATGCCGGACTCGGCGCTTGTGGCGCGCAGGCTTGGGACGATGCGACAGCGGGTCTTCGCAGCACCCGCCTATCTCGAAAGGACTGGCGTTCCGATTGTCCCGCAGGACATCGCCCGGCACCGGGTAATCGGCTTCCTTCTCGCGGACCACCTGACGTCATGGGCGCTGACTGGCCCTTCAGGCACGGTCACGATCGACCTCGATCCGCCGGTTCGTGTCGGCAACAGCCTTGTGCTGCGCGACCTCCTGATCGCGGGCCAAGGCGTCGGCACCTTGCCGGACTTCGTCTCGAACGAGGCCGAGGCGCGGGGCGCGCTGGTGCGCGTTCTGCCCGACTGGGAGCTTCCCGCGCCGGAGATCTTTGCCGTTACGGCCTCGCGGCTTGGGATGGACGCGAAGGTCACGGCCTTCCTCGACCACCTGCGCGCAGCGCTCCGGTCCTGACATTCTTCAACCTGCGTAAAGAATGAAGTGACAGTCGGCGGGTTATTCCAGTCCGACCGATCCCCCATCCTCTCAGGCATCGAAACCTAAAGCACTGAGAGGATCCCATGACCCGCATTCTTGTTCTTTACTATTCCAGCTATGGCCATGTCAGCGCCCTTGCGCAGGCCGAAGTCGAAGGCGCACGCAGCGTGCCCGGCACCCATGTCGACCTGAGGCGCGTGCCTGAAACTGTTCCTGAGGAAATCCGGCAGAAGGCTGGCTTCGTTGCGGATGACACGCCCGTGGCCGCGCCGGCCGACATGCAAGCCTACGACGCCATCATTTTCGGCACGCCGACCCTCTTCGGCATGATGGCCGGACAGATGAAATCCTTCCTCGACCAGGCTGGCGGCCTCTGGGCGCGGAATGCACTGGTCGGCAAGGTCGCCGCCGTCTTCGCCTCCACCGGCTCGCAGCATGGCGGGCACGAGGCGACGCTGCTGTCGACCCAGATCCCGCTGCAGCACTTCGGGATGCTGATCGCGGGCATGCCCTACACCTTCGCCGGTCAGACGACGGCCGAAAGCATCGTCGGCGGTGCGCCCTATGGCGCGGGCACGATCGCCGGTGCCGATGGCTCGCGCGCGCCCACTGAGACCGACCTCGCCGGCGCGCGTTTTCAGGGCGCGCATGTCGCCCGGATCGCCGCGCGGCTGGCTGGCGCCAACCTGTCAGAGGAGGCCGCGTGATGCCTGCACTGACCATCGACTTTTTTCACGATGTCGTCTGTTGCTGGTGTTTCAACATCTCGTCGCGGATGCGGGCGCTTGCCGCCGAATTCGACCTCGACATCCGGCACCGCACCTTCGTCCTGCAAGCCAGTCGCGCCGAGATGGCCACCCGCTGGGGCACGCCCGAGGACGCCCGCGAGACCATCCTTGGGCACTGGGCGGTCTGCCGCCAAGTCAGCGACCGGCCGGAACGCGTTGATATCGAAGCGATGCGCGCGGCCCCGTTCGATTATCCGCATGGCATGACAGCAGCGCTGGGATGCAAGGCGGCCGAGCGGCTTGGCGGACAGGCTGCCCACTGGGACATGTTTGACCGCCTCCAGGGCGCGCATCTGAGCGAGGCTCGCGACATCGCCGATCCCGCGACGATACTTCACATCGCCGGAGAACTTGGCTTCGACGCGACGGCTTTTGCACAGGTCTTTGACGATCCAGCAACCGCGCAAGCCGTCGAGACCGACCGGCAACATGCCCGCACCCTCCAGGTCCGGTCCATTCCAACCCTTATCGTCCGCGAGACAGGTTCCCGCCTCGTCAACGGACCGCGCGAAGATCTGGCCGCACAACTGCGCGCCGCCCTCCGCCTTGTCGCCTGAAAGGACATGCCATGACCCTCTCGTTCCTCCGCACTGCAGCCCGGCACCGCCACCGCATCCCGCGGGGCGTGCCGCGCGATCTGCCGCCTCATCTGATGCGCGACATCGGCCTTGATCCCTGGCCGGACCGTCCGCGCTTGCCCTTCCATCCGCTTTGGTAAGCCCCCGCCAGGAGATACAGCCATGTCCCGCACCACCGACATCCTTCTCACAGCGCTCGCCCCGGCGGTCTGGGGCAGCACCTATCTCGTCACGACCGAGGCGCTGCCTGCGGCATATCCCGTGACCCTTGCCGCGCTTAGGGCCTTGCCAGCCGGACTGCTGCTGCTTGCTGTCACGCGTTGCCTCCCACCCCGTGCCTGGCTCGGTCGCATCTTCCTGCTCGGCAGTTTCAACTTCGCGCTGTTCTGGGCGCTGCTGTTCGTGGCCGCCTACAGGCTTCCCGGCGGGGTAGCGGCCACACTCGGTTCTCTGCAGGCGATGATGGTGATCCTCATGGCGCGTGGGTGGCTCGGCACGCCGATCCGGGCGGGTGCGGTTGCAGCGGCGGCCACCGGCGTTCTGGGCGTGGCGCTGCTGCTGAACGGTCCCGACGCCGCACTGGACCCCGTCGGCATCGCCGCTGGGCTCGGTGGCGCTGCGTCCATGGCGGCGGGCACGGTTCTCAGCCGGAGATGGCAGCCGCCGGTATCCGCTCTCAGCTTCACCGCGTGGCAGCTGACTGCCGGGGGTTTGATCCTGTTGCCGTTGGCGCTAGTCATGGAACCCGCCCTGCCGCCGCTCACGGCGACGAACCTGGCCGGGCTGGTCTGGCTCGGCCTTATCGGCGCTGCGGCCACCTATGCGCTCTGGTTCCGGGGCGTCGCCCGGATCGAGCCAGGCGCGGTCTCGATGCTGGGCATGATGAGCCCGGTGACGGCGGTGATCCTTGGCTGGGTGGTGCTGGGCCAGTCGCTGTCCCTGCTGCAGGGACTCGGCGCGCTGATCGTCCTCGGCTCGGTCTGGGCAGGTCAACGGGCGAACCGCCCGACGACGCAAGCGTCGGCAAAGCCAGAGGCGGGTCCCGCCCCAGCTGGCGGAACGATCATGAACCGCACCGGTGCGTTTCTGGCAATGTTCGGTGCGAATCCGTTCCGGTATGTCATGGCCAATCGCGCCGGAAGGAGGCCCTGATGACCGATCCCGCACTGACGCCCGAGTTTGCCCGCCAAGCCCGCCTTGCAGGCATGCTGTACCTGCTCATCATCGTCGCAGGCATAGGGGCCGAGCTGGGCCTGCGTGGCCCGTTGATCGCCCTTGGCGATGCGGCAGGCACCGCGGCGGCGATCCTGGCCGCCCCGGGTCAGTTCCGGCTGGCCATCGCCGCCGATCTGGTGATGGCGCTTTGCGATGCCGGACTCGCCATACTGCTTTATCTGATCTTTCGGGCCGCGTCGCCGGGGCTTGCACTGTCCGCGATGGTGTTCCGACTGATCCAGACCGTGCTGATCGCCGCGAACCTCATGGTCCTGCAAGCCGCGTGGCTTCTGATTTCTGGCCCCAACGAGCTTGCCGATGCCAACGCGCTTGCGCTGGTGCTCCTCGATCTGCACGGTCATGGCTATGATCTCGGCCTCGTTTTCTTTGGCGTCAACAGCTTGATCATGGGTCTGCTTGTCTGGCGATCAGGTCATTTTGCGAAGGCCTTGGGGGCCGGCCTGGCGATCGCCGGGCTCGTCTATCTGATCGGCAGCGGCCTGCGCTTCTTCTCCCCTGAATGGTCCCAGGCATTCGTACCGGCGTATCTACTGACGATCCTCGCCGAGACGGCGTTCTGCATCCGGCTGCTTTTTCAAAGGAACAGCCACCAAGAAAGGAATGCGGTGGCATGATCTGTCAATGCCTTGGCGGACGAGGCCAATACTTTGGCATCAGATCCCGCTACAGGCCAATCCTGAAATCTTTTCATCCGTAATGAGGGAGACATAACAATGTTGTCTGAATCTCCGACGCTGCACATGCTGTGCGGTAAGATCGCATCCGGGAAGTCCACCATGGCCGCCCAGCTTGGGGCCACGCCCGGAACGGTTGTTGTCGCTGAGGACTCCTGGCTCGATGCGCTCTTCGCAGATGAGCTGCATTCGTTGAAGGATTACGTGCGGTGCTCATCGAAGCTCCAAAGTGTCATGGGGCCTCATGTGGTCGCCTTGCTGAACGCGGGTGTGTCGGTCGTCCTCGACTTCCCGGCAAACACCGCCGCGCAACGCGCCTGGATGAGGGAGATCATCGCCGGCACTGAAGCCGCGCACCAGCTTCATGTGTTTGACGTGCCAGACGAAGTCTGCTTGGCTCGGCTGCGCGCGCGCAACGCGGCGGGAGACCACCCCTTCGCGGTCACGGAGGCACAGTTCCACGAGTTTTCCAGTCACTTCGCATCGCCGACTGCCGAAGAAGGCTTTGATCTGGTGGTGCATGGCGAAGCACTCGATCAGGTGCAGGAGACCTAAAAATCAGACCAGAAGCCGTGCGGAATACGCACCCTCAAAATCAATTGGTCGCAAACTATCTGCGCGCTGCACGCAAATCATCTTGCTGGCGGGTGTTCGCGGCTTCATCGCCATGCCCCACTAGTGTTTCCTGAGCCGCTTGGTGAGGCCAGACTACCCACATGACCTGCGCCCGCATCACCGCGTAGTCGCCTGCACATCAACCTTGGCATAAGCCTTGCGGCCTCCCCAGCTCGGCTTCGCGTGTCGCAGGGGAGAACGGCCCTTCGGGCCGTCGCGCATTCGGCCATCCGGCCTCACCGCGGCGTTGCGCCTGGCATCCCGGTTTGCCCGCCTCGCGAGCACGTCCCTCCCCGGCCGCTCCGCCGGATTGCGCTCTGGTCTGTTTTGGCCTGAGGCCAAAACGATCCCGCCGCTCCATCCGTCTCCCGCGTCCGGTCGGGCCGTTTGCCTGCTCGGGTCGGGCAAACCTACCGTCAAAACACACACACATGAGTGCGGAAGCATATCCTCCGGATGGCCCCCAAATCAGCCCGCGTCAAGGATCGCAAAACTTTTCGGCGAGGGCGGAGCCCGTGGCGCGGGGCGGTCCAGTGCGTGAGGGTGTGCGTGTGTCGGGTGTTGCGCACGGAAAACTTTTGCGCCCGGCAAGCCGGCGGCTGCGCCGTCCCTGACCCGGGCAGATTCGGAAACCAGGCATTCGGCCATGCCCCCACACTCACGTGGTGGCTCTATAACCGAACACTGGAGACCAGACATGGCTTACGACACCGCAAACACCTACGAGACCATCGAGCTTTTCGGACTGACCGAGAAGGACGCGCAGCTGCCGATCCCGGAAGATCACATCCTGACCGACCACATTATCCGCGAAAGCTTCGAGGCTTTGCTCGGTCAGCTGCGCGGGACTGGGCTTGAAGCCGAAATCGAACCGCTGGCCCATGGGCTCGCCACGATCCTGCAGCGCCGCAAGGTGGCGCTTGGCAAGGAGGTCGACCGCACCGCCGACAAGATCGGTGCGCTGGCAAAATCTCACGACGGATCGGAGATCGCCGAGACCGCGCTCGAAGAGGCGCAGGCGCGCTTTCTGCAGCTGCGCGAGATTGTCAGCGCCATCGAGGTGATGAGCGAGGCAGCGGCAGAATGCTACGAGATCGAGACGGGCCACGCCTTCATCCCGGCAGCCGGGTCGCGCGCAAGCGTCCGGGCGCAAGAGACCGGGGCGGTCTTCGAGGCGCGGCAGCTCCTGGAGCAGCACGACCGCGAGACTGCCGAGAAATCGAAAGTCGAGGGGGTTCCCCTGATCGTGTCAGGCGCCACCGACTGGACCGATGTCGATGTGATCTTCAACACGCTCGACAAGGTTCGCGAACGGATCAAGCAGAACCGTAACCAGGAGATCTTCCTCTGCCACAAGGGTGGCAAGCACGGGGCGGAGATGATTGCGGCTCGGTGGGCCCGGGCAGGCGGGATAGCACAGGCGCGCTTCGATCCGCGCTGGTCCGCGCACGGGCGGGCGGCACCGTTCAAGTGCAACGACGAAATGCTGGACGACAAGTTCGCGGCGACGGGGGTTGTTCTCTTCGGAGGCAACGGGGTCGCGCTGAACCTCGGGCAGAAGGCGGAAGCGAAAGGCCTGACGGTCATGCGGGTTGCGGACCCGGCGAAGAAGACCGCGGAGACGTGAATTGAGAGGGTCGCCTTCGGGCGGCCCTTGCGTCGTTTCTCATGGGCGTGGCAGTTCTCTAAATTACTTTGCCTAGCAATTTTATGTTTTGATAGGTATATGCGTGCCAAGCAAAACTTGGAAATGAATGGCATGACCCCTCTCAGCAGCATCGCGATGAGCGCATATACCGATCTGGTACGTCTTTTGAAGGACGACGCTTTGTCCGGTGTCGAAGGCAAGCCGACGCTCAAGGAGCGCGGCGACAAGGCCTATTGGTACGCCGCGCGACGCGTCGGCACCGAGATGAGGTTCATCTATATCGGCGAGGAAAGTGACGAGACGCGTGCGCGTATCGACCGGATTGAGGAGCTGCGCGCGACCGCCAAGGATCGGCAGGCAGAACGGTCGCGGCTCGTTCGACTTCTGCGCGCCGAAGGCATGACTCCCACCGACCGGGCGACCGGTTCCATCCTGTCGGCGATGGCGGCAGCCGGGACTTTCCGTTTGGGCGGCACCATCGTCGGGACAAACGCGTTCCGGCTCTATGAGGGCGAGCTCGGTATCCGTCTGCCCTTGGGGGGCATGGCCAATACCGGCGACATCGACATCGCCCAGTTCGAAAAGCTCAGCGTGGCGCTGCAGGATCAGGTTGACCCGGGTCTGGCCGAGACCTTCTCGGCGCTCAAATTTGATCCCTTACCGGCTCTTGACCAAGGTCGGACCTGGCGATGGGCCCAGGGTGGGAGTGGCCAGTTGGTCGAGTTTCTCACACCGGCCTTCGGAGATGAGACCATCCGTGATCTGCCCGCATTGGGCGTGAACGCCCAAGGATTGAACTATCTCAATTTCCTGATTGCTGAGCCGATCCATGCGGCGGCGATCTATCGATCCGGCATTCTCGTGCAGGTCCCGCGTCCAGAGCGCTATGCGATCCACAAACTGATCATCGCTGATCGGCGGCGGGACGGGGAGGGGAGCCTCAAGTCGGCCAAGGACCGGGAACAGGCGGCCTTCCTGATCGAGGCGATGGCTGAGGACCGCCCTGATGATCTGTCCCGCGCCTATGCCGCTGCAATGGAGATTGGTCCGCGCTGGCGCGAGCACATCGGCAACTCGCTGAAGCGGATGCCTGAGACGAAACTAATCCTCGACGGGTTGGGAGTGTGATTGCCGCAACGGGGTCGCACAGAACCTCGGACAGAAGGCGGAAGCGAAAGGCCTGACGGTCATGCGGGTTGCGGACCCGGCGAAGAAGGCGTCGCAGGATTGAAGAGAGGGGGTCGCGCTTGGCGCGGCCCTTTCGTCATGTCTCATGGCGCGTGCGATCGGTCACGCGTGATCGGCAGTCTGCGGCGGCCAGCACCGTTATCCCTCTACCCGGTCCGTCAGAGTGCGGCCCATCCGCATCGGTACGGGTTGGGGATGGTGCGCACCTCACGCACATCGTCAGCATCGCAAGACGCGAGGGGTCGAGACGTCGCATATGAAGCTGAACACCTGCACGTTCCTCGGGGCGTGTTTCGGAACATCGAATCCACGCGGGCGGGCTCCGTCAGCACCCCGGCCAGGCTCGGTGGGACGCGGACGCGGATGGTGGCGGCTGCGTGATGGCAAGGGTCATCCGGATCACTCCTTTTTGCTCATTGATGTGGATCGCACGCGGTCGGCCCGCCCGTGCCCTCAGCTCACGCTTCGGCAAGCGCAAATACGGCTTCCACGGCTGGCCGCGGACCCTCCGCATTTGCGCATGCGACCGGGCCTCTTGCCCCCGTGCTTGGTGATCCCCATCGCAACAAGGAGTAACCCAAATGACCAACCACTACGTCGCCACCGTCCCCGTCAAGTTCACCGATACCGATGGCCAGGAGCGCACCCGCTTTCAGCGCGTGGGTGCGATGTTCCGCAACACCCGCAACGGGGACGGATCGGAGTTCTTCAGCCTCAAGCTCGACTTCCCGGTCGCGGTTTCGGAGCTGGTGATGTTCCCGCCGAGCGCGAAAGATCCCCAGGACTAAATCCTCTGACGAGGATGGGCCGCCCCAGGACGAT
>Ga0209273_10001553_pt1 | contig 20051 bp, 18 predicted proteins | sample tdAd471_FD_187126 | JGI IMG/M metagenome (GOLD analysis project Ga0209273, IMG submission 187126) | Marine sediment microbial communities from the Atlantic coast under amendment with organic carbon and nitrate - tdAd47.1 (SPAdes)... | ecosystem: Environmental > Aquatic > Marine > Coastal >...
CTGCGGCTTACGCAGGCAAGGCCGACGATACGTTGGTCTGGTCGACGACCCGTGAAGTCGCGGTCGCCGATCCGTACTACAACAACACACGTGAACTCGTCATCATGGGGAACACCGTCTGGGACGGTCTTCTGTTCCGTGACCTCAAGACCGGTGAGTTCGTTCCGCTTCTGGCGAAGTCATACAAGTGGGTCGATAACGTCACCATCGACTTCGACCTGCGTACCGACGTGAAATTTCACGACGGTTCGACGTTCGGTCCGGAAGACGTTGTCTATACGGTCAAGCACGTTTCCAACAAGGATAACGGCGTTCTGACCTTCAAAAACGTCAGCTGGATGAAGTCGGCCGAAAAGACCGGCCCGCACAGCGTGCGGATTCATCTGCACGAGCCGTTCCCGGCGGCCCTCGCATACTTTGCGCAGGCCGTGTTCATGATGCCGGAAGGCCATTATGACAGCGCGCCCGACGGCGCCGACGGCAAAAAAGACTATGCCGCCGTGAAGCCGGTCGGTACCGGTCCGTACAAGATCGTCAACGTGATTGCCGGTGACCGTGTCGAAATGGTCCGCAACGACGACTACTTCAAAGGTGGCCCGAAGGGCACCGCCGCGATCGGCAAGCTGACGTTCCGCTCGATCAAGGAAATGAACACGCAGATCGCCGAGCTTCTGACCGGTGGCGTGGACTGGATCTGGGACGTGCCGAAGGATCAGGCTGAAAAGCTGGGCGGCATGGACAATGTCACCGTGACGAACGCCAAGACCATGCGTGTCAGCTACATCGCCTTCGATGTTGACGGCGACAGCGGCGAAAAGGCCTTCACCAACAAGAAGGTCCGCGAAGCCGTGGCGCATGCCATCAACCGCGAGTCCATCGTCAAAAACCTGGTCGGCCCGGCGTCGGTTGTGATCAACTCCGCGTGCCACCCCGATCAGTTCGGTTGCACCCAGGACGTGCCGAAGTGGGATTACAATCCCGAGAAAGCCAAGGCACTTCTCAAGGAAGCCGGTTATGAAAACGGTTTGACGACGGATATCTATGCATACCGTCAGCGCGAGTTCACGGAAGCCGTCATCGGCGATCTGGCGAATGTCGGCATCAAGGCAAACCTGAAGTTCATGCAGTATCGCGCGCTTCGCGATCTGGTGTGGAAAGGCACGACGCCGATCCACCACATGACCTGGGGTTCCAACTCGATTCCCGACGTCTCGGCAATCACCAGCCACTTCTTCGGCGGTGGCCGTGACGATCCCGCCAAGGATCCGAAGGTTCTGGAAGCGTTGAAGGTGGCCGATACTTCGGTCGATCCGGAAGTCCGCAAAGCCAAGTATAAAGAAGCCCTGTCGATCATTTCGGGCGAACTTTACTGGCTGCCGATGTTCACGTACGCGAAATACTACGCGTACACCGGTGACCTCGACTTCACCCCGACCCCGGATGAAATTCCGCGGTTCTATACGGCGAAGTGGAAGTAATCTCGATGTAGTGCAGCCGGTCCCGGTGATTTTCCGGGGCCGGCTTCGCATCGACGACAAGGTCTGACAGCATGCTGATTTACGCGCTGAAGCGGTTGAGCATCGCCCTCCTGGTGGCGGTCACCGTCTCGTTGCTTACGTTTTCGATGATCTACCTGTCCGGCGATCCCGCCATGGCACTTGCCGGCGAGAGCGCGACACAAGCGGACATCGAAAATATCCGCCGGGTGTACGGCTATGACCAGCCGATTATCGTTCAGTATTTTGCCTGGCTCGGCCATGCGCTGACCGGCAATCTCGGACACTCGCATTATCTCAAATCGGAAGTCGCCGATGTTATATTCCAGCGGCTACCCGTGACCATGACGCTGGGGGCGTGCGCCCTCGGTTTCGCGCTGACGCTGTCCATACCGCTCGGTGTGCTGGCGGCGATGCGTCCCAACACGTTGATCGACCGCTTCGCTTTGACAGTGGCGGTCATCGGCCAGGCGCTGCCCAGTTTCTGGTTTGCGCTGATCATGATTTTCTTTTTCGGCGTCGCTTTGCGCTGGCTGCCGATCACCGGTAGCGGCTCGTGGATGAATTTCATCATGCCCTCGGTCGCGCTTGGTTACTACATCACGCCCGCCGTGATGCGCCTGACCCGTGCCGGCATGATTGAAGTGCTGTCGAGCGATTATATCCGTACAGCCCGTGCCAAGGGGCTGCGCCCCATTGTCGTGCTGTTCAAGCATGCGCTTCGAAACGCCATCATTCCGGTGGTCTCGCTGGCTGCCGTGCAGTTCGGCTTCATGCTCGGCGGCTCCATCGTCATCGAAACGATTTTCGCCATCAATGGTCTTGGGCAACTGGCATGGGAATCGATCCTGCGCGCCGATCTGCCGATGATGCAGGCGATCGTTCTGGTGCTGTCGTGTTTCTATATCGTGCTGACGTTCCTGGCCGATTTGTTGAACGCGTTCCTCGATCCCCGGATCCGGGTAAGCTGATATGGGTGACACCGTGCAAAAAACCGATTCCGTTCCTGTCATTGCCGATCGCACCGTCGACGAGCCGTCGCCGGCGGAACGTGCGCGCAAACGCATGTTCGGCCACTTCGGCTTCATGTTCGGCGCGATTGTGCTGCTGACGATCTTCGCCATCGCTTTTCTGGCGCCGCTGATTTCGCCGCACGATCCTTTGGACCAGCAACTGGCGCGCAAACTGATTCCGCCGGTTTGGCATGATAGCCCTAAAGCATCATGGGAATTCCCGCTCGGTACCGACCAGTTTGGCCGGGACTACCTGTCGAGGCTGATTTACGGTTCGCAGATTTCGCTGCTGATCGGTTTCGCGGCGATGCTGATTTCCGGCGTCATCGGTACCGCACTCGGTGTCGCGGCAGGTTATTTCGGTGGCCGCGTCGACATGGTCGTCAACTTCATCATCACAACGCGGCTTTCGTTGCCGGTGGTGCTGGTCGCGCTGGCGGTCGTCTCGTTGGTCGGCAACTCTTTGTGGATCGTCATCTGGGTGCTCGGGCTATTGATCTGGGACCGCTTTGCCGTGGTCATGCGCTCGACGACGCAACAGGTCCGAAATCTCGATTACGTGGCTGCGGCGCAAGCCATCGGCTGTTCGACGCCACGGATCATCTTTGCCGAGATCATGCCGAACATCGTCAACAACCTGATCGTCGTCGCGACCATCGAAATGGCGCACGCCATCATCCTCGAAGCGGCGCTGTCGTTTTTGGGCCTGGGCGTGCAGCCGCCGGCGCCGAGTTGGGGGCTGATGATCGCGGAAGGCAAGAACCACATGTTGTTCGACCCGTGGCTGGTCGGCATTCCCGGGACAGCGCTGTTTATCCTGATCCTGTCCATCAACCTACTGGGCGACGGTATCCGTGATGTCACGGCGCCGGAAAACCGGAACTAGGCGGGGAGCACGGCATGAGCGATCGCATTCTCGAAGTCGAAAACCTGACCGTGGATATTCCAGTCGGCGGCGGGATGTTGCACGCGGTGCAGGGCATCAGCTTCCACGTCGACCGTGGCGAAACGTTGTGTATCGTCGGCGAATCCGGCTGCGGCAAGTCGCTGACCTCGCTGGCGGTGATGGATCTGTTGCCGAAAAAGGCCATTCGCGGCGCCGACAAGCTGGCGCTGGCCGGCGAGGATATGCTGGGCGCGGGCGAACGCCGGATGTCCGATATCCGCGGCAACACCATGGGCATGATCTTCCAGGAGCCGATGACCAGCCTTAATCCGGCATACACCATCGGCAACCAGATGGAAGAAGCGCTGAAGCGCCATCGCAACGTTTCGACCCGTGAGGCGCGGGACCGCGCCATTTACCTGCTGGAAAAAGTCGGGATCACGGCGGCGGAATCGCGGCTCAGCCAGTATCCGCACCAGCTTTCCGGCGGGTTGCGCCAGCGTGTGATGATCGCCATGACGCTGATGTGCGGGCCGAACCTGATTATCGCCGACGAGCCGACGACGGCGCTCGACGTGACCATTCAGGCGCAGATCCTGCTTCTGCTCGCTGAACTGCAGCGCGAGTTCGAGATGGGGTTGATCCTGATTACCCACGATTTGGGCGTGGTCGCGCGTATCGCGGATCGCGTCGCGGTGATGTATGCCGGGCAGATCGTCGAGGAAGGCACGGCCGATCAGGTCTTTAACCGGCCGACGCATCCGTACACGCAGGGACTGCTGGACTGCATTCCGATCCCCGGCAAGACCGACCGCTCGAAGCCGCTGGGCTCGATCCCCGGCATCGTGCCGTCGCTGGTTGGCCGCTTCAATGCCTGCCACTTCGCCGAACGCTGCACCTACGGGACGGCCGAATGTACCGAGGGAAATATCGACATGCGGGATGCTGCCGAGGATGGGCACCGGTATCGCTGCCTCCTTGATCCCGAAACCTGCAACAAGAATGCCGTGCGCGAGGAAGTGGTATGAGCGACACCGTTATCAGCGCCCGTGACGTCACGCGCACCTTCATGATTTCCGCCGGCGCATTTCGCGGCAAGAAACCTCTGCACGCCGTCAACGGCGTGTCGCTGGAAGTCCAGCGTGGCGAGGTTCTGGCCCTGGTCGGCGAAAGCGGTTGCGGCAAGACAACGCTCGCCAAGATGCTGTTGGGACTTTTGCCGACGACCGAAGGCACGATCGAATTCGGTGGCACGCCGGTTGCCGACATCGAGCGCCTTAAGCTCGCCTCGCTGGTGCAGCCGATCTTTCAGGATCCGTATTCGTCGCTGAACCCGCGTAAATCCATCGGCTCGATCATCACGTTGCCGCTGAAAGTACAGAAAGACCCGGACCCGTCGACGTGGCGCAAGCGCGCCGAAGAGATGATGGAACTGGTCGGTCTGGCGCCCCGGCTGTTCGAGAATTTTCCGAACCAGTTGTCGGGTGGGCAGCGTCAACGCGTCGCCATCGCCCGTGCGCTGATCAATCGCCCGGAAGTGGTGATTTGTGACGAACCGACGTCGGCACTCGATGTCTCGGTGCAGTCGCAAATCCTCAATCTGCTGAACGATCTGCGTACGGAACTCAACCTTACCTACATCGTCATCAGCCATAACCTTGCCGTGGTCGAACACATCGCGACCCGCGTTGCGGTTATGTATCTGGGCCGGATCGTCGAACAGAAAGACACCGAGCGGCTGTTCAATGAGCCCGAACACCCGTACACCAAGGCATTGCTGCAATCGGTGCTGACGCCGGATCCGTCGCTCGACGTGCCCGACACGCATCTGGGTGCGGCATACCCGAACCCGGTCGACCCGCCGTCGGGATGCACTTTCCATCCGCGTTGCGTCAACGTCATGGAGCATTGCTCGCTGGCGGCGCCGCGCACGATCAATAGCGGTGACGGCTTTGTCGAATGCCATCTGTACGACGAAGATTCCGGTCGTGGCCGGGCCGTGTCATGACCACCCGCGCCGAGGCCATTGCAACGGCGCTGAGCTGGTTTGACGACGACGATGGATATTTTGCGACCCTTGCGGACCGTGTGTCGGTGCCGACCGAGAGTCAGGAGCCGTCGCAACTCCCCGAACTTTACCGTTACCTGAACGATTTCATCCGTCCCGATTTCGAGGCGATGGGTTACGCGGTTACGGTCTACGACAATCCGTTCGACGGTGGCGGACCGGTATTGTTGGCGACGCGGATTGAAGACCCTGCATTGCCGACGATCCTCGGTTATGGGCACGGCGATACTGTGCGCGGTCAAGCGGACCGGTGGACCAAGGGCGAGGGGCCGTGGAAGCTGTCGCGCGACGGAGACCGGGTCTATGGCCGCGGCACGGCGGACAACAAGGCGCAGCACACGACGCACATGGGCGCCATCAAAGCGGTGCTGGAAGCGCGCGGGCGTCTCGGCTTCAACTCCAAATTCATGGTCGAGACCGGCGAGGAAAACGGCTCCAAGGGGCTGAAGGAACTGGTCGCGGCGCACAAGGCGGACTTCATGGCGGATGCGTACTTCGCGTCCGACGGGCCGCGCGTCAGCCTCGACAAGCCGAACCTGACACTGGGAAACCGGGGCTGCATCAATTTCGATCTGGTGGTGAACGCGCGCGATGGCGGGCACCATTCCGGCAACTGGGGCGGGTTGCTGTCGAACCCCGGTGTCCAGCTTGCACATGCGATTGCCACGATTGTCGACAACCGTGGGCGCATTCTGGTCGACGCGCTCAAGCCGCCGGCAATTTCCAATTCGGTGCGTGAAGCGCTGAACGGGATCAAGCGTGACGGCGGCGCCGATGCGCCGGTCATCGACGAGACATGGGGTGAGCCGGGACTGACCAGCGCCGAGAAAGTCTATGCGTGGAACAGTTTCGAAGTTCTGGCGTTCGTCACCGGCAATCCGAGCAATCCGGTCAACGCGATCCCACCCAGGGCACGCGCCAACTGCCAGTTACGTTTCGTCGTCGGCACGGATTACGAAAATCTGCGCGCCAACCTGCGCAAGCATCTCGATGCGCAGGGCTTCGAGATGGTCGAAATCGCCGATCCCCCGCCCGGCAACGATGCGATCTTCCTGGCGGCACGCACGCCGCCGGATCATCCGTGGGCCGAATGGGTGAAGGGCGCGGTCAAGCGGACCACCGGGGCGATCCCCGACGTGATGCCGAATTCGGGCGGCTCGATCTGCAACGATGTGTTCCAGGACGTTTTGCAGATTCCGTTCGTGTGGATGCCGCTCAGCTATACCGGTTGCTCGCAGCATGCGCCGGACGAACACATCCTGTGGTCGATTACCCGCGAAGGGATGGAATTGGTGACAGGTGTTTATTGGGATCTTGGTGAAGAAGGAACAGCGTGGCGGCCATGAGCAACGAACAAGCCTCCTCATCCGATGGCAAGCGCAAGGCGCTTGACGGTATCGACGAATATTTCGACAGCGGTGCCTTCAAGGCAGAACTGGCGCGCCGCGTTGCGTTCCGTACGGAAAGCCCGGAGCCGGACAAACGCCCCGAGTTGTATCGCTATCTGCGCGACGAAATGACGCCGTATCTCGATGATATGGGCTTCACCTGCGAGATTTACGAGAACCCGATCGAAGGCCTGATGCCGTTCCTCGTCGCCAAGCGGATCGAGGATGAGGCGCTGCCGACGGTCATGACGTATGGCCATGGCGACGTGGTGCGGGGCTATGACGATCAGTGGCGCGAAGGGCTGACGCCTTGGGAAATCACGGTCGAGGGGGACCGTTGGTATGGTCGCGGCACCGCCGACAACAAGGCGCAGCACACCATCAATCTGGCCGCCATGAAGCAGGTGCTGGAAGCGCGCGGCAAGCTCGGCTTCAACGTCATCGCGCTGATCGAAACCGGCGAAGAAAGCGGCTCACCGGGCCTCAAGGAGTTCTGCAAGCAGAACAAGGACCTGTTCAAGGCCGATGTCTTCATCGCCTCGGACGGGCCGCGCATGCAGCCCGACGTGCCGACCGTGTTCATGGGCTCGCGCGGTGTCTTTAACTTTACCATGACGCTCGAATGCCGCGATGGCGGGCACCACTCGGGTAACTGGGGCGGGCTTTTGACCAACCCGGGCGTGCGCATGGCGCATGCGCTGGCGACGATCACCGATGCCAAAGGCAAGATCCTGATCGAGGAATGGCGTCCCGACCCGATGTCGAATTCGGTACGCAAGGCGATCTCCAAGCTCAAGGTCGGCGGCGGCGAAGGCTCGCCGGAGATCGATCCGGAGTGGGGCGAACCGGGGTTGACGCCGGAAGAAAAAGTCTACGGCTCGAACACCTTTGAAATTCGCGCCTTCGAATGCGGCAATCCGCGCAACCCGGTCAACGCGATTCCGCCGCGCGCGGTTGCCTATGGGCATATCCGCTACGTCGTCGGCACCGATCCGCACAACTTCCTGCCGGCGCTCAGAAAGCATCTCGATGCGCAGGGCTATCAGGACATTCAACTGGAGCCGGAGCGCGATTACATGTATGCGACGCGCCTCGACCCCGATCATCCGTGGGCCAAGTGGGCGATCTCATCCATCGGTGAAACGTCGGGCCAGGAGGTTGCCGTGTTGCCGAACCTCGGTGGCACGCTGCCCAACGACTGCTTTGCCGAAGTGCTCGGCCTGCCGACGATCTGGGTGCCGCATTCGTATGCCGGATGCTCTCAGCATGCGCCGAACGAGCATGTGCTGGCGCCGGTCTGCCACAGCGCGCTGCGGATCATGACTGGTTTGTGGTGGGATCTGGGAGAGGGCGATACGCCCACCAAGACCGCCGCGTAACGACAACAGGGGGAAACGGATATGACCGAGCTTTGCGATCAGAGCGCCGTCGATCTGCGCCGTCGTATCGGCGCCAAGGAGATTTCGCCGGTCGAACTGACCGAAAGCTGCATCAAGCGCATCGAAGCCGTGGACGGGACGCTCAACGCCATGGTCTCGCGTTGTTTCGACCGCGCCATGGACGAGGCCAAAGCCTGCGAACAGGCGGTCATGGACGGCGAGTTTCTGGGGGCGCTGCATGGTCTGCCGATCGGCATCAAGGATCTGGAAAGTACCGAAGGACTGCGCACCACATTGGGCTCGAAGATTTATGAAGACAACGTGCCGGACGCCGATCAGCTGTCCGTCGCCAACGTGCGCGACGAAGGCGCCATCGTTATCGGCAAGACCAATACGCCGGAATTCGGCGCCGGAGCGAACACGCGGAATTTGGTGTTCGGCGCCACCGGCAATCCGTTCGACCCGCTCAAGACCTGTGCCGGATCGTCCGGTGGCTCCGCGGTGGCGCTGGCAGCCGGAATGGTGCCGATTGCCAGCGGCTCGGATTACGGCGGCAGTCTCAGGACGCCCGCCGCGTTCTGCGGGATCGTCGGCTTCCGTCCGACGCCGGGGGTGGTGCCGGCGGAATCCAAACCCGCCGGTTTGCTGCCGTTTTCGGTGCTCGGACCGATGGGGCGTAGTGTCGCCGACGCGGCGCTGCTGCTGTCGGCGCAGGCATCCGCGGATGCACGCGATCCGTATTCCGGCGATCTCGACCCGGCACTGTTCGACCCGATGTATGAGGCGGACATCGCGTCGATGCGCGTCGCGATCAGCACGGACCTCGGCTGTTCGCCGGTCAGCAAGGCGAACCGCGCCTTGTTCAAGGCCCGCACGGATACCTTCCGCCACGTCTTTGCCGAGGCTGAGGACCGGGACCCGGACTTCACCGATGTACACGAATGCTTTGAAGTGTTGCGCGGTGTCGTCTTCGTCGGCGCGCACGGCGAGCGGGTGAACAAGCACCGCGACATCATCAGCCCGAACGTCGTCGACAACGTCGACCGCGGGCGCGCTTATTCGCTGGAGGACGTTGCACAGGCGCACGTTGCGCAGACGAAAATCGCCCGGAACTGGATTTCCCTGCTCAACGAAGTCGATTGCGTGATCTGCCCGGCGGCGTCGGTGTCGCCGTTCCCGCATGCGGAATGGTATGTCTCGGAAATCGACGGCGAACAGATGCCGACCTACATGCGCTGGCTGGCACTGTCATATGCGCCGACGATGGCGATGGCGTGCGGGTGCGTCCTGCCGTGCGGTGTCGACGAACACGGCATGCCGTTCGGCATTCAGGTGTTGGGCGCACCGGGCCGCGACCGTCAGGTGCTGGAAATCGCCGCCGCGCTCGAACGCGTGCTGGCCGCGAATCCGGCAACGGCCCGCCCCGTGCCGGACCTCTCCAAGCTCGGCGCCTAACGGAACGAAGGACACGAAAGCGATGAAACTGTTCACCGCATGCCTTGGCACGGAAACCCATACCACGGCACCGCTGCCGACTGATCTGGCAGCGTTTGAGAGCGCGCATCTGGTGCGCGGCGGCAACCACCCGGAAGTGCCGCACATGTTCGGCGCGCCGCTGGTGATCTGGCGCGAGCATGCGAAAAAACGCGGCTGGGACGTGGTCGAAAGCCTGTCGGCGTTCGCAACCCCGTCGGGGGTTACGATCCGCAAGGTGTATGAAGACCTGCGCGATGAAATTCTCGCCGATCTGAAAGCGGCGATGCCCGTCGACGGTGTCATGCTGAGCCTGCACGGCGCCATGGTCGCCGAAGGCTATGACGATTGCGAAGACGATCTGGTGCACCGCATCCGCGAGATCGCCGGTCCGGATATTCCGCTCGGCGTCGAATACGATCTGCACTGCCACATCACGCGGCGCTTCACCGAGGAAGTGAACGCGTTGGTGATCTACAAGGAATACCCGCACACCGATTCCCGCGAACGCGCCGAGGACTTGTGGCGCATCATGGAAGCCACGTTCGACGGCACCTGCAAGCCGGTGATTTCAAGCTTCGACTGCCGCATGATCGGTTGCTACCACACGACGCGCGAGCCGATGCGCTCGTTCGTCGACCGCATGAGCGCGCTCGAAGGCAAGGACAACATCCTGTCGGTGTCGCTGGGTCACGGCTTTCCGTGGGGCGACGTGCCGGTCGAAGGCACGCGTGTCATCGTCGTCACCGATAACGACAAGGCAGCCGGCGATGCGCTGGCGGAAAAACTTGGCCGCGAGCTGTGGGACATGCGCGACGAAATCACGCCCCGCTTCGTCGACATCGACACCGCGCTGACCGACGCTTTGGCCGAAAAGAACGGGCCGGTGGTGATCGCGGACATGGCGGACAATCCCGGTGGCGGCGGTCCCGGTGACAGCACCTTTATCATCCGGCGCATGCTGGAACGCGGCATCGGCATGGCCGCGGTCGGCGGCATCTGGGACCCGGTCGCGACGGGCATTTGTGTCGGCGCCGGTATCGGCGCGAAGTTCCCGTTGCGTCTCGGCGGCAAGACCGGTGCGGTGTCGGGCGAGCCTCTCGATCTCAAGGTCGAGGTTAAGAACATCGTCCGCAATCAATACGTCAAAAGCCTGGGCGGGTCGCTGCGCTACATGGGCGACGCGGTGTGGCTGCATGCCGAAGGGATCGATTTCGTCGTGCATTCGGACCGGACCCAGAACACGCATCCGCATTTCTTCGAAGCGCTTGGCATCGACCCTGCGGCGCAGCGCATTCTGATCGTCAAATCCATGCAGCATTTCCACGCCGAGTATTCGAAGATCGCCGACAAGATCATCTATTGTGCGGCGCCGGGAACGCTGGAATGGGACATGACCAAGGTGTCGCATGAAAAGATCGCCCGGCCGGTCTGGCCGATCGACGCCGATCCGTGGACGATTAACGAAGAACGGCCCTGGTGAGAAATCGCCAATGAAGGCGGCGCTGCGGATCGTTTGCGTCAACCTCGCCGTTCTCGCGACCGGCCTTCTGATCGTCGAACTGGCCCGCGACGTCGCCTTCGACGACGGCGATTTTTACGACCGTGTGCACAACGCGGATAGGGGCGCGGCAAAAATCGGTGATTATCTGTACGGCGCGTTGAAGAGCGTCCTGTAGCGCGCGATCAAAGCGGCAAGCGTATCCAGACCCGAAGCCCGCCCATCGGCGATTCGTCAAGCCTGATTTCGCCGCCGTGGCCTTGAATCGCGTCACGCGCAATCGACAGGCCCAGCCCGACGCCCCCGGTGCCCGGGTTGCGCGATTGTTCGAGCCGATAAAAAGGCCGGAACACGTCGGCGCGCTGATCTTCGGGGATGCCCGGCCCGTCATCGTCAATGACGATCTCGACCGCTTCGCCACGGATTCCGGCGCGGATCGAAATATGCTCGGCATAACGCATGGCGTTTTCGACCAGATTGGTGATGCAGCGGCGGAACCCGTTGGGCCGGATCGTGACATCGATACGTCCTTCGGTATGAAGATCGATGCGGGCATCGCGCCGCCGTGCCTGTCCGGCGACATCTTGCAGAAGTTGCGACAGATCGGTGGGCGCGGGTGTTTCGCCACCTTCGCCGCGCGCGAAAGCGAGATATCCCTCAAGCATCCGCTCCATCTCCGAGATATCTTCCTTGAGCGCGTCGGTGTCGTCGCTTTGGCCGAGCATTTCAAGTTGCAGCTTCATCCGCGTCAGCGGTGTGCGCAAATCATGCGATACGCCCGACAGCATGTCGGTGCGCTGCGCGATCTGGCGGCGAATGCGGTCGCGCATGGCAAGGAATGCGCTCGCGGCCTGGCGGACTTCGGTCGCGCCTTCGAGCTTGAAGGCCTCGACGGTGCGGCCCTTGCCGAAATCATCGGCGGCGGTGGCAAGGCGGCGGATCGGCTTGACCTGATTGCGCATGAAGATCATCGCCACGGCGAACAGGATCAGCGACGTGCCGATCATCCAGATCACGAACACATAGGTCGTCGAGCTGAACAGGCGCTTGCGGGTGGTGACGAGGCGCAATACCCCGTCGGCGAGCTGGACCTCGATTGCGACGTCGTTCTCCATGCTTGCGGTGTCGAGCGCGAAGGGCTTGTTGACGAACGATTGCAGCGATTCCGTCAGCATTTCCTCAAGCAGCCCGTTCGGCTTCGGCGGCTTATTGGCGAGAATTCGCCCGTTGTCGAAGGTGGCGCGGAATTCCATGTGCCGCGCGGCCAGATCGAAAATCCATTTGCGGTCTTCCGCTCCCGGGAATCGGCGCAGCAACGTCACCACCGCCGCCGTGTCTCCGGCAACCGATTTGGCGAGCCGAAGTGTCACCTTGTCCCAGTGGCTTTCGAAAAAGATGAGCGCCGAGACCACCTGCAATAACACCAGAGGCGTCACGATGATCAGCAGGGAACGGCCGAGCAGCGACTTCGGCAGGAAGCGCTTTACCGACTGACTCAAGGTCTTCGGAGGCGGTTGTTCGTTCTGCGGTTCGCCGATGTGGTCGTTCACGGTTGTTTCACCCGTTGCCTTACTTGATGTTTTACTTGTTATCGGGCCAAAGCACATACCCTTTGCCGCGAACGGTCTTCAGATAGCGGGGTTCGCGGGGGTCTTTTTCAATTTTGCGGCGAAGCCGCGTCACCTGCACGTCGATGGCGCGGCCCTCGCCGCCGGCATCGGTCGCCGATACCAGAGTGTCGCGCGACATGACCTGGCCCGACGTCGTGCCCAACGCACGCAGCAGCGCGATCTCGACTTCCGTCAGGTGCACCCGGCGGCCACGGCGGCGCATCTCGCCGCGTTCCAGCGAAAACACGGCATCGCCGAACAGAAGCTCGCGCGGTGTCTCCGGTTCCGGACGCGCACGTTTCAGAATCGAATGAATACGCAGCACCAGTTCGCGCGGCTCGAACGGTTTCGTCAGGTAATCGTCGCCGCCTTTCTCCAGGCCGCGGATGCGGTCCTCGGATTCGCTCATTGCGGTCAGCATGAGTATCGGTACGTCGTCGCCCTGGCGCAGTTTCTCGGCGAATTCGAGACCGCTTTCGCCCGGCATCATCAGGTCGAGAACGATCAGATCGAATGCGATGCTGCCCATCCAGCGGCGCGCTTCGGCGGCGTCGGCGGCGGCGGTTACCATAAAGCCGTTGTCGCCGAGGTACTTCGCCAACAACGTGCGCAGCCGATCGTCGTCATCGACGACCAGAATGTGCGGCATATCCTCGGGGTTGTCTTGCGTCATGCAGGCATTCTAGCGCCCCGTGCGGGCAGGGTCATGCGGAACCGTCGCCGAAGCAAACGTTCAGCTGCCATCCGGGTCGCCGCGTGTGACGCGGTTTCGGTCTTCTTCGTTGATCAGGCCGCGCAGCACGGTGCGGAAGCCGGCGACAGCGTCGGCACCGGCATGGCGGAACGCTTCGGCGATATGGCTGCTTTGGCGCTGCGTCAGCTCGTTTTCCAGCGCGCGACCTTTGTCGGCCAGATACAGCCGTCGGCGGCGCCGGTCCTCGGCGTCGGTAATCTGATCGATAAAGCCTTCCTCGACGAGCTGGCTGAGCACGCGCGACAGGCTTTGCTTGGTAATTTTCAGGATCGCCAGCAACTCGCCAACCGAGATCCCCGGATTGGCGCCGACGAAATAAATGATGCGGTGGTGCGCCCGTCCGAAGCCGTACGTTTCGAGCACGGCGTCGGCCTCGCCAGTGAAGTCGCGATAGGCGAAGAACAGAAGTTCAATGGCTTCGCGTAGATCCTCGTCGCGGAGGAACAGAGGATTGGCGCGAGGCCGGCCACGTGATTGCGGATCGGACATACCGGACTTTCCCGGAGCAAGGACGACAAGTCAATTAAAATTGGTCAGTGTTATTGACATATATGCTGGAAACTGATACTTGACGCAATATCCAAGTTAACATGACTCAAGATACGAAAGAAAATTACAATGTCTGGTCCTAATTTTGCCGATCGTGACGGAAAGATCTGGTTCAACGGCGAGCTCATTGAATGGCGCGACGCCAAGGTTCACGTGCTGACGCATGGTCTGCACTACGCCTCTTCGGTATTCGAGGGCGAACGCATGTACGGCGGGACCATTTTCAAACTGCGCCAGCATACCGAGCGGCTGTTTTTTTCGGCCGGCGAGCTGGGTTTCGAAATCCCCTACAGCGTCGAGGAAATCGATGCCGCATGCAATCTGGTGTGCGAGGCCAACGGCATTACTGAAGGCTACATCCGACCGGTGGCGTGGCGCGGCAGCGAGATGATGGGCGTGTCCGCACAGGACAACAAGATCAACGTCGCCATCGCGGCGTGGGAATGGCCGTCGTACTTCTCGCCGGAAGCGCGGATGAACGGGATCAAGCTGCAGTTGTCCAAATGGAAGCGCCCGAGCGCGGAAACCGAGCCGGTGCACGCCAAGGCAGCGGGTCTCTATATGATTTGCACGCTGTCCAAGCACACGGCCGAGGCCGCCGGGTTCCAGGACGCGCTGATGCTCGATTACCGTGGCCAGGTCGCCGAAGCGACCGGCGCCAACGTCTTCTTCGTGATGCCGGACGGTAAGCTGCATACGCCGACGCCGGATTGCTTCTTGAACGGCATCACCCGCCAGACCGTGATCGAGCTCGCCAAGAAGCGCGGCATCGAGGTCGTCGAGCGCGCCATCATGCCGGAAGAAATGGCCGACGCGACCGAATGCTTCCTGACCGGAAGCGCCGCTGAGGTGACGCCGGTCAGCCTTATCGGTGACTATACGTTCACGCCGGGCGAGATCTGCCGTCAGATGATGGAAGATTATGATCGTGCCGTCGGCAAAACGAGCGCCGAGGCTGCCGCCTGATTCAAGCGGTTTTCTGATCTGCGTTTGCCGCCGATCCCGGGTTGCCGGGCGGCGGCATTCGTTTGTGGATTTTTTGTTTAAAACAATTCAACAATTGTTTAAGTATCGATTATGGTGAACGTTGTACAACAATTGGATACAGGTGATTCGTTGCCGGATCTCGATACGCGGCGCGAGATTTCCGATCTGTTTCGGATTCTCGGCGACCCGAGCCGGCTCGGGATCGTCTATGCGTGTTTGCGTGCGCCGATGGCGGCGGGCGACATCGCCACGCGGCTGGGTATTTCGGCATCGCTGGCGAGCCACCATCTCAGGCTGTTGCGCGCGGCGCGTCTGGTCCGAGCGGAACGCCAGGGCAAGCATGTCTATTACACCGCTGCCGACGATCACGTGATCCGCGTGCTGTCCGATATGGCGGACCATGCTGCGGAGCCGGTTTCCGAGGACGGCGTATGAGCGCATGTTGCCATGAGCACGGTCCGGCACCGGGGAGCGACGTGACCCTTGCGCAGCGCCGCGCTCTTTGGGCGGCGCTGATCATCAACGCCGTCATGTTCGTTGCCGAAATGACCGGCGCGTTCTTTAGCCAATCCGTCGGATTGCAGGCCGACGCCGTCGATTTTTTCGGCGATGCGGCGAATTATGGGCTGTCGCTGGCCGTACTCGGCATGGGGCTTGCTGTCCGCTCGAAGGTTGCCCTGATCAAGGGGGTGACCATGATCGCATTCGGCGTTTGGGTCGGCGGCACGATCATTCATCACGCCATGAGCGGCACCGTGCCGGCGGCCTCGGTCATGGGGGCGGTCGGTTTCGCGGCCCTTTGCGCCAATGTCATTTGCGCCGTGGTGCTGTTCAAGTTCCGTGGTCAGGATGCGAACATGAAATCCGTCTGGATATGCTCCAGAAACGACGCCATTTCCAACATTGCAGTGATGCTCGCCGCGTCCGGCGTCTGGGTCAGCGCCAGCGGTGTCCCGGATCTGATTGTCGGTGCGTTGATCGGCGCGCTCGCACTCAGCGGCGGCGTGCAGGTCGTGCGTGCAGCGCTGGGCGAACGCCGGGAACTCGCGGCGGCGCGCGAAAACGAACGACCGGCGCCGGCCGTCGGCGACGATTAGACCTGCTTTCATAAAATTGACCCATGACAATGCGGACGAATATGCCTGAAATTAGGGTATGCGCGATCATGTGAACGAGGAGGTTTCCCGATGACCCGCCCCAACGATCATGCAGTGACGAATTCCGCCAATGCCAGCCCGCCGCCGCCCGGCCTCGGGTTCGATGCCTACAGTCCCGCCGAAATCGCCGTGCGCGTGGAAAATGCGGGGGCGGCCAAGGCTTCGCTGCCCGCGCTCAGCACTTTCACGCTGGCGCTGCTGGCGGGGGCCTTCATCGCTTTCGGCGGCATGCTGTTTACGCTGGTGATGACGGGCAACGGCCTCGGCCTCGGCCCCGGAAGGCTGCTCGGCGGCGTTGCGTTTTCGCTGGGCCTGATTCTCGTCGTTGTCGGCGGCGCGGAACTATTTACCGGGAATAACCTGATCGTCATGGCCTGGGCCGACCGCAAGGTCAGCACGGGCGGGCTATTGAAGAACTGGATCATCGTGTTTGTCGGCAATGTTATCGGCAGCCTCGGCATGGCGATTCTGGTGGCGTTGTCCGGGACGCTCGATGTCGGTGGCGGCGCGGTCGCCAAGACGGCGATCTCGATTGCCGAAGCCAAGGTCGCGATCCCGCCGTTGGCGGCTTTCGTGCGGGGGCTACTGTGCAATGCGCTGGTGTGCCTTGCCGTGTGGCTGTGCTTTGCGGCGCATTCCGTCAGCGGAAAAATCCTGGCGATTGTCTTTCCCATTGCGGCCTTCGTCGCGCTCGGGTTCGAGCACTCCATCGCCAACGCCTACCTTATCCCGGTTGGCTATCTGGCCGGTGCGGATGTCACGCTGGCCGGGGCATTGGGCAACATCGTGCCGGTCACGGCGGGCAATATCGTTGGCGGCAGCGTTTTCGTGGCGATGGTCTATTGGGTAATTTATCGGCGCGGAAAATAACCGCTGAATCAATAAGATGTCGCGAAATGGGTTGAATATCGCGCAATATGTGCGTATAAAGTCACTCAATCGGGCATAAACACAGATTTTTCAACATTTTTGCCCATGATTATTCAAAGGGCGAACCACAACTCGTGCACATACTGATTGAAATTTTCGGGGGCGTTGCGTTGATGCTTTGGGGCATCCGCATGGTCCGAACCGGTGTCATGCGCTCATTCGGCGCGGAACTGCGCCGTGCGCTTTCGTTGACGGCCGGCAAGCCGCTGCGCGCGTTCGGCGTTGGCTTCGGGGTCACGGCGATCTTGCAAAGCTCGACGGCAACGGCGCTGATTCTCTCGTCGTTTGCCGGGCGCGGCCTGATCACCGGTGCGGCGGCGCTGGCAATTATTCTTGGTGCCGATGTCGGTACCACGGTCGTCGTGCAGGTGCTCTCGTTCGACCTGACATGGTTGTCGCCGTTGTTGATCGGGGCCGGCGTGATGGCCTTCCTGTCATCGGAATCAAGTCACCGCCGGGCGCTGGCTCGTGCCGCCATCGGACTCGGCCTGATCCTGCTGGCGTTGCAGTTGATCGGCCAGGCGTCCGTGCCTTTGCGCACCAACGAAACGCTGGCGTTGATCCTCAAGCCGCTGACCGATGAAATTCTGCTGGCCGTGACGCTGACGGCGGTCCTCACATGGATGGCCCATTCCAGTGTTGCCGTGGTGCTGTTCGTGATGTCGCTGGCGGCGCTGCAGGTGCTGAACATGCAGCTCGCTTTGGCCATGGTGCTGGGCGCGAATCTCGGCGGGGCCTTCATTCCGGTGGTCGCCACGCTCGGCGAAAAACCGGCGGGCCGCCGCGTCGCCGTCGGCAACCTGATGATGCGCGGCACGGGCGTGTTGGTCTGCATCGCGGCGCTGCCGTGGGTACAGCCGTATCTGTCCATGCTCGACGATCACCCGGCGCGGATGATCGCCAACTTCCATACCATCTTCAATATCGCGCTGGCGCTGACGTTCCTGCCGTTCGTCGCAATCGTGCATCGACTGACGCAGCGGATGATCGCGGCCCCGGCTGCCACCGACGACCCGGGCGCGCCGCGCTATCTCGATGCGACGTCGCTCGACACGCCGTCCGTGGCGTTGGTGTGTGCGTCGCGCGAGGCATTGTCGATGGGCGACACGGTGCGCGACATGCTGGCGCAAAGCCTCGACGTGTTCCAGAAGAACGATACCGAACAGGTGCGCGAAATCGAGCGCATGGACGACACCGTCGACGGCCTGCACGAGGCGATCAAGCTGTACGTGACCCGGCTGTCCAAGGAAGAACTGGACCGCGATGAAAGCGAACGCACCGTCGAAGTGCTGAGCTTCACCACCAACCTGGAACACATCGGCGATATCATCGACAAGAACCTGATGGATCTGGCGGCGAAGAAAATCAAGAAGCGTGCGAGCTTCTCGGCGCAGGGTCTGGAAGAGCTGCAGACTTTCCATGCGCGCATTCTGGAAAACTTCGATCTGGCGATGAACGTGTTCATGTCAGGCGATCTCGACATGGCGCGGACATTGATACGCCAGAAGGTCGGGGTGCGCGATCTGGAACGCAACTTCGCGGAAACGCACTATGCACGGATTGCTGCCGGGCGCGCCGATTCCATCGAAAGCAGTTCGCTGCATCTGGATGTGCTGCGTGATCTGAAGCGGATCAACGGCCATCTGACGTCGGTTGCCTATCCGATCCTCGACCGGGCCGGTGAACTGACGCAGAGCCGCCTCCGCGACGAAGTCGACGAGGCCGAGCAGCGCAGCGTGCGGCTCAACCCGTGTGCGCCGGGCGAAGCGCCGTCGTCCTGATTCAACCCAACGTCGTCCTGAACTTGATTCAGGACCCACGATTCCCGGCACGGCCTCAGTGTGAAGGCATGGACCCTGAATCAAGTTCAGGGTGACGAGGTTTCGTTCGCCGATAGAATCTTCAGCGTCGCGGGATCGCGTTCGCCGCCATAGAACGCATCCAGCGCATCCTTGAACACGGCCCCGCCGCCGGCGGCCTCGAACAGCGTCAGGCACGATCTGAATTTCACCGCATCGATGCCGCCGAGGATCGTTTCGGCGGGTGTGTCCCTGTGGCGCAGCATCAGCTGCACGGCCTCGACCAGCCGGGGGCCGAGCACCGGGTGTGCCAGATACGCCTCGGCGGCGGCCTGCGACGGCAGCGCGTAATGCACGGCGGTCGAGCTGTGGCCGAGGCCGGCGATCTGCGGAAAGACAAACCATATCCAGTGCGTCCGCTTGGCGCCGGCCGAAAGCTCGGCTGTGACGCGCGCCCAAACCGGATCCTGCGCGGCGACGAAACGTTCGAGGTCGAACGGGTCGCTCATGATTTCGCTCTAGAAGTTGTCTTTCCGGCGCCGTACTTCGGCGAAGACGTCGACGATGTCGGCACCGGGCATGCCGAGTGTCGCCTGAATATCGGCGCTCGTCGGGCGCAGGAACGGGTTGGTCTTGCGTTCCTGGGCCAGTGTCGAGGGGACCGTTGGGATGCCCTTGGCGCGCTTGTCGTCGACCTCGTCCATCAGCTTGATCAGGTCGTCGTTGTTGGGCTCGACGCTCAGCGCAAAACGGCCGTTGGATTGCGTGTATTCGTGCGCGCAGTAAACCCGCGTTTCGCCGGGCAGGGCGTCGAATTTCGCCAGCGAGTTCACCATCTGCGCCGGCGTGCCTTCGAACAGTCGCCCGCAACCCATGACGAACAAGGTATCGCCGCAGAACAGCGCATCCGAATCGGCGAACCAGTAGGCGATGTGGCCGCGTGTGTGCCCCGGCACGTCAAAGACCCTGGCTTCGGCATTGCCGAGCATGTAGGTGTCGCCGTCGCCCACCTCGACATCGATCCCGGGGATACGGTCCCGGTCGGCGCGCGGGCCGACGAT
>Ga0209273_10001555_pt1 | contig 20006 bp, 18 predicted proteins | sample tdAd471_FD_187126 | JGI IMG/M metagenome (GOLD analysis project Ga0209273, IMG submission 187126) | Marine sediment microbial communities from the Atlantic coast under amendment with organic carbon and nitrate - tdAd47.1 (SPAdes)... | ecosystem: Environmental > Aquatic > Marine > Coastal >...
GACGTGATCAGGTTCGCCGAAACGCTGGAAAAGGTCTGTATCGACAGCGTCGAGGCCGGGCACATGACCAAGGACCTGGCGCTGCTGATCGGCCCCGAACAGGGCTGGATGACGACGCAGGGCTTCCTCGCCAAACTCGACGAGAACCTGCAAAAGGCGATGGATCAGGGCTGAGCGCTCATACTTCGAGACGGCCTGCCGACCTCCTCAGCATGAGGCGAGAGGGCTAACCCTCATCCTGAGGAGCGGCGCAGCCGCATCTCGAAGGATGCATGGATGCTGAATCAAGTTCAGCATGACGATGTTAGGTTGAGCTTTGTTCAATGTCATTCCGGCACCCGCCTCCGCTACTGACCCCCTCACCTAACCTCTCCCCCTGAGAGGGGGAGAGGGATAAGCGTGTACGATGTAGCGACAGGGTTCCTCTCCACCACATCGTGGGGGAGAGGACAGGTGAGGGGGCTTTCGGTTTTTCGCACAACAAACGTTTTTTGTGACGTGCGGGCATCTGTTAAAATGGGCTTCTCAAGTGGAGGAAGACCAATGCGCGCCTTTTTTCTCCTGCTGCTGACATCGTTGATTCTGAGCACCGTCCCGGCCGACGGGCGGGCGGCGGATATGGACGCCTATATCGCCGAGGCCGAGAAGGTGCTGCAGCGTCTGCGCGGCGAGATGATGCAGGAAATGGTCAACGCGCAACAGCATGGACCGGCGGCGGCCATTGATGTCTGCCGCCATCTGGCCCCCGAAATAAACGCCAAAATCGAAGATGAAACCGGCTGGACGCTACGCCGCACCGGCCTGCGCGTGCGCAATCCGGAGAATGCCGCCATCGACGACGAGGCGTCCTTGATGCGGGCTTTCGAACTCAAGGCCATGGCCGGGCAATCGCCGCAGCTTTTGCGGACGGCGCGGATCATCGAACAGGACGGCAAGAAGGTCTTTCATTTGATGCAGGCGGTGCCGATGTTCGACACGTGCCTCGGCTGTCATGGTTCGGACATCGATCCGGTGACGTTAAAGCGTATTCGCGAGCTTTATCCGGACGACGACGCCACCGGCTATACCGTCGGCGATATCCGCGGCGCGTTCTCGCTATACAAACCCCTCGACGCCTTTTCCGATAAACTTGCACCGGCGCCGGCGACGCTGGCGTCGCTTGGCTATAAGCCGACGCGCGATCCCGCCGCCAAGGGGGACGCGACCGTCGGCGAGGGGCTTTTCAAGCGGCACTGTGAGAACTGTCACGCGCCGGAAGATCTGGCGCAGCACGTCTTTCCCGAACCGGAAAAGAAACCCGATGCCGAGGTCTGCCGGTTTCTCGGTACCCACGGTATGACCAAGGGGCAGGAAGATTGCGACGTCACGGCGTATCTCAAGGATATCGCCCGCTTTCTCGCCGCGCACGGGCGGTGATTCTGAACGCCCCGTGCGTCGCCCTGAACTTGATTCAGGGTCCATGCATGGATGCTGAACCAAGTTCAGCATGACGATGTTAGGTTGAGCTTTGTTCAATGTCATTCCGGCACCCGCCTCCGCGGGCGCAGGCTCCGCCCGGAATCCAGGAAATTCGTGATGCTGGACCCCGGCCTGCGCCGGGGTGACGATTTGGCGGCGGGATGGACTTCGCCACCATCCCCCTCCCCAGGGAGAGGGCTGTTTGTGCGTGAGTCCCCTCTCCCTTGGGAGAGGGACAGGGAGAGGGGGGCGTGCGGTGAGGGGGCATTGGCGCGTCCGGAATTCTCCGCCAATATGCCGCGCAACGAAATCACATCACTTGGGAGAGACGTTCATGTCAGGCAGGCTCGAAGGTAAGGTCGCGATCATCACGGGTGCGGGGTGCGTCGGTCCCGGCTGGGGCAACGGGCGCGCCGAATGCGTCCGCTTTGCCCAGGAAGGCGCGAAGATTTTTGCCGTCGATCTGACTCCCGAACCGATGGCGGAAACGCTGGAACGGGTCGCCGAGGTCGGCGGCGAGATCGAGACGCATCTGTGCGACGTCACCGACAAGGCGCAGATCGAGGCCATGCTCGACGCTTGCATCGAACGTTTCGGGCGCGTCGATATCCTGATCAACAATGTCGGCGGCTCGGCGCACGGCGGCCCGGTCGAGATGGACGAGGAGACCTGGGACAACCAGATGCAGTTCAATCTCAAATCCGTCTATCTGTGCTGCAAGGCGGTGCTGCCGAAGATGGAAGCGCAGGGATCGGGCGTCATCATCAACACCGGCTCGTCGGCGGGGCTGCGCTGGACCGGCGTGCCGCAATCGGCCTATGCGGCGGCCAAGGCCGGGATCATTCACTTTTCCCGCGTTCTGGGGGTGCAATATGCGCCCAAGGGCATTCGCGTTTGCACCGTCATCCCGGGCCAGATGCATACGCCGATGGTCGCGGCCAGGCTTGCCGGACAGCACGCCGGCGGCGACGTCGAAGGCTTGCTGAAAAAGCGTCAGGCGCGCATCCCGCTGGGCTTCATGGGCGACGGCCGCGACATCGCCAACGCCGCGCTTTTCCTGTGTTCCGACGAGGCGCGCTTCATCACCGCGACCGAACTGGTCGTCGACGGCGGCATGACGGCCCGGTGCGATTGACGAAAATGAAACGTCATCCCGGACGTTAGGCGAGCCGATGCCGTATCGGCATTGAGGGCGAGCCTTGCGATCCGGGACCCATAGCGATAATGGGCGTACCCTTCGATTGCCTGGCGCGGTGGCGGAATGGGTCCCCGCTTTTGCGGGGATGACGGGTTAGTGGGGAAGTGGTTGTGCAAAGGCACCCGCCGCCCCCTTGCCAAAAGCGCGGTCGGGTAAGATTATGCGGCAAATTTCAAATCCGAGGGAACCGAAACATGTCCGAACAATTCGATATCATTTACACGCAAGTCGACGAAGCGCCGGAACTGGCGAGCGCGTCGTTTCTTCCGATCATCCGCGCTTTTGCCAAGCCGGCGGGCATTTCGGTCGGCACCAAGGACATTTCGCTGGCCGGACGTATCCTGGCCCAGTTCCCGGACGTGCTGTCCGATGCGCAGCGCCAGTCGGATGATCTGGCCGAGCTGGGCGAGCTGGTCAAGACGCCGGGCGCCAACGTCATCAAGCTGCCGAACGTCAGCGCCTCGATGCCGCAGCTGAAAGCCGCGATCAAGGAATTGCAGGACCTGGGGTATCCCGTGCCGGATTATCCGGATGAGCCCAAGTCCGATGCCGAAACCGCGATCCGCGGCAAATACGATGCGGTCAAGGGCAGCGCCGTCAACCCGGTGCTGCGCGAAGGCAACTCCGACCGTCGCGCGCCGAAGGCCGTCAAGGAATTCGCCAAGAAGCACCCGCACTCGATGGGCGAGTGGCTTTCGACATCGAAAACCCACGTCTCGTCGATGACCGGCGGTGACTTCTTCGCCAACGAAAAGTCCGTGACGCTGAGCGCGGCGCAGGCCGGCAACGGCAAGATCGAATTCGTCGCCAAGGACGGCACGGTAACCGTGCTCAAGTCGTCCGTGGAACTGACCGACGGCATGGTCGTCGACGGGACGTTCATGAGCGTCAAGGCGCTGCGCACGTTCCTCGCCGAACAGGTCGCCGACGCCAAGGCCAAGGGGGTGCTGTTCTCGCTGCACCTCAAGGCGACGATGATGAAAGTCTCGGACCCGATCCTGTTCGGCTGCGCGGTCAGCGAATTCTTCAAGCCGGTGTTCGACAAGCACGCCGCCACCTTTGCCGAACTGGGCGTCAATCCGAACAACGGCTTTGGCGACGTGGTGGCAAAGCTGGCCGGTCTCGATGCGGCCAAGCGCGCCGAGATCGAAGCCGATATCGACGCCTGTCTGGCCGACGGTCCCGACATGTACATGGTCAATTCCGACAAAGGCATTTCCAACCTGCATGTGCCGAGCGACGTCATCATCGATGCCTCTATGCCGGCGTTGATCCGCGCCGGGGGCAAGGGCTGGGGCCCGGACGGCAAGGAACACGACACCAAGTGCGTGATCCCCGACCGCAGCTACGCGACGGTCTATGACGAAGCCGTGAATTTCTGCATCCAGAACGGCGCGTTCGATCCTTCGACGATGGGCACGGTGCAGAACGTCGGGCTGATGGCGCAGAAGGCAGAGGAATACGGCTCGCACCCGCAGACATTCCAGGCAGCCGCCGACGGCACGATCCGCATCGTCGACGGTGCCGGTGCCACGGTCATCGAACATGCTGTCGAAGAAGGCGACATCTGGCGCATGTGCATGACGCGCGACGCGCCGGTCCGCGACTGGGTCAAGCTGGCCGTGACGCGCGCCCGGGCGACGGGGTCGCCGGCCGTGTTCTGGCTCGATGCCACCCGCGCGCACGACGCCGAACTGATCAAGAAGGTGAACGCCTATCTGGCGGATCACGACACCTCGGGCCTCGATATCCAGATTATGGCGCCGCGCGAAGCGACCCGCTTCTCGATGGAACGGATGAAAAAGGGCGAAGACACGATTTCCGTCACCGGGAACGTGCTGCGCGATTATCTGACCGATCTGTTCCCGATCCTCGAAGTCGGCACCAGCGCCAAGATGCTTTCCATCGTGCCGCTGATGAACGGCGGCGGGCTGTTCGAAACCGGCGCCGGCGGTTCTGCGCCGAAACACGTGCAGCAACTGGTCGAACAGGGCCACCTGCGCTGGGACAGCCTTGGCGAGTTCTGTGCGCTGGCAGCGTCGCTCGAACACCTGAGCAACGTGAGCGGCAACAAAAAGGCCGCCGTGCTGGCGCAGACGCTCGACGCCGCGACCGGCAAGCTTCTGGACGAAAACAAGTCGCCGGGCCGCAAGGTGGGCCAACTCGACAACCGGGGCAGCCACTTCTATATCGCGCTGTATTGGGCCGAAGCACTGGCCGCACAGGACGATGACGCGGAACTGAAGGCGCATTTCGCCCCGCTCGCCGCAAGCCTCGGTGAAAACGAGGAAAAGATCATCGGCGAGATCGCCGCCAGCGAAGGCAGCCCGGTCGATCTCGGCGGGTACTACCGTCCCGATCCGGCGAAGCGCGCCGCGGCTATGCGCCCGAGTGCGACGCTGAACAGCCTGATTGACTAAGGCGGCTCTCATGCTTGCATAACAAAGCCCGGCGTCCCTGGATGCCGGGCTTTTGTTTGTCGCGGTTCGGCGTCAATGCGGCACGATGAATAGACGCAAAGAAACTCAAGGGGGGGCACGTTTGGTGACGTACGCAGATCAACTCGCGGATTTGGGTGCGTCGGCGATGCATATCGAACTCGCCGAATTTATCGCCGCGAATCTGAATGGTGCCGAGATGCCCGATTACAAGGCGATGGATTTGATGCAAATCCCGCACCTCGTGCCGCGCATATGGGTGATCGATGCGCGCGAAGGGGTGGGCGAGGTGATGAAAATCCTTTTTACCGGCACCGAGATCGATCACCATTTCGGCCGCAACCTGATGGGCGGGTATCTCGTCGACAACAATGCCGGGGTTCACTCGCGCGAGGTTTATGACGCTTACTGCTCCGTATTTAACGACAAGCGGCCGGTGTTCACGGAACGCTCGGACTATTATCCGGGCGTCGAACCAGAGGTCGAGCGGCGTATCCGCGCCGTTCTGTTTCCGTGTTCGCGCGATGGCGAGACGGTCGACTTCGGCATTGGTCTGGCGACGTTCGAGAGAACCGACAGGCATGTTCTGGACGACCCGGTGATCGCCAAGCTGATCGCGCCGGATGCCTGATGGTGCTTGCCGGAAACAGGGCGTATTTTAATCCCATGCTGTGATATCCTGTGACGTCAGGTTGGGATTCGTGCGGCGGTGCCTGTGTTTTTCCGCCACATCGACGCAAAGGGTTCGCGAATTGCCGGGTTACGCATCACAGATTGCCGACTTGGGCGGGAACGCCAAGCATATTGCCTTCGCTGAATTCATCGAAGCGAACTTGAACGGTGCGGCGATGCCCGATTACAAGGCGCTGGATTTGATGCAGATCGCGCATCTGGTGCGCCACGTCTGGGTGATCGACGGGCGTGAGGGCTTCGAAAACGGACTGAAGATTCTGCTCTCGGGGACGGATGTCGATCAGCATTTCGGACGCGTCCTGATGGGCGGATACCTGACGGAGGACTATGCGGAACATTATTCGCGCGAAGTCCACGCCGCATACCGTAACCTGTTTGTCGACAAGCGGCCGTTGTATACGGAGCGTTCCGATTATTACCCGGGTGTCGACCCGGAGGTCGAACGCCGCATCAAGGTCACCTTGTTTCCGTGCTCGAAAGACGACGATGTCGTCGACTTCGCGATCGGTCTGACGACGTTTGAAAATACCGAAGAGCGGGTGCTGGGCACGCCCGTGATCGCCAGGTTGAGCGCGCCTAGCCCTTGAAGCCGCGGCCTTTGCCGATGGCCCCGTCGCCGAATTTGTTGCGCACCGCGTCGATGGCGTCGGCCACCCTGACCCGCTTGCCGCGGTCCGGGTCGGCAAGGTCGGGCTGATCCGCGTCCTCGGCCGGCAACAGCCGTTCGGCACCGACACCGATGAGGCGGTACAGTTTCTTGCCGTCGGCCTCGCCCGCCAGCAACGCCTCGGCAGCCTTGTAGATTTCATCGGCGAGCTTGGTCGGCCCGGACAGTTTGCGCGACCGTGTGATGGTCTTGAAGTCGGCGGCCTTGAGCTTCAACTGCACGCCGTCGCAGGCATACCCGGCGCGTCCCAGACGACGCGCGACCTTTTCCGACAGCCCCCACAACGTGACGCGGAGCGCATCGGTGTCGCCGACGTCGTCCTCGAACGTGGTTTCGGCGGAAATCGACTTGGCAATGCTCTCCGGGTCGACGCTGCGCACGTCTTTTGCTTCGGAAAAGCGTTTCAGGCGCGTGCCGATGGCGCCGTAGCGCGCGACAAGCTCGCGTTCCTCGTACTTGTGCAGATCGCCGACTTTCGAAATCCCGTCGCGTTCCAGCTTGGTGCGCAGCGCCCGGCCCACACCCCACAGAATGCCGACCGGTTTTTCGGCAAGAAATTCAACGGCTTCGGCGCGTCCGACGGCGGCAAACCCGCGTGGTTTGTCCAGGTCCGACGACAGCTTGGCGAGGAATTTGTTGAAGCTGAGGCCGACGGAAACATTGATGCCGATTTCGTCTTCGATCCGCTTCGCCAGCTTGACGAGGGTCACTGCGGGTGCGCCGTGATGCAGCTTGCGGGTGCCGGAAAGATCGAGAAACGCCTCGTCGATGGAGATTGGCTCGACCAGCGGTGTGACGCTCTGCATCAACTCGCGTACCTGGTGGCCGACGCGGCGGTACTTTTCCATGTCCGGACGGATGACGACGGCGTCCGGGCACGCCGCCAGCGCCTTGAACATCGGCATGGCCGAGCGGATTCCGTAGATTCTGGCGATATAGCAGCACGCCGAGACGACGCCTCGCCGCCCGCCGCCGACGATCACCGGCTTGCCGCGAATGTCCGGATTGTCGCACTTTTCGACCGAGGCATAGAACGCGTCGCAATCGATGTGCGCAATTTCGAGGTCGAACAGTTCCGGGTGCGCGAAGAATCGCGTGCCCCCGCATGCCGGACATTCATTGCCGGGAACGGCGTCGTAGGTCCGTGCACAGTCACGGCAGACCGCGCTCATCAACGGATGCCCGAAGGTGCATCGGGTGACGCATTATATTTGCTACAGGAACGGCTCATGGATACTATGATATCAAAGAGTTACGGGGAGTGTGTACGAAGTTTAATGGCTGACACGGCAACACTGGTCGAGGAAGAACCGAGCGAGCTTCACCAGGCGACGCTGCAGATCCGTCAATTGGAGCAAACGGTCTTCGCGCTGCGGGACGAATTGGAACGGCTTCAGGTCGAAAAGGAACAGGCCGTTCAGGATGCGGTGTCAAATTCGGTTGATGAAATCAAGCAGTTGAAGGATACGGCACAGGCGCTACGCGACGAGTTGGAAGCGCACCGCATCGCTGCCGAGGCCAAGGTGCAGGAAGCGGTTGTCGGCTCGGCGAGCGAGATCAAGCAGCTCAAGGAGGCGGCGCAGGCGTTGCGCGACGAGTTGGAGCGGTTGCAGGTCGAAAAGGCGGACGCGGTGCAGGATGTTGTCCGGGAAAATACCGACGAGATCCGCCAGTTGAAGGAAACTGCGGCGTCGTTGCGCGAGGAGCTGGAAACCATGCGCTTCGACAATATCGAGAAATTGCAGGAGCAAGAGCGCATCGCCAGGGACGAGTTGGGCCAATTGCAACAAACCGTCGTTGAAATGCGGAACGAACTGGAGACGTTAAAGGGTGGCAAGTAACATCCAGGTCAGAGCGGGCGCGCGGCGTGCATCGGCACGCGGCGGGAAAAGTGCGCGCGACAAGGCCGCTGCCAACGAGCGCCCGCCGGAACAGTCCGTCGGCGAGACCACAAAGCCGGCCGCACCGGCGAAAAAGAAAACCCCCGTGCCGCCAAGACAGCGCAAGTCTGCGCCAACGCAAGAGCGCCCGCGTGAGCGCTATGACGAGGATGCGGACGAGCCGAACGGCCGCGAGGGCCGGGTCAACCGCATGGACAAGCTGCGTCAGGCCGACCGCAAGCTGAAACAGGCAGAAATGCTGCTGAACGTGTCCAGGCGCGTCGCCGCGATCGAAAGCCTGGACGAAGTACTGGAGACCATGGTCGAGATGACGACCTGGGAATTGCAGGCCGAACGCGGCACGCTGTTCCTCAACGATCCGGTGACGGACGAACTTTATTCGCGCTTCGCACAGGGCAACTTCCAGCGCGAAATTCGCATCCTGAACAACACCGGTATCGCCGGTGCCGTGTTCCAGTCGGGGCAGGGGCTGATCATCCTTGATGCGTATTCGGACGAGCGCTTCAACCGCACCGTCGATGAACAGACCGGCTTCAAGACGGAATCCATCCTTTGTGCGCCGGTGAAAACCGTCAAAGGCGACCTGATCGGCGTCATTCAGGTGCTGAACAAGAAAAAGGGTGAATTCACCGAAGAGGACCTGGAACTTCTCGAAGCGATGACGACGCAGGCGTCGGTGGCGCTGCAGTCGACGCAGTTCGTTGAGAAGATGAAGAAATCCCGCGAGCAGGAACTGGAATTCCTCGACATCGTCACCGACGTGACGTCGGACCTGGAACTCGGTTCCTTGCTGTCAAAGGTGATGAGCGAAGCGACGCGCATGCTGAGTGCAGACCGCGGCACGCTGTTCATCAACGACGAAAAGACCAACGAATTGTTCTCGCGCGTCGCCATGGGCGACAGCATCGGCGAAATTCGTCTGCCGAATACGGCGGGTATCGCCGGGGCGGTGTATACGTCGGCAAAGTCGGTCAACATTCCCTATGCCTATGCCGATCTGCGCTTCAATCCGAGCTTCGACAAGCAGACCGGATACTTTACGCGGTCGATCCTGTGTATCCCCGTCACCAACAAGGACGGCAAGGTCATCGGCGTCACGCAGGTTCTGAACAAGCGTGGCGGTCCGTTTTCCGAAGAGGACGAGGCGCGGCTCAAGGCGTTCACCTCGCAGATCGCCATCGCGCTCGAAAACGCCAAGCTCTTCGAAGACGTTCAGAACATGAAGAACTATAACGAGAGCATGCTGGAATCGATGACCAACGGCGTCGTCACGCTGGACGACGACGGCAAGATCGTGACCTGTAACGCGGCCGGGCTGCGCATCCTGCGGACCACGACGTCGGACATCATCGACAAGAAGGGGGATGAGTTCTTTATCGACGAGAACGCGTGGCTGGTTGAACAGGCGGCGGAAGTCGACGAGAGCGGCGAGGGCGACATCAAGATGGACGCCGAACTCGTTGTCGGCGACGAGGAAGAAAAAGAAAAGATCTCCGTCAACGTGACGTGTCTGCCGCTGCTCAGCCCGGAGCAGAAAAAGCTCGGCGTCATGTACATGTTCGAGGATATCTCGTCCGAGAAGCGCATGAAGTCGACAATGTCGCGCTATATGGACCCGGGCCTCGCTGATCAGCTGATGGCCGGTGGCGATGATGCGCTGGGCGGGCGGGCGATCACGGCGACGGTGCTGTTTTCCGATGTGCGCTCGTTCACGACGATCACCGAATCTCTTGGCCCGCAAGGCACGGTGCAGATGCTCAACGAGTATTTCACCATCATGGTGGAATGCATTTCCCGTGAAGGCGGGATGCTCGACAAGTTCATCGGCGATGCGATCATGGCCGGTTTCGGGGTGCCTATCCCGCGCGACGACGACGAGGACCGGGCGGTGCGCGCCGGGATCGCGATGATCAGCGAGCTGTGGGAGTGGAACAAGGAACGCGTCGCCAACGGCGATATGCCCATCGACATGGGCCTGGGCCTGAACACGGACAATGTCGTCACCGGGAACATCGGTTCGCCGAAGCGGATGGATTATACGATGATCGGCGACGGGGTGAACCTGGCGGCACGGCTCGAATCGGCGTGCAAGCAATACGCTGCACGCATCCTCATCAGCGACCTGACATACAAAAAACTCAAGGGGACGTACCGGATTCGCGATATCGACCGTGTCATCGTCAAAGGCAAGACCAAGCCGGTCGAGATTCTCGAAGTGCTGGACTATCACACCGAGGAAACCTTCCCCAACCTGATGGAAGTCGTGAATAACTTCAAAGGGGCGCGCGTCCACTACAACAATGGCGACTGGGACAAGGCCATGGGCCTGTTCCACGAGTGTCTGAAAGCCAATCCCAGCGACAAGCTGGCGCAAATCTATATCGACCGGTGCGAAGCCTTGAAAGCGGACCCGCCGAAGGATTGGGACGGCGTTTTCGTCATGACGTCGAAGTAATCGGCCGACGATACAACCGAGTCTCATTTTTGAGAAAGAATACACTTTTAAGCTGTCGCAATCTGTGAAATCTTCCTTGATATAAAAACTCGGGGAAGTTGCAATGAATGCGCGAATGCAGACGCGGAATATCGTAATCGCCAAACGTCGAACCACAATCCGGCTCGAAGCCGCAGTCTGGGGCGCCTTGGACGAGATTTGCGAAAACGAGGGAATCTCGCGCCACGATCTATGCACCCGTATCGAGGATATTCGCGGCAGCGCCAACCGGGCACAGGCCGTGCGCGCCGCGGTGGTCAACTATCTGCGGCTTTCTGCCCGCGACGCCGACACCTCGAACCGGATCGATGCGGCGCTCGGGAAATTGTAACGCAGGTAAATCTGCAAACAGGTATGTTTGTCGCCCTGACGGATTGCTCTCGTCGTCCTGAACTTGATTCAGGATCCATACTCTCAAGAAGCTCGTGAATTCTATGGACCCTGAATCGAGTTCAGGGTGACGGCCGGGTTTGTAGTAAACAGCGAACACAAAACAATCGTCGTCCTGAACTTGATTCAGGACCCATGCTCTCAAGAAGCTCGTGAATTCTATGGACCCTGAATCGAGTTCAGGGTGACGGCCGGGTTTGTAGTAAACAGCGAACACAAAACAATCGTCGTCCTGAACTTGATTCAGGACCCATGCTCTCAAGAAGCTCGTGAATTCTATGGACCCTGAATCGAGTTCAGGGTGACGGCCGGGTTTGTGGTAAACAGCGAACACAAAACAATCGTCGTCCTGAACTTGATTCAGGACCCATGCTCTCAAGAAGCTCGTGAATTCTATGGACCCTGAATCGAGTTCAGGATAACGGTTTTTTTATTTGGCCCGGGGCCGGGAAAGAATCCCGATGCGCGCTTACTCACCCTCGTAAAATTCCGGCCAGCGCCGTTTCACGACCGGGCTGGTCGCTGCCAGGGCATGGCAGGTGTCCAGCGTCGATGGACGCTTGCCGTCGCCGCCTTCCTTTTCGCGTTCGCGGCGGGCCGGGATGACGGCCTGGAACGCGGTGACGGGAACCGGCCCCAGCACCAGATCGGAAATGTGCGTGCAGCCATGTGTGCGCCCCAGCCGCGCCATGACGTTCTTGCGCCAGCCCGGCCCGATCTTGAGGCCCGCCAGCTTTGAATAATCCGGCGCGATATTGCCGCACATGTTGAACGGCGCCGCCTCGGTCACGGCCTCGGCGGATTGGACGACCAGTTCCTCGTCGATGGTCAGCCGCACGCGCATCCGGTGCACGTATTCCCCGGCAGCGACGCCGTCGCGGTCCAGATTGTCGAAGGAATAGGTCTTGGTGTCGGTCATGACCCCTTCAACATCCCACAGCCCGTCATCGCGCTGATACGCGTCGCAGCGGATTTCGCGGGTGTGGATATGGCGGCGCGGTTGGGCCTTGGATAGCGGCATGTCGATCTCCTTTATACGTACGTCACATTTCGCTTTTGTCGGGCCGCTGTGCAAGGTATATATTAACCTAACAAACGTTTGTTTAATGGGATATCATGGACGGACAAGGCCACATAGATGACGCGGTGCGGCCACGCATCAACAACCGCCGGGCGCGGGTGCTGGACGCGGCAGCGTACCGTTTCCGCCGTCAGGGCTATGCCGCGACGACCATGCGCGATATCGCCGCCGATGCGGGCATGCTGGCGGGGTCGCTGTATTACCATTTCAAATCCAAGACCGCGTTGCTTTTGGCGGTGCACGAAGAAGGCGTGCGCCGGATCGCCGACGCGGTCGATGCCGCAGTGGCAAGCGCGAACCCCAACGATCCCTGGCAACGGTTGGAGCACGCGCTGGCGGCGCACCTGCAAAGTCTGCTCGACGGTGGCGACTATGCGCAGGTGGTGATCCGCGATCTGCCTGCCGATGCGCCGGAATTGCGGGCCAAGCTGATCCAGCTTCGCGATGATTATGAGCAGCGGTTCCGCCATCTCGTCGATGCGCTGCCGCTTGAAAATGCCAAGGACGCCGGATGGATGCGTTTGATTTTGCTGGGCGCCGCCAACTGGTCGAAAACCTGGTACCGCGCCGACGGCGATACCCCGGCGGAAATCGCCGGACATTTCGTCCGCCTGTTACGTAACGATAAAACTGTGGGAACAAAGCCATGAATACAGTTGAAGCGTCTCAATCCTCCGACATTCCGACCGCCGTTGCCGGGCTGTCGCGCCCACCCAAGGTGATGGTCACCAAGATCGGCCTGGATGGGCACGACCGCGGCTCCAGGCTGGTCGCATCGTTCCTGCGCGATGCCGGGATGGAAGTGATCTACACGGGCCCATGGCAACAGGTTGAAACGGTCGTCAATCAGGCGGCGCAGGAAGACGTCGATTGCGTCGGCGTCAGCTCGCTGGCGACGGATCACCTTCTGGTGCCGAAGCTGATGCGGGCGCTGGCAGACGCCGGACTGGACGATGTGATCGTTATCGTCGGCGGGATCGTCCCGGATGACGAGGAACAGATGCTGAAGGAAGCGGGCGTCGCGCAAGTGTTTCATCCGGGGTGTTCGCGCGCCGATATCGTCGACGGCATTGCCGAGTTGATCGTCGAGCGCCGCAAGAAGTTGGGAGAATGACAATGAGCGAAGATCGCAAGAACACGACGCTGGGGAACGATTTCGAAGCCGCGCGCGACACCTGGCAGGATGCCTATGCAAAGCACCTGCCGAACGAAAAGCCGCGCCGCAACCGTTCGGGTATCGAGGTCAAGCCGCTGTATACGCCGGAAGACTGGTCGCCCGACGACTACATGCCGGACCTTGGTTTTCCGGGCGCGGCACCCTTTACGCGCGGCATCTATCCGACCATGCACCGCGGTCGTTCGTGGACGCAGCGCCAGTTGATCGGCCTAGCCACGCCCGAAGATTATAACGCCCGCATGCGCCGTATCGTCGACACCGGTGCGACGGCGCTCAGCATGATCCCGTGTAATTCCGTCTATCGCGGCTATGACATCGACGAGGTCGATATCGAGGTGCTCGGCACCTGCGGCACGACGATCAATACCATCGAAGACATGGAAACGTGCCTCGAAGGGGTGCCGATCGGCGACATGTCGGTGGCGCTCAACGACCCGTCGCCGTTCACGCTGCTGGCATTCCTGCTTGGGGTCGCCAACCGCCGCGACATTCCGTGGTCGAGGATTTCCGGCACCTCGAACCAGAGCGACTACATCTCGCACTATGTCGCCAACCACATGTTTTTCCGCCTCGCACTGGGCGGCGCGCGCCGCGTGTTCGTCGATCATGTGCAGTTCGCCAATGAGCGGCTGCCGATGTGGAACCCGGTCTCGGTGGTCGGCCAGCACATGCAGCAGTCCGGAGCAACGCCCGCCGAAGCCATGGCCTTTACGCTGGCGTCTGCGATCCAGTATGCCGAGGACTGTCAGGCCCGGGGGCTCGATGTCGATACGTTCCTGCCGCGCTTCACCTTCTTCTTCGATATCTCCATCAGCTTCTTCGAGGAGATCGCCAAGTTCCGCGCCGGACGTCGTATCTGGGCACGGCTCGCCAAGGAACGGCTGGGGGCGACGGATCCGCGCGCATGGCGTTTCAAGTTCCATGCGCAGACGTCCGGCGTCGACCTGACGCGCCAGCAGCCGCTCAACAACATCGCGCGCACGACGGCGCAGGCGATTGCCGGCATTCTCGGCGGGCTGCAATCGATGCACACCGACGCTTACGACGAAGTGCTGTCGACGCCGACCGAAGCGGCGGCCAAGATCGCCATCCAGACGCAGAACATCCTGCGCGAGGAAGCGGGGCTCACCGACGTTATCGATCCGCTCGGCGGGTCGTACTATGTCGAGGCGCTGACCGACCAGATGGAAGAAAAAATCCTCGCCGCGTTCGACGAGATCGATGCTGCCGGCGGCATGTTCGCCGCCGTCTCGTCGGGGCTGGTGCAGGACAAGCTGGGCGAGTCATCGCTCGACTTCCAGCGCCGTGTCGAAAGCGGCGAACAGACCATCGTCGGCGTCAATGCTTACACCGATAACGAACCGGTTCCGGTGACGCCGCTGGAACGCCCCGAACGCGAAGCCATGGAAGCACAGATCGCCAAGCTGAAAACATTCAAGGCAGAACGCTCCAATGCCGACGTCGAAAAGGCGCTGGCGGCGATGGCGCGAGCCTGTTCGGATGAAGGCCTGAACGTCTTCGAGGCGCTTGTGGCCGCCGCCGAAGTCGGTGCGACACACGGCGAAATGTGTGCCTGTCTGCGCGATGAGCTTGGCTTCGGTCAGCCGCTGATCGCGGCCTGAGCAACATGGACGACGCCGCGAATGCTGCGCGCGCCCGCGTCGAGGCGATGATCGCCGCCGACAACTGCGCGCGGGCGATGGGGATCGAAGTCATCGATGCCGCGCCCGGATCGCTCGATCTTCGGATGACGGTCCGCTTCGAACACCTGAATTTCCTGAAATGGGCGCACGGCGGCGTGACCTTCGCCTTTGCCGACACGGCTTTCGGCATGGCGTCGAACACGCACGACAAGGTGTCCGTCGGGATCGATGCGCACATTTCCTATTTGTCGGGCGTGCGCGAGGGCGATGTGATCGAAGCGCATGCGCGCGAGATTTCGCGTACGCGCCGCAAGGCCGTATACCGCGTCGATGTGGCCCGTCCCGTCGACAACACGGATGTCGTCGCCTTTACGGGGACGGTGTTCGTGACCGAGCAGGACCTGGCCGACCTGGGCCTGTGACGTTTACCGAGCGCACAACCACGCTTGCAGGTAAAGTCGTCATTCCGGCGTACGCCGGAATCCAGGGCAACAACTATGCTGGGCCCCGGCCTGCACCGGGGTGACAGTGAGAGACCGTTCTCAAGCCGCTTGTTTGCGGATGCGCTCGCGGTAGATGGTATACAGGCCGCTGCCGACGACCACCGACGCGCCGACCACGGTCCAGAAATCGGGCAAATTGTCGAAGAACAGGTACCCGATCACCGTCGCGAACACCAAAAGCGTATAGTTGAACGGCTGCAGCGTTGCCGCCGGTGCGGCTTCGAGCGCCTTGATCAGCAGGAAATGCCCGGAAGCGGCGGTGATCGACAGGCAGATCAGCCACAACCAGTCCGTCAGCGGCGGATCGATCCAGTAGAACGGGCCGATGCACGTCAGCACCACGGCACCGATGAGGGCCATATAGACCGTCGACGTTTCGCCGTCGTCGTACTTGGCGACGAGGCGTGTCATGACGTTGTAGCCGGCGAACATAAGTGCCGTCAGCAGCGCCAGGAAAACCGCCGGTTTGATCTCGATGATGCCCGGGCGAATGATGATCAACACACCGATGAAGCCGGCGAACACGGCACTCCAGCGGCGAATGCCGACACGTTCGCCAAGGAACAGCGCGGCGATGCCGGTGACCATCAGCGGAAACGTTGCCAAAAGGGCGTGCATCTCGGCCAGCGTCATGTAGCGGATGGCGACGATGAACATGCCGATCTCGGTGACGATCAGCAACGAGCGCGCGATCTGTAGCCACGGTGCGTTGCTTTTCAGGCAGTCGCGCAGCGGCCGCTTGCGGATCGAAAACGCCAACGCGAACAGGGCATAAAACACGAACCGCACCCACAGGATCTGCGGTGCCGAATAGCTGGCGGCCAGCGTCTTGGTGATCGCGTCCTGGGTCGCGAAAATAAACATCGCCGAGATCACCAGGGTGATCCCGAGCGTCGCGTTATCCTGGGTGGGTCTGCTGTTCATCCGCGCCGATTACGCCAATTCGCTGTGAATGGAAAGGTGTAATCGGGTATGCCAGCCATGCATCGCCGGTCGGATTGCCGACCTTTCATCCTTCGAGACGGCCTGCCGGCCTCCTCAGGATGAGGGGAAGAGGAAACATGGTCCTCATCCTGAGGAGCGGTCCAAATCACATTTGACCGCGTCTCGAAGGATGAGACGGGAGCGGGCAATAAAGCTTCTTGCTGTTATGCCCCGTAACGGTCGCCGAAGACGAAGGCCTCGGTTTCGCGGATGCTTTCTTCGAGCGACTCTTTTACCGAATTGAACAGGTCGCGGACCGAAACGACGGCAATGCATTTGCCGTTTTCGACGACCGGCAGGTGGCGGTAATTGCGCGTCTGCATCAATTCGAGCGCATCCGACGCACTGTCGCCGGGCGCCAGCGTGTCCGGGTTCGGCGTCATGATTTCGGAAATTTTCGTGCTCGCCGGAGCGAGGCCCTCGGCGGTTGCGCGGAAGACAATGTCACGCTCCGTCACAATACCCGTCAGCATGCCGTCGCCATCGACGACCACCAGCGCGGCGATCTTGCGGTCGCGCATGGTTTGCGCAGCGCCGAGCACCATATCCTCGGCGGTGACGCTGGCGACTTCGACGGGTTTGACGATATCGGGGACGATTTTACGCTGCATGACGGCCTCCCAACTGTGGCGGGCCGCCGGCACCGGTAGCCGGTCTTTTCAGCGGCCGTTCCGAACAGTCTACGTTACTCCAATAATTTGGTGAAGCGTAAAAGCCGATGATAATGAGGCACTTCAAAAAATTGTTATTTTTCAATAGGTTCCGGATCTCTTCCAGTATCGGCGCTGGGCGGCGTGACGCGGATTTTCGTGATCTGGTTGCTTTGCCGCTCGACGATATCGAAACGGAAGTCGTGAAACATGAACGACTGACCGACCTCGGGAATACGGCGGCTTTCGTGCAGTATTAGCCCGGCAATCGTCGATGCTTCCTCGTCCGGCAGGTCCCATTCGTACTCGCGATTGATGTCGCGGAGCGTCACCGTGCCGTCGAGCAAATAGCTGCCGTCGGCGTGCGCAGTGACGCCGGTGACTTCGACGTCGTGCTCGTCATCGATGTCGCCGACGATTTCCTCGATAATGTCCTCAAGCGTGACGACACCCATGTTCGAGCCGTACTCGTCGATGACCAGTGCGAAATGTTCGCGCCGGTGGCGGAACGCCTGTAGCTGATCGAGCAGCAGCGTCTGCTCGGGGATAAACCACGGCGGTGTCGAAATCGCCATGATGTCGACGTCCTTGGCATCGCCGCCAAGCCGCATCATCTCGCGCAGCAGGGCCTTGGCGTGCAGCACGGCGACGATATTTTCCGGATCGTCCTTCCACAGCGGGATGCGGGTATAGGGGCTTTCCAGCACCTGGCTCACGATTTCCTCGGACGGCAGCGTGACGTCGATGGCGACAACGTTGCGCCGGTGCGTCATGATTTCCTCGACCTGCACTTCGGTCAGTTCGAGCACGGAACGCAGCATATCGCGTTCCTGCTTTACCGACGGCTCGTCGCCGTCGTGCAGTTCGATGGCACCGCGCAGTTCTTCTTCGGCGGCTTCCCGGCTTTCCTCGGCGTTGGGGCCGGCCCCGATCAGCAGCAGTATCTGCCCGACAAGGGCGTTGATGGTCAGCGTGATCGGCGCCAGCACGGCGATGACAGGCTTGATGATCGGCGCCACGAACAGCGCCATGCGGTTGGCATTCCGGATCGCATAGGTCTTCGGCAGGATTTCCGAGAAGATCAGGATCAGCATGGTCATGGCGACGGTCGCATAGGCGACACCGTGTTCGCCGAACAGCTTGATCAACAGGCTCGTCGCCAGTGCCGAAGCGAGAATGTTAACGAGGTTGTTGCCAAGCAGGATCGCCCCGATCAGGCGTTCCTTGTCTTCGTGCAGGGCGTTGACCGTCACCGCGCGCTTGTCGCCGTTCTGCTCCATCTGGTGCATTACGTGTTTGGACACAGCGGTCAGTGCGGTTTCCGCGCCGGAGAAAAATCCCGACAGAACCAGAAGCACAAAAATAGCGAGTCCGATTTCCAACATCGTCAGTCCTTACCTCTTGGAAAAGGAAATGCGGGCGCAGTGCGCCCCCAGAAATTGTTAAGGCAATAGTCCAGGTATTTGTACCATGCCCTAGCGGGCGTCGGCGATAAAAGCGTCCAGCACCTGGCCGACGATTTTCGGGTCGACATCGTTGGCGACGATGGAATTGCCGATACCGCGCGCCAGAATAAACGTCAGCTTGCCGTCCTGGGTCTTCTTGTCACGGCCCATGTGTTCCAGAAGCACGTCCGCCGTCCAGTTGCCCCCGGCCAGTCCCTTGATATCCGTGGGCAGGCCGACATCGTCGAAATGGGCTTTCAGCAAGTCGCACTCGGCCTCGCTGATCATGGCGAGGCGGACCGAAAGTTCGAGCGCCATGACCATGCCGATGGCGACCGCTTCGCCGTGCTTGAGCTTGTCCTCGAAACCGACCTGGGCTTCCAGCGCGTGGGCGAAGGTATGACCGAGATTGAGCAGCGCGCGCAGACCCGCCTCGCGCTCATCGGCGGCGACGATTTCCGCTTTGTTGGCGCACGAGCGCAAGATCGCCTCGCGCCGCGCCCCGGCGTCGCCGTCGAGAAGCTTTTGGCCGTTCTGCACCAGCCAGTCGAAAAATTCGCGATCGTTGATGACCCCGTATTTGACGATTTCGGCATAGCCGCAAAGCCGTTCACGCATCGGCAGCGTGTTCAGGGTCAGCGTATCGGCGATGACCGCGCGCGGCTGATGGAAGGCGCCGATCAGGTTCTTGCCGTAACGCGTGTCGATTCCGGTCTTGCCGCCGACGGAACTGTCGACCTGGGCCAGCAGCGACGTCGGCACCTGCACGAAATCGACACCGCGCATCACGACCGCCGCGGCAAACCCGGTCAGGTCGCCGACAACGCCGCCGCCGAGTGCGATCAGCGTCGTCTTTCGGTCGATGTTGTGTTCGAGCAGGTCATCGAGCAATTCGCCCAGGTGCGCCATGCTCTTGGTGTTCTCGCCGGGCGGCAGGATGATGTCGCGGGTCTTGATGCCGGCATCGTTCAGCGACGTGCGCAGCGGCGCGAGCCAGTCCCTGGCGACGTTTTCGTCGGTGACGATGATGGCGCGCGGGGCACGCAGAATGTCCTTGAGGATCGTTCCGGCGCGCGCGATGCCGCCTTCGCCGACAAAGATGTCGTAACTGCGTTCGCCCATCGGGACGTGCAGGGTGTCGATTCCGTCGCTGGCGAGTGTCATGTGTCCTTGTCCGCTTGAGTGCATTCCCGGAGCGCGCTGATGGCTTTTTCGAGGGTGCTTTCCAGTCCCTCGTCGCCGGTGTCGATGGTGATGTCGGCCTCGGCGTAAACCGGGTAACGC
>Ga0209273_10001556_pt1 | contig 19992 bp, 30 predicted proteins | sample tdAd471_FD_187126 | JGI IMG/M metagenome (GOLD analysis project Ga0209273, IMG submission 187126) | Marine sediment microbial communities from the Atlantic coast under amendment with organic carbon and nitrate - tdAd47.1 (SPAdes)... | ecosystem: Environmental > Aquatic > Marine > Coastal >...
TTGGTGAGGATGTGCGTCTTCATAATAATTTTCTTTTAAGTTCGATTAAGGTGAGCGCAAAGCAAATCAATCCGTTGACGGGCTTGGCGCGTATTGGTCAACGTGAAGGGAATTTCCTGTATGCGTCACCGAAACAGAATCTTGAGTTCACGGCGACAGAAGAGACCAGCACACATGCACTGATGACACCCGGCGCGGTGACGGTCGCTGAATACAATATGGACAAGTATATGTCTGAACGTACATCATATATCGCTGAACATGATCATGTTCTTGGCGGAATTATTGTAGAGATTGACGACGATGATAATTGCCATTTCAGACAGGTGCAAGCAGACCCGAAGACAGGATCGTTTGCTGACTTGAATACCAGATACTTCGCCACAGGTGGAATCCGCATAGAGAAGTGTCACTTCGCACCGGGCGACTGGCATTCTTGTGCTACAGAGCCTATCGTGAAGGAAGGAATCAAAGAGCTTTGTCGGGAACTGAAAATCCATCACATCTTCATGCACGATTTCTTTGATGGTTTCTCTATTTCACATCATGATCATGGTAAGCCGGGGGTTAAGGCGTTGAGAGATCAACAGGGTTATGGTTCCTTGGATACAGAGTTTAAGCAAGGCGGCGAAGACCTGAACGAGCTACTTGAGTGGGTGCAGGGTTGGGTTGTCATGGTAAAGAGTAATCACGATGAGGTTCTGGATCGTTGGTTGCGTGAGGGTCGTTATATCAATGAACCTCAGAACTACCGGATTGGGCATGAGATGGCTCTTGCTGCTCTGGACGGGTATGACCCGTTGGAGTTCGCCTACAATCACTACACCGTCATCACAGGTAAGAATCGGATTAAGTGGTTGACCAGACGGGATAGCTTTAAGATTGGTGGGGTAGAGATGGCTGCTCATGGTGATCTGGGGGCCAATGGAAGCCGTGGTAGCCTTCAGAGCTTGGAGAAGTCCCATGGGCAGTGTGTGGTAGGACATGCCCACTCAGCGGCCATTCTACGCGGTGTGTTCAGGGTTGGTACGTCATCGAAGCTGGACCTTGAGTATAATCGGGGGCCTTCTTCGTGGACCCACACGGGATGTATCGTTCGTGAGGACGGAAGCCGCCAATTGATCCACTTCATAAATGGTCGGTGGAGGGCCTAATTAGCAATAATATTACCCTCTTTTTTTATTGACAATAAACCAAATCCGAGATAGGATGTAAGTATAAGGTCAAGAAAAAGGAGACACCCCAATGTCTAATGCAGTTGAAATTGCTCAACGTAATGCCAAGATTGCCAGTGAACTTGAAGATGCTGTTCTTCTTAATCCGAAGGGTGGTGCTCTTCCGATGGTGAAGACGGTGGTTCAGGCCATTGAAGCCGCTGGTTTCAAGATCGTTCCTGATCAGTTTGGTGAGCTTGAAAAGCGCGATGCCGCGATTGAAGCCCTTAAGGCTGCTATTAAGGAAGATTATCGCGTGTGGTCTGGTGGCGACAATATGTCTGAATGGTCGCGCCAACAATTTGAAAACCTTGATGATAATATTAAAGTCACCACTGGTGGTAAGTATATCAAGATTGTTCGTGAAGACAGCGTTTGGGGTTTCGTCGTGAATGTCCACGACGATGACAAGTTTGCCTACGGAGACATTCTGAAGGCTGCTGGTTGGCATGGTCCTGCCCGGAACTTTCCTCGCGGTAACATCTTTGGTGAATATCAAGTTCGTTGGACGGGGGCATAAAATGGTTGACATTCATCTTATACTTTGCTAGTATCAAGGTATAAGATGAATTTTTGGAGATTGTTATGACGCAGAAAAGCTCTTTGACTTGTGACGCTTCCCCGTACCGCCGTTTTACGCGGGGTCAGTTGATTGATTTTCTCAAGCGTAATGGTCTCGGTCTTCAGGAGGTTCGTAAGAACGTTGGGACTGCTGAAGAATCTAAGGAATACTATATCGAAGACGCTGCTGGAAAGCGCGTGGGAAACATTTTGGCGCGGGCGAACCGCTACAGCAAGGTTGATTGGAACCGGGCTTGGTGGGACGCGCACCGCAAAGTGGAAAATAGCTGGTGATGATTACGTTTGATTTTAAAGATGGAAACGGTTCTGTACCTGCCCACCAACATCCTAATGGTGGTGGTTGGGTTGCGGATAGTGCCCATGTAGACGAGAGTGCTTTTGTAGGATCAGAAGCAACGGTCTATGGGAACGCAAGGGTCTCTGGGAACGCATGGGTCTATGGGAACGCAAGGGTCTCTGGGAACGTAAAGGTTTCTGGGAACGCAACGGTCTGTGGGAACGCTGCGATCTTTAAGAACGCAACGGTCTATGGGAACGCAGCGATCTGTGGGGACGTAAGGGTCTCTGGGGCCGCAAGGGTCTATGGGGCCGCAAGGGTCTTTTGGAACGCAAGGGTCTCTGGGGACGCAACGGTCTATGGGAACGCAATGGTTTCTGGGAACGCATGGGTCTATGGGAACGCAACGGTCTGTGGGAACGCTGCGATCTTTGAGAACGCAACGGTCTATGGGAACGCAGCGATCTGTGGGAACGTAAGGGTCTCTGGGGCCGCAAGGGTCTATGGGGACGTAAATGTTTGTGGTATTATGAGGTCTGATGGATACGTTTTTGTTGCATTACCTTGTGAAGACGGTATTGTTCGTGTGATTGCTGGTTGTCGTTATTTTACATTTAAGGAAGCAAAGCAGCATTGGAAAAAAACCAGAGGTGGTACACCACTTGGTGATGAAACGATGTCGATCTTAAAATTTATGGAAGAGCAAGTAAAGCTTAAAGGATATGCTGGATAATGTTTTGGGTGGCTGTGGTTTGTTCTTTGCATATAGGGTGTGTCGAAATTCAGACTCCCACACAAGAAGAATGTATTGCTGCTATACCTGAAGGTATTCGTGTGGCTCTTTTGTTGGAACGTGAATTTTCATATGAAGATGAAAACCCTAGAAATAAATTGCTTGAAATGGACAATGAAGAGTTTCGTAGTTCAATAGATGGTTTGAATTATCAATGTGTGTATTATGATGAAGATTTTGGTGTGTCGGTCTCTTTTCCGAACCTCTGAAAACTCCTTGATTGGGCGTCTCCGAGTTTGAGGTTCTACCTTGGGGGAGTGAAAACCACTTCCCCATTTTTTTATAAATATCGACAAACCAATCGAAGGATTTGTTATGGTCCCAACAAAAGCATACATCCTCTACATCGACAATAAGTTGTCTATCCAGTACGCGGAAGACGCTGCTCGTTCGTGTGAAGAGCTTGGTTTCCCCTATGAACTGTTTAGGGGGTATACCGAAGACGACATCAAGAACCCAAACCACGAAAAGCCGTGGATGAAAATGGCTAATTGCAAGTGGCAGAAGGAACCACAGATTCGTGGAAAAGCCGGGGCCGCTTCGATCAGTCACTATCTCATCTGGCAGAAGATGATCAAAAATGATGAGTGCGCGATTATTCTTGAGCACGATGCTCTTCTTTTACGCAAAGTCGAAATTGACATCCCAGACAATACGATTGTGGCGCTTGGATACAAGGTCTATGACCCTATCAACTACAACCACAAGGCTCTTGAGACGCACCCACAGAAGCTTGAGGTTCGTAAGAAGCATGGTGGTGCCCACGCATACACCCTAACACCAAGTACCGCACGAACGCTTCTGGCGCGGGTTTCTGAGGGCGGTAATACCGGGTTCATCGACAACAGCTTCTTCCTTGGTAATAGAATGCGAAAAGAAGTGGCCCTAAATATCATTGACCCTATCTGTGCTTTAGGGTGGTTGAGACAATCAACAATTTGGAAAGATGCGGCAGTGGATAACCACAACCCAATGCTTCCTTCCTTTATGAAGCACTACAAATCCGATAAAAACTTAGGAGTGAAAGGATGATTGACAGAAATTTGTATGTGAATAGTGAATTTCTTGAATCTCTATTTGCTTTTTTAGATGAGGGGTATCAATATGACTATGACCTACGCTCCGTAGTGTGGCATGATACAGTTAATTATGGTCGTGGGTATTTGTATAGTCTTGGTAATAATGGTGAAGTGCTTAGTAAATGTGCGTGGAATTGTCCTTATGTTCCAAACACAGTTTCGGAGATTTTAAATAAGGATGTTGAGCTTGGGTTGTCACCAAGAGGATATGGGACGTTATTAAAGGAGAGAAAAAATGACTGACATGACACTAGAAGAAATGAAAGAGAAAATCGGTGATGTTCTCTACAACTGCAATGTAGAAGACGAAGGTGGAAGCACCAGATTTTCTGATGCTCTTGATGAGATTGTTGAGTATGCTCTTGAGTATGCTAACGACAAATCTGATGAGGCTTGGCAACGTGGTCTGACCGCAAGACAAGACTGATGAAGAAACTCATCTATCAAGTGTACGTCCGTGAAAAAGACGTGCCACTTTATGATTTCTGCACCGCCAGTGTGAAGGCTTACGCTGATCGCATCGGTGCAGAATATTATGTTCAAACCACTCCCCGGCTCAAGATCATGCCGGATATGTCACGCACGAACCGCAACAAGAATGGAATTATCACCTGTGGCTACCTTCCTATATTGGAAAAGGAAAACGCATTCGATCATATTTACGAGTATGATCAAATCGCCGTTATTGATGCAGACATTTATGTGCGTGAGTCCGCTCCCGATATTTTCGATGAGCTTGGCACCGATCATGATTGGGGTGGGGTACTTGAACGCGACCTTCCTTTAACGGAAGGACACCGCCGAAAAATCCAAGGTTATTCCCGTGACATGTTTGACAGATTGAAAGACGTTGATTGGAACTGGAATAACGATGGTGCTGAGTTCATGAACATGGGCGTCATGGTGTTCAATAAGTCGATCATCAAATACTTGGACGGTCAGAGTGCGAAGGAGTTTCTGCTTCGCCCTGAGTTCAAAGACTTTATTGACGGTATTGGTCTGTGGAAATACTCAACCGATCAAGTTATGTTGAATTATTGGTTGAAGAAATCTGGTGCCAAGGTGAAGCATTTGGATTGGCGGTTTAACACAATGTATCGTGGCGCTGTTGATGGGAAAATTCCAGAAGCACACTTCGTGCATTTCTTTTTGAAACAGCAAATCCCCGGTCAAGGAAATGACATTGGTGGTTTGAAGAAAATTTTAGGAGTTTGAAATGAAAACGGTTAATGGTGCGAAGTTTAAGAAATTTGAATCTATGTTCAACGGTTTGTTGAACTCTGCCGCTGCACTAGATGATATGCAGGATTATTGTGGGTCATTTAATGTTACTAGTCCACGTCATAGAGGACCAGCAAAAATTGGAACTCGTATTTTAGACAACGGTATTAGAGAGACCATCACTGATGCTATCGAGACCCAAATGACTATTGATATGGAAGAGTTGAACTCACTCTGGAATGAAATTTACAAAGAGTGGTTTAATGACTAAGCCCTTTTTCATCCACATCCCCAAGAACGGTGGTATGACTATCAGGCACTCAAATCTTATTGACTGCCGTATAGCCACACCCGATACACACAAGAGCCCTGAGTACACTCAGCGGCTTGCTGAGACTATGAGAGCCCTTGGTGATCATCATGGGAATGAACATGCCAGACTGCGGGACCTGAAACCGGAGATCAGGGAGAACCACAAATTCTTCGCAATTATTCGCAACCCGTGGGATCGTGTGGTCTCGCGGTTTTTCTTTGCGAAAAAAGTAATTTATGTGGAAAAAAAAGTTCCTGAGACCTATGCTGACGTATCCTCTTTTGAAGCTTTCCTTGAGGAACGCCATAAATGGGGTGGGAAAGAGTTCATGTGGCACCGGGCAATCCGCAACTGGTATCCGGCCCTCGAACATGTAATGGATGAGACTGGTGAAATCCCTGTTAACATGCTGAGATTTGAGTGCTATAATGAGGATGTGTGTAAATACTTTGGACTGAAGGAAATGACCCGTGCTCGTAATGTGACTGCTCTGAACAAAGGCTCTTACAAGGATGTCTATACACCAGAGACAATCCAGATTGTAGCTGATTGGTATCAGGAAGACATTGAACACTTTGGGTATGACTTCGATAGTGGACCGACAAGGAATTATTGGAATGAGTATTGATCTTTTTGGTATTTGGGATGAGGCTTTTGGTAAGAAGACACCGGAGCAATGGCTTGACACGTATAAGAAAGAAGAATATTTTCTTGATGGTGATGAGATGAGAAACATTTTTTTTCATCTGAAAGAATACCATCGTATTACTAATGCTATTGCCCCAGAAGCGGAGACTACTGAAAATCTTAAAGAACTTGTAGATCATATCTATCATCTTATTCTGATGGAGAGGGCGTCATTTTATTTTAAACGTTCTGTTATTGGACAGAAGAAAGAAGAAGTGGATTCTGATGATGAACCTTCATGAGTGTTCTGTTCGTCGTGGTGATACGTGGCTTAAATTGAAGGACGGAGATTATGATCCTTATCGCGCATAGAGGAAATACTACAGGGCCTAATCATGCTATGGAGAATAATCCAGAGTATGTGGATGCGGCTTTGAAGAAGGGTTATCATGTTGAAGTTGATCTCTTCTATGATGATACATATGGCTGGCGTCTTGGACACGATACCCCACGTTATGAGATTGATTGGGAGTGGTTGGTCGATGATATGCGTATTGATCGTCTTTGGATTCACTGTAAAAATCTTTGGGCGCTTCAAGAACTGACATACAAACGGTCTGTTGGACCGCGTGGTTCATATCTTAATTTCTTCTATCACGAAAGAGATCATGCCACCATTACCTCTAACGGATATCTTTGGTTTTATCCGGGTGTTCATAATGAGGCGGGTTATCAGGACAAATATAATAAACGGCCAGCCGGAATTGCGGTTATGCCACCGAAAGATATGAACCTGAAATATTTTGCTGGTGTGTGTACTGATGATGTTGAGTTCTACAAGTCGGTTGATTGGAATAAGTAATGATTAAGCTTGTTCTTTTTGATCTTGATGGGGTTCTTCTGGATGCTAAACACATCCATTATGAAGCTCTTAATAACGCTATTAGAACGGTGGCTGGCGAACATCTTATGATTTCTGAAGAGGATCATACCAACATTTATGATGGTCGTAAGACTATTGAGAAGCTTCAGATACTCACAGAACGCAAGAATCTCAATCCAGAATACCACAGAGGGATTTCTGCTGCAAAGCAATCTAATACACAGCGTCTTCTTGAAGACATCAAGCCTAATATCGAACACATTCATTTATTGACTACGCTTAAAGATCAGGGCTATATGATTGGGGTGTGTTCTAATTCAATTCGTAGAACTGTTGTAGCTGCTACGGTGAAAACCAAGCTTGTTAATTTTTGTGACATTATTCTTTCCAATGAAGATGTAGAGAACAGTAAACCACACCCAGAAATTTATTGGAAGGCCATGTCTTCTCTTGGGGTGATGCCAGAAGAGACGGTTATCATTGAAGATTCACCACCGGGTATTTTGGCGGCACAGAGATCAGGTGCAAAGTGTATCAGGGTCAAAGACCCCTATCACGTCAACGTAGATACTATCATGCCGCAAATTAAAGGAGAGAGCATGGAACCCGTTTGGGAAGCTGATATGAATGTCCTTATCCCGATGGCCGGGGCTGGCTCAAGATTTGCTGAAGCCGGGTATACTTTCCCGAAGCCACTCATTCAGGTGGGTGATAAGCCGATGATCCAGAAGGTTGTTGAGAACCTTGGGGTGAAGGCCAACTTTATTTTTGTCGTACAGAAAGAGCATAGAGAGAAGTACAATCTGGATTCGATGCTGAACCTTGTTGCGCCGGGATGTACAATTGTGGAAGTAGATGGGATCACAGAGGGTGCGGCCTGTACGGCGCTGCTTGCCCGTGAGTATATTGACAACGACAAGCCCCTGTTCTTTGCCAACAGCGACCAATGGGTTAACTGGAACCCTGTTGAGTTCTTCTACAATATGCAGGAGACCGATGCAGACGGTGGGATCGTGACGTTCAAGTCAACACATCCAAAATGGTCTTATGCTGCTGTTGATGCAAACGGTTTGGTAACTGAGGTTGCAGAGAAGAATCCAATTTCCGATAACGCCACGGTTGGTTTTTATTATTGGAAGCACGGGTCTGATTTTGTTCAGTGTGCTCAAAATATGATTGATAATGATAATCGCGTGAACGGTGAGTTCTATGTGTGTCCGGTATTCAACCATGCAATCCTAGCTGGCTGTAGTATCAGGACATTTGAATGTGAAGAGATGTGGGGGCTTGGAGACCCTGAAAGCTTAGAAGAATTTATTAGAAGTAGGGTTTAGGTACTTAAATTGTATAAATACCTTCAAATAGATGGGGGTACAAATGGATATTTACTACACTTATTTAATAGGCTGGTCTGAAAAAGATAAATGGTATTATGGTGTTAGATATGGAAAGGGTTCTAATCCAGAAGAACTCTGGAAAACATATTTTACTTCAAGCACTCATGTAGCGGAATGGGTCGATGAGAATGGTGAACCTGATATCATTGAAGTTAGAAAAACGTTTGAAGACCCAAATAAGGCTAGAGATTTTGAACATGGTGTCTTAAAACGTATGGGCGTAGTTTATGATGATAGGTGGCTGAATAAGACGGATAACAAGTGTTTTGATCCCGAACTTATGTCTGAGATTGGAAAGACAAAAACGGGAGAATCAAATAATTTTTATGGTAGAAAACATAGTAAAGAATCTAAGCGAAAAAATAGTGAGGCCAAAAAAAGATATTTTAGAGATAAGAAAAACCGGGAAAAGGCTTCGTCTTCTACAAAGAAAGGTATGGGTAAATTCAGAGAACAGTTTACCGATGAAGAGTGGGCAGAGCGTTACCGAAAAATTGGTGAAAAGAACAAAATCAGCAACAAAGGTCAGACGCCTTGGTCGAAGGGAAAAAAATTGAGTGATGAACATAAAAAGAAGATTGGTGATAGTGTGAGAAAAACTAAAGGCAAAAAGAAATGAATATCTACGACAAAGACCAAGCAGTGAATGACAACCAATCATTCTTTGATGCATACAACCAGTTCATTTTTGCAGATGATCGGAACACATTCAATAAGCTCATGTGGCGGCTTCGCTTCTATGACATGACCAAGCACCTTACCGGGAATATCGTTGAGTGTGGCGTCTTCAAAGGTTCTGGTATGATGGCGTTTGTCAAGATGCTTATGATGGATGAACCAAATAGCATCAAGAAGGTGATTGGGTTTGATCGCTTTAATCCATCTGAGGTTCTTGATGGTTTGCTTGGCAATGAGCGTGATCTTATGGAGCAGGTGTTTGAGCGGGCTGGTGACAACATCTCTGCTGATGTTTCATATAAAGCAGTTGCTGAGAGATTTGCTGGTGCTATGATCCCAGACGATAAATATGAATTACATCAGGTTGATTTATGTTCTAATGATCTTAGTAAATTTTTAGATGATCGTGAGGGTTTCCGCATCAGTTTGCTTTATATGGATTTGGATGTGTACTATCCGACATTTGAAACATTAGCTTATCTTTGGGATCGTGTTGTTGATGGTGGCGTGGTGGTTTTTGATGAGTATGGGTATGATGTGTGGTCTGAGTCTATTGCGGTGGATGAGTTCTTTACTTGGAAAGATCAGACAATCATTCAGACTGGTGTGAAATCTCCAACAGCTTATCTAGTGAGAAAATGAAGAACGCAATCATCCAATACTACCTAGACTTCAATGGCGTAGGAAAGCAAGAGAAGCATTACTCGAACGGTGGTGTCCCTGAGTGGGCGCGTTATTCTGTAGGCGCTTTCAAAAAGTATGCCGAACACAATGGCGCTGATCACCACTTCTACCAAGACCGTTTTGTCAACGCCGAATCCAATTTCTTTGAATGTCTTCGCGTGTATCTTGATCCATCACTTGACAAGTACGATAAGGTGCTTTATTGCGATGTTGATGTGATGCCCAAAGAGATAAAAAGCAACGTCTTCCAAATCGACGTAAAGGACGTTGCTGGGGTTCCAGAATACCCGCACCCAGAATACGCGGTGCCTGTGAACTGGAACCGTAGTGGACCCCTACAGTCTCGTTTTGAGCACTTTGGGGCGCGGCTTGAGCCTTCTGTTAGCACTAAGGCACCGTTCAGGATGATTAACTCCGGGGTGGTGCTTTGGTCACGTGAGGCAAGGCTTAAAGCGCGGGAGCTTTTCATAGATCATGAAGAGTGGTTCCACTATAAGAATGCGTGGCTTGATCGTTCCCTGAAAGGAGTCGGTCATAGTTCTCATTGTCTGGACCAACCATTTCTTAACGCAATGTGGAGCAAGCATAACTTCGATGTGGAAGAACTTGGTAAGGTGTGGAACCGTTTTCCCACCAAGAACGAAAATGATTACTGCGTATTCGCACACTACGTTCAGGATTACAGATTCAAGATACCTGAACTCTTCAAAGACAAGGTGACGCCATGGAACGAGTAGTGGTTTGTGTGTCTGGCATTCCCCGTGGTGGTGTCGGCCCACAACAGAACGCCAATTTCAACATTGAAAGAAATATTGCTCTTCTGAAGAGGGCTTTCCCCGGTGCTGAGTTTGTCTTTTCTACGTGGCACCAACACATAAATGATGATTTGAAAAGTATTGTCAGTGGCGCTGGTAGGTTGTTGTCTTTTGAAGAACCTGAAAGTCACTACCACTCATATTTTGATATTGATCCTGATTATGTTGTGTCCGACAAGATGCGTGAAGTTCAACAGAAATACAGTACGAAGCACAATCTCAAAGAGCGTACCAGACATCAGGCCAAGCAGATTGTTGCTCACGCAAACACGATTGATTCCCACGTACCAAAAAGATTTGACGTTGTTGTAAGAGCCCGATGGGATACTTTTGTAAGTCCATATGCTGATATGAAGCCCTATGTTGATTGGGTTCGTGAAAACAAACACCCTATCGGCTTTGCACACTTGAAGCCGTTTGAGACCTTTGGTACTGCCGTTGAACTTCCACCAGAGCATGAAAGTCGTGACAAATTCCTCTTCGATTCGTTAATCATTCACCATAGAAGCAATTTTGATCCTGTCAAAGTACGTGAGTTGTATGCTGAGAAGAGACTTTGCCCCGCTGAGTTCGGTTGGTATCAGACTATGAGTCTTCCAGATAACCAGCACCGCTGTATTTCTGGTTTGGCAAATGCCGATAGATGTGTCATGCCTCAGTTCATTGAAGAGGCAAATAAGTGCGTACTCTGATCTACCAGAACTATACCAGCAAGGACGGTAAGGTTCCCGATTGGGCTGAAATTTCTATTGCCAAATTCAAAAAGTATGCTATGAATGTTGGCGCGATGCACTTATTGAAATTTACCAATACTTTCGCGCATGATCCCCACTTTGAATATTTGGAGATTGTGCATGACGATAAGTATCTTGACTTTGATAGAATTTTGTATGTAGATGTCGATGTGGTCCCTGAGAGAGACGACAACATCTTTGACATCGACATGGAAGGCTATCATATTGCGGCAGTACCGGAAAGACGGTATCCCGGCCACTTAAGAGAGCCCGGAATGCAGTTGAGGGGAAACCGTAATCAGTTTCAGCGGGCAGCTAAGGAACATGGTTTTGATTTCATACAGCGCCCTGAGTGGAACAATGAGTATCTGATTTTCAATTCGGGTGTGTTGCTTTGGACCAGAGAAGGTCTTCAACAGGCACGTAAGACTTTCAGTAATTGGGAAACGTGGTATAAGCAGTACAGCGGGCAGTTTAGATTGGACCAGCCGTACCTTAATGCTCAAATCCTGAAGCACATGAAGTACAAAGAATTGGAAATGCGTTGGAACTGTATGCCGCGTATTCGGTTTGAGGAAGGTACGTTTCCTGATGATGCAGTGTTTGTGCATTACACAAGCAAGAAGAAACTATTGATACCGGGGATATATACATAATGGAAAGAGTTTTAAGCGAACAAGAATATCGGCGTTTTTTAGAAACTAATCATGAGGTTAGAACTCGCAAACAAGAATATATAGCGAAAGAAATTTTAAGGGGACTTTACGAGTATGATGATGGGCGCGAAGGCGAACTGAAGAACCATACTTGGGCGTTGGAAAATTTAGATATGTATATAGAATCTGCTAAAGTTCATCCCTTTACTTCTGCTGGTCATGATTGGAAACGCGCTATGAAAGCAGCAGAATATTTAATATATATGAATTGGTAATAGGAAAAATGTCTGAATTAAAAGCACTGTTCGATAAACATGGGAGTGATAAAGGTGATCATGGATACCACATTGTCTACGAAGAAGAGTTCGCTAAAAGAAGAAATGATGAGATCAACATCCTTGAGGTTGGTGTCTGGATGGGAAACAGTATTGCCGCCATGCTCGAATATTTTCCCAAGGCCACGATCTACGGCATTGACATCTTCACGCGGGTCAAACCGGAGCTTGTTAAGCCACTACAAAATTCTAGGGTCCATTGGCTCCAATGTGATTCCACTGACCCACAATCCCTACAACTCATCAAGAAGCATTGGGGCGATGTCGCCTTTGATTTTATCATTGATGATGGAGCACACACGCCTGATGCCAACGCTAGAACTTTCAGAAACATGGTTCAGAGATTGTCTAAAGAGGGCACTTACTGGATCGAAGATGTCTGGCCTATTGACAAACTGACAGATGAAGAGATGGGGTCTATTGGCTGGTTCCGAAAGAAGCCCGGTGTCTATACCCGTGAAGAGTTTGCTAAATTCAAAGATGCCTTGGACGGGTGGAAGGTAGAAGAGTATGATTTAAGACTGGCACGGGCTGGACAAGCTTCACGCAAGCACTTGGATGACAGTTACATATATGAGGTAAAAAGATGAAAAAATTAGAAAATTGGTTTGAAGAAACATTAAAACTCGCTGGTATGAAAATTTCTGATAATAATACGGTTAAGATGAAAAGTAGAGCTTTTCGTATGGAAATGTTTAAAGACAAAACGCCAGAGCAAATCAAACATATGTTTTGTGATGAAGGTGACGGTGATGAATTTTTTACGATTAGTCAAGTTGAAACTATGAGACCTAGTGATGGTTCTGAAGGGTGGTTTAAGATACGATTTAATACATGGAACTCAAATGAACAAGATTAACATCGGCTCTGGTTGGGAGTGTCGTTCTGGCTGGATCAATGCTGACAACACTCAGAAGCCTCAGAGAGAAAACTATCCTATCACATACATGGACGCTACTGTCACGTGGCCGTATCCAGACAACCACTTCGACTACGTGCTTTCAGAGCACATGATTGAACACGTCCCTGAAGAGGCTGGCCTGAATATGCTCAAGGAAGCCTATAGATGTATGAAGCCGGGTGCTGTGATTAGAATCACGTGTCCTGATCGTGAGTGGGCAGAGAATCTGGAAGCTGGTGAAGATCATCCGAATGTGATTTCTTTTGTTGAAGCATATTGCCGGAAGATTTTCAAGCGGGAACCGCGTCCCGGTGATGTAAAACGAATTGCACACCGGACATTACATGAGCAAGGTCATGTGTGGGTGCCTGATTATAAAATGCTAACCACTCAATTGGCGTTGGCTGGTTTCAGGGATGTCAAGGTTGTTCCTTATGGTGTGAGTGAACACGCAGAACTGAATGGGATTGAACTCATGGACGGTATTCGTGAGTGGGAATCTATTTGTGTTGAGGGGATTAAATGACTACACCCGAAGAAGAGATCACCGATGAAGAGAGAAGAAGAGCCATTTGTGCCTATGCAATTACTTTGGATGAGAATGATGTTTCTCAAAGAGGTTATGAGCAGCTTAGAGCCAGCCACGAAGCAGTCGGAAATGACTTCATGCTCTTCAAAGCCCCAGCGGTAAAGCCTGAAGAGGTAGATTGGCGGTGGGAATTTTATGGGTTTAAATGGGCGTGGCCTGAAAGCGGTATTGATTATTGTCCTATTACAAAGCTCAGACGCCATGCTTATGGTGGTAGAAACCCCAAGAGACGCCATGCGTGTTTTTGGAGCCATTTTCAACTCTGGGAAATTTGCTCTCAAAGCAATATACCCATGATCATCCTAGAGCATGACGCCAAATTCATCCAGAAGCTTGATTTAGAACCCCTTCTAGCCTCAGAATACGGGGTCATAGGGCTCAATAGTCCTTTTAATGCCACCAGACTACCCCAGAAGTACCACAGCGTTCTACAGGCTTCTGAGGGGCCTATAGGGCCATGCCCTGAAATTGACCGCTGGGAAGTGCCACAGGGTATTGCCGGGGCTTCGGCCTACCTTATCAAACCTTGGGCGGCAGAGCAGATTATTGCCAAAACCAAGGAAGTAGGTGCGTGGCCAAATGATGCCATTATCTGCCGACAGTTGTTTGATTTCATTGGTGCAACTAAAACGTACTATACCGAAGTACAAGGTCTACCCTCCACTACAACCTCCCTCTCCTAATCCTTTGGGCTTAAAACTTTTTTCGTATAAATAGTTAGTTGGTGCAGTCTAACGGCCATGGCAAACCTGCACGTTACGGATAAGCCCAAGGGAAACTCCAATGCGAAAAAATAATGACAGAAAAAAGAGATCAAAAACCCAAGAGGTAGGGCGAGCCCTAACGGGTCAACCTCTTGACAAAATTGATGTCGATCCTGAACTTGCACGGCGCAAAATCGGTGAAGGCGCTGTGGCCGTTAGCCCTATTCCCTCCCAAAAGAGAACCCAAGACATGAATGACATTACAGAACTCAACTTGATGCAACTCATCAAGCGGGGCAGACAAGCTCGTCGATCAAAAAGCAAAATGGCGCTTGGCAGACGCTTGTGGTCGCGTAAACTTCCTGATAGAGCAAAGGTCAAGAAACGCGCTAGGCTGGCTGCAAGAGATTTGCTTGTGCGGAGACGTTATGGCAAACGTTGGTCTGAACTGACACTCTCCAAGAGAGCAGAAGCTTCAGCTTGGTTGTCGATGCCAAACCAGATTAAGCGTAAGTCAAGCATTTCCCGTAGACTTGAGCCCCGGATTCGTAAAGATGCACAGGTGCGTATCGCTTCTATGCGTAGCAATCGTGCAAAAAAGGCCACTGCAAAAAAGGCCACTGCTACGAAAGCCCCGAATAACGTTGCGGCCATGCAACATAGGGCCACTTTCGGTCTTCCCCTGAAGGCGAAAGCTCAAGCCACGGCTGTAAACATGAATCTTGCTACACCGAAGAGATTGAATGTCTCTCAGGTTGATAGCTCTGCCGATCACCGCGTTCGTGGTGCCAATATTCGTCCGCTGGTCAATAGCTTCTCCCTTACGAACATTAAGAAGAAGGCGCAAGAGCACAATCTCTCAGAAGAAGTTCTTCTTGAAGTCTATGCTCGCGGTTGGGAAGACTATGACAATAGCAGAACGACACTGGCAAGAGAACAATATGCTTTTGGTAGAGTGAACTCCTTTATCAACAAGGGTCGTGCCTATCAAGAAGACATTGATCTTGTTCCAGAAGAGACAGAAGAATACAAAATGCAGAAGGAAATCTTCTTGAAGAAGGTTTCAACACGCAAAGAAGCCATTGTGGAATATGCGAAGACCAAGATGCAAGGTCGTTTGAAAACATTTGTAGGGTAGAGACATGGCCACGCAAGGTAAGAAAAACACAATGAAGACAACGTGGAGATGGGCGATGGCCTATCTCTATATGCTTATTTGTTTCTTCGACTTCATTGTGTTCCCAAGTCTTTATATGTGGCTTCAGAGTCAAGGTGAAACCGGGTTTGTCCAGTGGGCACCTATTACTCTTAGCAATGGTGGATTTTTCCATATTGCCATGGGCGCTATCATTGGTGTGTACGCATATCAGAGAAGCCGTGAAAAAATTGAAGGCGTTGCTGATGATTATGAAAGTACGTCTGAAGAATTTACTCCTACGGGGAACTAAATGCAACTCAACGAATTTTCCTCTACAGAAACCGCTCATAAATTTGATGAACAGATTGAAGCGGCGGGGGATTTGGCCGAGAAGGCTGGGAAATCACAGTACCTCTATAAACACCACGCAGACAACACGGGGTTTCGTGAGGGTGATGGTCCTGAAGCGACTCGGTTGATAAAACAAGCCGAAGCCAAAATCAAGGGCATTCATTTGGAAATGAGGCGTCATGGTGTCGTTACAAATGATGTCTATGATGTGATGCATAGATATTTGAATGCTCGTGCTGATTATGGATATTTCGCGGCTGGTGGGAGTGATATGTATTCCACTCCTAAAGATAGAAACATGAATAAGGGTCGTGCTTCAGCGGCACATGCACAAATTGGAAAATACAGATACAATTTTCAAAATTTGGCTTCGCACTACCTTTCTGTGGCTCCGGGTCCGGTGGCTGTTGCTACGAAAAAGGCTGGGAGACGTGTATCTGCACTTGTCAAGAAAGCCACAAAGACCAAAAAGAAAACCACAAAAAAGACGCGGGCCAGAACAAGACCGGGCGTCAAAAAGGTCACTACGAAACCTACGGTTAAGAAGGCGTCTCCGAAACCGAAGACAACGGTGAAAAGGGCCACGAAGCCAGTTTCTAAGAAGCCAAAGGTGGCAGCTAAACCCGCCAAACCCCGTGTTAACACGACAAAAGTGGCTGTTAAGAAAAAGCCCACACCAAAGCCACGGCCAAAAGTGGTCGCCAAAAAACCAACACCGAAGCCTGTGTCAAAGCCAGTTGCTAAGGTGACACCGAAAAGAAAGACGGTTGCCAAGAAAAAGGCCGTTACCAAGATGACCAGACCCGCTACACCTGTGAAGAAACCACAGAAGACGAGTCTGATGAAATCATTTACAAAGACGCTGAAGAAATTGAAATTTAATAGCCCAAGTGGACAAAACTATGAGATTAGACTGGTGGTTACGCCAGACGGTAGAGTGAAGGCTTTACAGACTTCACCTCATATCACAGTTCCGGTGAGGGATTATACACTAGGAGAAAAATAGTATGGCCTTGATTGCTACTTTGCTTTCGCCGCTTTTGGGTGCGGCAGTGAGTGTTGTCCCTGACATTGTTGGTCTGTTTCGTTTCAAGGCGGAAGCCAAGTTCGAGATTGAAAAATTAGAGGCGCAAGCGAAATATGCTACAGCACTACATGAACTCAAGATTGATGAGCTTAATGTCAAGGCAGATATTTCAGAGATCGACAATCTTTACGCTCATGATCGGTCTATTAGCGGTGGACGCTTTATGGACTTTATCAGAGCTAGTGTACGGCCAGTCATCACTTATTGCTTCTTTGCTCTATTTGTGTGGACTGAACTGACGATCACTGCTTACTTGATTGATAATGGAGCAACTGCATTGGATGTTGCTCAGTATATTTGGGACGATGAAGTTATGTCGTTGTTTGGTGCGGTCATGGGCTTTTGGTTCGGTGGAAGACAGATTGAAAAGTATCGTAAGCGGTATCAGAACGGCACCACTAACAGAGTACAACGCGCAAGACAGGTTGCCGGGGAAATCTCAAATGACGAAAACGATTAAACTAAGATGATCCAATCTATAGCAGATTACATCAAAGACAAAGCCCCAGCATTTCTGGTGGCTATATTTTTGATGTGTGTCGGTGCATACGTTGATTTTAAAATTTGGCAGAACGATGTTAATACACAACTTGATTGGAGAAGTGAACAAGTTGAGTGGAATGCCAAGATGGAAAGTCATGTCGAATCCACAGATTCGCGGGTAACATTTTTGTTGTTGGAAGGTGGTCATATTACACCAGCCGATCTTATCAAGGACGTAGAAGATGAAGAAGACTAAAAGTACGAGGCCAATAGTGGCCGATAGGGTAAGAAAGCTTGCTGCACTTCGTGATAAGAGCGATAAGTCTCCCGGTGGTGCTGGGTATGAACCTTCCAATAAGTCAAGAAGTGATAAATGGAATGACATGCAAGACCGCATCAGACAAATGAATAGAGGTAAAAAGAAAAATCAGACTGAAGGTGTCCTTACCTTTAATTCTTTTACCAGCCAGAAGAGTGCAATCGCTGAAGAGTGGATGAATACTCTTACCGAAGAAGACCAGAATCCGAATGATGGTATTGGCATTACAGGAAGACATTATAAAGATATTCATTCTGTGATGGCACCACACCACGAAAAGTGGAAGACTGCATATGAGGGTAGAAGAGCCCTTCAAAAAAGAAGAGCCCCCAAGGAAGAAATTCATAGAGCGTTTCAACATGAACGTGAGGTCGGTAAGGCGCACGATGCTGCTCTGAAAAAAGTGTTGAGCACAAACAAAAGTTTTAAGCAGAGACTCGCTACTCGTATGGACTTTGGACACCAACACGTCAAGAGAATGATGCACCCGGTTGTTCAAGGGGCAGCTACTATGGCTGGTGCTATTGGACTTGGTTATCCGGGTCTTGCCTATACCCCTGTTGCTGGCGCACATATGTATATGTATCAACGCAATCGCTTTAAGGCGAAGTCAACAAGAGACGTTAATAAGCACTTTGGAAAATAGATGAAGAAGTTTGCTGATTTCATTACAGAGTCCAGATCACAACAACAGATTGCTACTGCTGTACAGCGGGGGCAGGTGGTTTATGTGTATGGTTTGAATAGTTCCATTCTCGGTACTATTCCACTCGGTGCTAATGGTCAGTTTATGGGGTTTACCCCAGCCACAGTGAGCGTTAAGAAAGGCCACCATGTTTACATTTTTGGTCCAACAGGTAATCAAATTTCGGTGGTGGCTGGATAATGGAACTTAACGAAGGTCGTAACGATCCAGCAATATTTAAGGCGGTCTTTATGGCCGGGGGTGCTGGGTCTGGTAAGAGCTATACTGCGAAACGTCTTGGTCTCAGGTCTATTGGCCTTGTGGAGATCAATTCTGATGTTGCTCTTGAGAGAGCATTACACAAAGGCGGTCATACATTTGATCTTGAGAAGATTCCGAGAGCGGAACTTGCTGCTCTTCGTGTAAAAGCGAAGGCGACCACAGATAAAAAGATGCAGCTTGCTTTGGCTGGTCGTCTTGGTCTTTTGATCGACTCTACTGCCAGAGACCTGAAGAAAATTCAGAGTACAAAAAGGATGCTTGAAGCCCTTGGATATGAAACATCTTTGGTTTTTGTCAACACCTCTCTTAATGTTGCGCTGGAAAGGAACGCAAAACGTAAACGTAAAGTTCCAGAGGATGTTGCACGAAGCAACTGGAAAGTCGCACAGAGTAACATCAAGAAATTCCGCAACATGTTTGGCCGGAATTTTCATGTGGTTGACAACAGCAATTACAAAGATTTTGAACAACAACACATGGAAGTATATAAGTTCATTCAGAGATTTTCAAAGATGGCACCCACATCTGCTGCGGCAAAAAAATGGCTTGGTGAAGAACACGGCGCTGGTGGGTGGGGAACAGACGAATTGACTTGGCGGTATAAGAAAGATACGCCGGGGGAGAACGAAAACGATATGCCAAAGACAATTAACTGCGGAAAGAAAAAGAAGAAGACATATGAGTCGGTCCTGTGGACCCGTGATCATGCGTGGAAAGATCGTTCCATTAAAGAATGTCTTGATGTAGAAGTTCCACTTGATGAAGCGGCTGCTGTTACTGCCACAAAACAAATTAATACGTGGAAGGATGTCAATGACGCCATTGCGTCACACACCCCTTCCAGAGCAGAAGTTCAAGTGATGCACGGTGATATGGGTATGGCCCACGACAACTGGAAGTCTGCGTATAATGCCCGTAGAACGCTTGAACGTCAGAAGGCCCACCCTAATTCCATTAGAGATGCAAAGGTAAAAGAAAAGCTTGCTCAACGTCACTATGACGACAGGTTCAAGCACTGGTCAACAGATCATCCCAAGTATTACCTCAGACAGAAAGCTCGAAAGCGTTGGGATTATAAGAAAGACACAGAGAGGCATTATCCTGATCTCACAAGACGGTTGCTTACTGTGGGTCTGTTGGCGTCTCCTGTTCCTGCGGTCAAGGC
>Ga0209273_10001561_pt1 | contig 19866 bp, 21 predicted proteins | sample tdAd471_FD_187126 | JGI IMG/M metagenome (GOLD analysis project Ga0209273, IMG submission 187126) | Marine sediment microbial communities from the Atlantic coast under amendment with organic carbon and nitrate - tdAd47.1 (SPAdes)... | ecosystem: Environmental > Aquatic > Marine > Coastal >...
TTTAGGAATTAGGAATTAGGAGTTAGGAGTTAGGAGTTAGGAGTTAGGAGTCAGGAGTCAGGAAAAGTCTTTGTTCTCATATCTATTAGCGAAGCGGTCCTGAATCTAACAGCGCAGCGGTCTTGTATCTAACTTTGAAGCAGTCCAAATTCAATTATTCCCTTATTGTCACATCTACACCATGCATTTCATCGAAAAGTTGGAACGTTTCCTCTAATTCGCTCAATCGAACAGAAATGGTAAGCTCACAATCCAACTCCATTTTTTGGGAAACAATATTCAAATCTTTCTGTTTGATGGTCCGCATAACTATATCCATCACAGGATATCCAAATTGCAAACGTAATTCAGCCTTTATGGTCCTTTTTACGATTTTGGCACTTTCCAGGGCCATTTGAGCAGCGGTTTTGTATGCCTGAATCAAACCACCGACCCCAAGTTTGGTGCCGCCAAAGATTCTAGTGACCGTAATCAACACATTGGTGACATCAAAAGATTGAATTTGTCCGTAGATGGGCATTCCCGCCGAATTGTTGGGCTCCCCATCATCATTGGCCCGGTATGTTTTTTTTTCGGTTCCCAATTGCCAAGCATAGCAAACATGGTTGGCCGTATGGTGTTTTTTTCGAAGTTCCTCCACAATCGGTTTTACATCATCTTCCGAAGCAATGGGATGGACCGCAGCATAGAATTTGCTTTTTCGGTCTTTATATAAAATCTCGGGCGAAGGTTTGCTGACGGTGCGATAAACATCTTCTTTTTTCTCCATCAGAACAAAGCTACCAATATTATGCTCAAAATGGCCAAAGCAACACCGCCCCAGTTTTTAAGGCTCAACTTTTCCTTAAAGAGTAAGATTCCGAATATAGTAGAGAACATTACAATAGCGACATTATTTAAAGTAAAGATAGCAGCGCTGCTCAAAATGTCCGAACGTAGGGCGCGAATAAGAAAATAGATAGAGAAATAATTCGGTATTCCGAGAGCGATTCCCCCCAGTATATTTTTGAAGTTGATTTTCAACGGAGTTTTCACCGACTTAATACCGACAAAGATGAAACCGGTCAAGGCTGCAAACCCAAATATCATTGATGAGAAAACCGGAATTTCCTGATCGGTCAAATGGATTTCCTCAAAATACTGGATGCTAGTGTCAATGATTCCAGAGCCCAAAAAAACGAGCAATGGAAGGATAAGTGCTTTTCGGTTTATCCTGATGCTCTTCACTTTTACCGAAGCCAGATACACGGCAACCAAAGCCAAAACAATCCCGATAATTTGCAGTGCGCTCAATTGTTCACCGTACAACAACATTCCCATTACAACGGGAATGGCCAACGACATTTTGGTAGCTACAGAGGCGACGGAAACACCAGAAACTTGAGCGGTTTTGGCCATAAGGTTGAAGATTACAATAAAAAGTACACCTAATAATATAGGGCCGATAAACCACGATTTGTTAATAAGGTCGCTTATGCCAACGGGGCCATCATATAAAAAGAAACCTACCGTACAGGCCACAACATAGTTGGTGATAATGGCATATAGCGTCTGGATTTTAAAAACATCGAACAGTTTAAAGACCACGAAAATTAAGGTGGAGCTCAGAACGCTCAAGATAAGGTATACCATTTACAGTTTTGATTTTAGCTGGGTTATGTCCTCTTTGCCCACTTGCAAGTTCCAGACATTAATGCCCAGTGCAGCCGCGGAATTGGTGTTCTCTTTCACATCATCCACAAAAAAGGTTTCTTCGGGTGTCAACTTGTTCTCTTGTAAAACAAAATCAAAGATTTCTACGTCCGGTTTGCGCATCCCCATTTCGTAGCTCAAGTAGAATACATCGAACGCATCTTTAAACCTGTTGAACCGCTCCATCCCCATTTTTTCCTTTACAAATTCGATATGTAGGTCATTGGTGTTGCTTAACAAAATCATTTTAAATTGATTTTCTATCGCCAATTGCTCAATAAACTCCAATCGATGTTCCGGAAAATCCAATAAAATAGAGTTCCAGGCTTGCGTTAAATACTCTCTACTGGCATTTGGGAAATGAGTAGAAACTTCATGCAAAAAATCAGAAGAAGCGATAAGCCCTTTCTCGTAATTCTGAAACAAGCTTTCCAAATTTGGAGTGACTTCGGTAAACCCATGCTGTCCCATAGCCTTTGCCGTGGCAGGTTTATCCAAATTGATGAGCACATCGCCAAAATCGAGAATAATGTTTTTAATCATTGGAATAAAGGGTTAAGGTATCGGTCAATATCTTGTATTGATGCTGTAAAGTTCCCTGTAATTTCGGAGCTGGCAAACCGCTTTTAAAACAAATGGCACCTTTAAAAATGCGAGCCTCGTCCCACAGGTTTTCATCCATAAAAGTTTGAAGCGTTTTTGCCCCTCCTTCAATAATTACGCTAATGATATTATGTTGATGTAGCACATCACAAATTTGAGCGGCCAAGGGTTTTGTAAAATCCAGCACAGCATAATCGATACCTTTAATATATAACGATTCATCCCTTACCGCTGTCAAAACAATTGTCCGTACCGATGTATCCAAAATGTGAAAACTCGAATCAATCCTTAAATTTTTGTCCAATACAACACGAATGGGGTCTTTGCCAGCCCAATTTCGTGTGGTCAATTTGGGATTGTCCTCCAAAACGGTTCGGGTGCCGACCAAAATGGCTTGTTCTTGGCTGCGCCATTGGTGCACCAACTGCTTGGAATGGGCATTGGTAATCCAAAACGGTTCGGGATTGCTTTTTCGTAAAGTTGCATCGGGCGCCAAAAAACCATTATCCGATTCCGCCCATTTTAGGATAATGTAAGGTCTTCTTTTCTCTTGAAAGGTCAAAAATCGTTTGTGATGTTCCCTGCATTCATCCTCAAGAACACCTATTGTGACCTTGCAGCCTGCATCTTCCAGTTTTTTGATGCCTTTGCCGGCTACTTTGTCGTGGGGATCCTGTAATCCAATAAAAACTTCCTTGAGTTTGTGATGGGCAATTAAATTGGCACAGGGAGGGGTTTTTCCGTAATGGGAACAAGGCTCCAAAGTAACATATAATGATGATTCCTTCAGCAAACTATTTTCCTTGACCGAGTTGATGGCATTCACTTCGGCATGTGGACCTCCGTAGGTAGAGGTAAAGCCTTCACCAATTATTTTTTTATCGTGGACAATTACGCAGCCCACCATCGGGTTTGGGGCCGTGGTTCCGTGGCCTTTTTTGGCCAGCTCAATGCAACGAAGGATGTATTTTTGATGTATATTCACCCCGTAAAAATAGAATATTAAAAACAGAATATGGGAGATACGGTGATTCGTGAAATAACCCCCGAAGACAACGCACAGGTGGCCCAGGTAATACGGAAGGTTTTTGAGGATATGGGTGTGCCCAAAGTGGGAACCGCTTATGCAGATAAGGCGTTGGATGATATGTACTCTAATTACAATGTACCAAAGGCCGCTTACTTTGTAGTGGAGCATCAGGGGCGGATTATTGGTTGTGCAGGTGTTGCACAATTGGACAATTACGATGGAAATGTATGTGAACTTCAAAAAATGTACTTTTTGGAAGAGGCGAGGGGCAAGGGCCTTGGTGCCAAAATGATCGAAGCTTGCTTGGACAAGGCCAAGGAATTTGGTTTTGAAGCATGTTATTTGGAAACTATGCCCTATATGGAAGCTGCCCAAAAATTGTACAAAAAGAACGGTTTTGATTATATAGATGCCCCAATGGGAAATACAGGTCACTATTCCTGTCCGGTTTGGATGCTTAAAAAGTTGTAATGCTCCTTAAAGAAATCAAAGATATTTTCCATAAAGAGTTGGGCAAAATCTATCCCAAAGAAGAAATCGATTCTTTTTTCTACTCCTGTATTGAACATTTCCTAAAATTGGAACGCTTCATATTGGCCATTCAGCCTGGCCTAACATTGAACAAAGAAGAAGAACAGCCCCTTTTTGAAGCAATGTCCCAATTGAAGTTGGAAAAACCACTTCAATATATATTAGGGACAGCCCATTTTATGAATTTGGAGCTTCAGGTGAACGAAAATGTCCTTATCCCACGACCCGAAACCGAGGAGTTGGTTCAATGGATTTTGGAGGATGTTAAAAGTCGGAAGCCTGAAGTCGGAAGTCAGAAGTCAGATATTGGAGGTCGGATTTCAGATAAGAACCGTAAGGACTTTAACCCTTCACCCATAACCATTCTGGATATCGGCACAGGCAGCGGTTGCATTGCCATTGCTTTAGCAAAGAATCTACCCGACGCAAAGGTTTATGCCTTGGATGTTTCTGAAGAAGCACTGGAGGTTGCTCAAAAAAATGCAGCATCAAATGGAGTGGATATTGGGTTTATGCATCAGGATATACTTAATCCTGAACTTGAACTTGAGTCTGAACTTGCTTTTGATGTAATTGTATCTAATCCGCCATACGTCAGGGAGTTGGAGAAAGAAAAAATCCAAAAAAATGTAAAAGATTTTGAACCGGACACCGCTCTTTTTGTGAAAGACGACGAACCATTGCTTTTTTATAGGGCCATTATCGATTTTGCAGAAAGCCATCTATCCGAAAATGGAAAGTTGTTTGTTGAAATCAATCAGTATTTGGGAGCGGAGACCAAAGCACTTTTCAAAGCCCATAATTTTTCGGAAATTGAACTGCGAAAAGATATTTTTGGCAACGATAGAATGCTAAAAGCAATTAAAAAATGAACATCCAAGATAAAATAACTTCCCTTCGCGAGGAGCTAAGGGAGCACAACTATAAATATTACGTGCTCGATGAGCCGTCCATTTCCGATTACGAATTTGATATGAAGCTGAAAGAGCTTCAAAAACTCGAGACGGAACACCCAGAATTTAAGGACCCAACATCGCCAACATTGCGGGTAGGGGGAATGGTCACAAAAAATTTTGAGACCGTTCCCCACGAGCATCGAATGTATTCTTTGGATAATTCCTATTCCAAGGAAGATTTGGAGGATTGGGAAAAACGCATTCAACGTATTTTGGGTGATGCCGAAGTTGAATTTACCTGCGAATTAAAGTATGATGGAGCTTCCATAAGTCTAACCTATGAAAATGGACAATTGGTGAAGGCCGTTACCCGTGGGGATGGTTTTCAAGGTGATGATGTAACGAACAACATTAAGACCATAAAATCGGTTCCCTTACAGTTGAAGGGGGACTATCCACCAAAATTTGATATTCGAGGTGAAATTATTTTGACGCTCGAAGGCTTCGCGAAAATGAACGCAGAGCGTGTTGAAGCTGGTGAAGACCCGTACATGAATCCAAGGAACACGGCATCTGGCAGTTTAAAGCTTCAAGATAGCGCCTTGGTGGCCCAACGCCCGTTGGAATGTCTGTTGTATAGTATTGCCGGTGAAAATCTGGGAGCTACATCTCAATTTGAGGTTCTTGAAAAAGCCAGGTCATGGGGTTTTAAGGTGCCAACCGTGGCAAAGCTTTGTAAATCGACAACGGAAGTAATGCAGTTTGCAGATTATTGGGAGATAAACCGTCACAATCTACCATACGAAACGGACGGCGTAGTGGTAAAAGTAAATAGCATCCAGCAGCAGGAAGAACTAGGCTACACCGCTAAATCCCCAAGATGGGCGATGGCCTACAAATTCAAGGCCGAGCAAGCAACAACAATCTTAAATAAAATCACCTATCAAGTTGGGCGGACGGGTGCCATTACGCCTGTTGCCAACTTGGAACCCGTCTTGTTGGCGGGAACCACGGTAAAACGTGCCTCGCTTCACAATGCGGACCAGATTGCCAAGCTCGATGTACGCGAAGGCGATTCCGTTTTTGTGGAAAAAGGAGGGGAAATCATCCCTAAAATAGTCAAAGTTGATTTTACTAAGCGAGCAATAGATTCAAAGCCAACGGAGTACATTACCCACTGTCCCGAATGTGGCACCGAACTGATCCGTAAAGAAGGAGAGGCCCAGCATTTTTGTCCAAACGATATGGGGTGCCCACCTCAGATAACCGGGCGCATCCAACATTTTATTTCCCGAAAGGCCATGGATATTGAAGGTTTGGGGAGCGAAACTGTGGAGCTACTTTTCAATGAGGGGCTGATAGATGATTATGCAGACCTCTATACTTTGACCAAGGAACAAATCCTGCCATTGGAACGTATGGCTGATAAATCGGCCGAGAACTTGGTGCATGGAGTACAGACATCCAAGGAAATTCCGTTTGAGCGGGTACTTTTTGCCTTGGGAATTCGATATGTCGGGGAGACTGTAGCTAAAAAGCTGGCAAAAGCCTTCAAAAATATCGATGCATTGATGGCCGCTTCACCGGAGCAATTGGTTGCTGTGGATGAAATAGGGGAACGGATTGCCGAAAGCGTAGTCAATTTTTTCTCGGAGCCCGTCAATATGGATATTATTGACCGGTTAAAATCCTACGGATTGCAATTTTCATTGTCAGAGGAACAATTAGAGAATCAAACCGAATTGCTCAAAGGGCAGACGTTTGTGGTTTCTGGAGTGTTCGAGACCATTAGTAGAAATGAGTTGAAGAAAATGATAGAGGACAATGGGGGCAAAGTGGCCTCGTCCGTGTCATCGAAAACTAGTTTTTTGGTTGCCGGAGACAAAATGGGACCAAGCAAGCGGACGAAAGCAGAAAGCTTGGGGGTACCCATTATATCGGAACAGGAATTTTTGCAAAAACTTGAATCATGATACCAAAAACCTTTCAGGAATTCGAGTCTACATTAAATCAAAACTTACCTTCGAAGGAATGGCCAGATGCTTTGCAATCCCTTTGGTTTGATGCAAAAGGCGATTGGGAAGCATCGCATGATATTGCACAAGATCTTCAGTCCCAAATAGGCAGTTGGATTCACGCCTACCTGCACCGCAAAGAAGGTGATAAATGGAACGCTGGCTATTGGTACAGAAGGGCCAACAAGCCTTTTCCGGAATACAGTTTGGACGAAGAGCTAAGAGTTCTGGTCAAAGCGAACCTTTAATCAATAAACAATCAACATTGAACAATTATCAATAGGGTACTCGTTATTCTGAAAGAGCAAAGCGATAGAAATATCCTAAGGTAAAATCAACCATAATTTTTAATCTTCAGTCATTTCGAAATGAGATGTATAGCATCAGAATGAGAAATCTGAACATAAAGCGTAAAGCGCCTGGAGAATCTCCTTTACAATTGTAAGTTTTAGGTTCAAGCGAAAAGCATTCGTGGCTATTCGTGAAATCCGTGTCCATTGTTATTCCTGCGAAGGCAGGAATCCATTATTTAAGAGACTAAGAAAAAGTAAATTTTGATGAGATTCTTCACGTTTTTAAGAATGACAAAGAAGTTGATGAGTCTCAGTTATTGCAATTCGTGTCGAAACACTTCACAATAAACAATCATCAATTATTACTTTTACTTTTTGCCCTTTTTCCTTTCATCCATCCAACAATCGAACCATCCAATAATCGAATCATCAGACCCTAGAGTATCAAACCACAATACTCACGCCTTCGGCAGAAGCATTTTTGTCCGTGTCAAAATAAAAATCGATACGTCCAAGGTTGATACCGTAGCACCCCACTTGGTTCACTAATACGGAGTTTCCGTTTAGGTTGGTGCGTACATCGGGTTTGTCCAAAAAAGTATGGGTATGTCCGCCAATTATGAGGTTGGTGTAAAACGTCCGTTGTGCCAATCGGGTATCGCAGGGTATTTCTGGGTTATTGTAGTTGTAGCCCAAGTGGGATAGACAGACAATCAAATCGCATTGCTCTTCTTCTTTCAGTTGCTTTTCCGTATCCAAAGCAATCTCGTAAGGATTCAAATATTGCGTATCCTTGTACAGTTTTTTGGTGACCAACCCGTCCAATTCAATACCAAGACCATAAACACCTACTTTAATACCATCAACCATATAAATTTTAAAAGGTTTTACATAACCATCCATAACGGTATTGGAAAAGTCGTAGTTGGCAGAAATCATCTCAAAAGTGGCATTGGGCATTTGTGCCAACAAACCATCTATACCGTTATCAAAATCGTGGTTGCCAATGGTGGCCGCATCGTAATTCAGTTTGCTCATCAGTTTAAACTCCAATTCACCTCCATAAAAGTTGAAATAGGGTGTGCCCTGAAAAATATCACCTGCATCAAAAAGCAGCGTATTGGGGTTTTCGTTGCGAATCTGTTCCACCAAAGTGGCCCTTCGGGCAACCCCGCCCAAATTGGGGTATCTGGAGTGGGAAGAAGGAAAGGTATCGATATGACTGTGCACATCGTTGGTGTGCAGAATAGTAATTTTCTTTTTCCCAAAATTGGAGCAGGAACTTAAACTAAGGCCCCCAAGACCAATCAGGGTAGAGGCTGCAGTAGTGTTAGATATGAAATCCCTTCTTTTCATTTAGTTCAATATTTTTATGCGATCGTCAGCTTCAGCTTTCAAGGTATCTACTTTTTTAAGATGGTCGATGATGGCATTGCGTAAAAGATAGTCGGTTGCTGTTCTTGAAATCATTTCATCAAAAAAACCAACGCTAGGTCCACCATTTACCAAATAGTCGGAAGTGGCCACGTAGTAATTTCGATTTTCATCAAAAGGTCGACCTTGTATGTTGACGGTTTCCAGCGAACGGTCTTGGTTGGTTATAATTTCAATGCCCGATACCGGATGCCTTCGGGGAGATTTGGCTACAAAATTGATCAACTGTCGGGTAGCGGAACCGCTGAGTTCTACCACTTCAATATAATTTTCAAAGGGCATTACCTCATAAGCGTTACGGGCGGTTACATAGCCTTGGGAAATTATGGAGCGCACACCACCGGCGTTCAGCACCACAAAATCCACTTGGTTGCCCGATCTGGACTTAAAAATGGGGGCAGCTTGTTCCAAAACAATGTCCGCCATTAAATTGCCCATGGATGAGGTGCGATCGCCATCATTCAACAATAGGGCCTTGGGAGCATAGGCCAAGGTACTGTCCAGCACCTCGTTTATTCTTTTCCTGTAGGGCTCCACAAAGCTGACAATGGAATCGGTTTGGGTAATTGTAGTATCTACCGGAATATTCTTGCTCTCAATTTTGACGAGTTTACCCGTATCGGTTTTACAGGCCATAAAAAAACAAAAAGTTGTAAATACAACAAATTGTTTAAATTTTAGATTGTTCACGTGCGTATCTTTGTTAAGTCGTCTTGGTAGATTATTTACCTTTGTAAAAATCATCAAAAATATGTTTTTGAAAGGACTCCAGGACAAATTTAAGGTTAAATCCGGGCTAAAATATTTAAAGGAGGAAATGGAAAAGCCTCCAAGGTCCGTGGCCAGGGAAAAGGGAATTACCAGCATCGGCTGTATTGTTGACGTGGATAATTTCCAAAAAGCAGAGGCCTTTTACGAACTTATTGATGAGTTTGCGTTACGGCCCAATGCCATTAAAATTATTGGCTACAAAAGGGAATATGACAAAAACTCACCGTATGCCATCCAAATGTTCTCGGATAAGGACCTAGGATGGAAAGGGCAGATAGAGAACGGTTATGTTCTTGAGTTTTTGGGGAGGGAGTACGATATGTTGATCAATTATTACGAAGAAGATAATTTGATGATGAAGTTGTTGTCGGTAAAAACACCCGCTCGTCTCAAAGTAGGTTTGGGCGCCCAGGACCCCAAGGTCAACGATTTGATCTTAAATACATCCATAAACGATTTTAGGTTGTTCAAGGATGAGTTAAAGAAGTATTTAAAGATTTTACAAGAAATTTGAACAAATGGAACAATTGATCGGAACAGGAGTGGCATTGATAACCCCGTTCAGAGAAGATTTATCGGTAGATGTTGATGCATTGGAGCGCGTAGTGGAATACAACATTCAAGGAGGCGTGGATTATTTGGTAGTGTTGGGCACAACCGCTGAATCTGCAACGCTCTCACAAGCCGAAAAACAATTGGTGGTCGATGTTGTGGTTCGTACCAATGCAGGAAGACTACCTTTGGTACTTGGTGTAGGGGGCAACAATACCATGGCTGTGGCCCAAGAGTTAAAAATATTGGATCTATCGGATTTTGAAGCAATCTTGTCCGTTTCACCTTATTACAACAAACCCACGCAGGAAGGAATATACCAGCACTTTAAAGTAATTTCGGAAGCATCTCCCATCCCTGTTGTCATGTACAATGTGCCTGCTAGAACGGGAAGCAATATGTTACCCGAAACCACCTTGCGATTGGCTGAAGACTTTTCCAATATCGTTGGAATAAAGGAAGCCTGCGGAGATTCGGTGCAGATAGATAAACTCATCAAGTACAAACCAGAAAGTTTCTTGGTGATTTCCGGTGATGATGCCACTGCTTTGCCGAGCGTATTATCGGGTGGGGCAGGAGTAATCTCGGTGCTGGGCCAAGGATTGCCAGTACAATTTTCAGAGATGATCAAATTTGGTTTGGAAGGCAATGGAGAAGGCGCCTATGACATCCATCATAAGCTAACCACTTTAATGTCCCTTATTTTTGAAGAAGGTAATCCGGCAGGCATCAAAAGTATTCTTGAGCAGAAAGGTATTTCCAGGGCAACGGTTAGGTTGCCTTTGATGGAAGCAACACCCACTTTAAAGGAGAAAATTGCAACCTCGCTGAAAGTGCTCGACAGGGCACATGCTTAAAGTTCGTTAAATGTTGCCCAAATTTTGGGGATTGGCCAGCTTACCCTTTACATTTGAATGGTGAAAATTCTTTTTTTATATCCGTTCAATATCACTAATTTTGCAAAATGTTTTTGAAAATGAGGTCAATACTAATTCTTTGTGTAGCAGCCGTTCTTTTGGTTTCCTGCAGTGAGTACCAAAAAGTGCTCAAGGAGACCGATACAAAGGCCAAATATGAAATGGCCGAGAAGCTGTACAATGAGGGTGATTATAAAAGAGCAGTTCGCTTGTTCGAACAGATTGCACCTACCTATGTGGGGAAACCCCAGGGAGAACGGGTCATGTTCTTTTTTGCCGACAGCTATTTTAAAAACGGTGATTATTATTTGTCAGGTTACCAGTTTGAACGTTTTATCAAATCGTATCCGCGAAGTGATAAGATTCAGGAAGCCAGTTTTTTTGGGGCCAAAAGTTATTATATGCTCTCTCCAAGATATTCTTTGGATCAAACCGATACGGACAAAGCCTTGCTGAAGCTCCAAACCTTTATCAACAATTATTCGGAATCGGAATATTTTGAAGAGGCCAATGCCATGGCCAAGGAGTTGACCACCAAAAAAGAGAAGAAACAGATAGAGATTGCAAAGCAATTCAATAAATTAGGGAAGTTTAATTTACCTGTATTGATATCGGCAATAACGGCCTTGGATAATTTTATCACCGACAATCCCGGTTCCGTTTACAGGGAAGAAGCCCTTTACTATAGAATCGAAGCAACTACCGTGTTAGCTTTGAACAGTACAATAGACAAGCAACAAGAGCGATTGGAAGAGGCTCTTGATTCTTATAATAATTTATTGCGATATTTTCCGGAGACGAAATTTAAAGATGAAGCAGATAAACTTGCGGAAACAATTCGACAGGAATTAAGCGTATATACACCTTCCTTATCCAAATAAAAATTAGTTTTTAAACTACTGCACATGCAAGATTTGAAAAACACAAAGGCCCCGGTTTCCACAGTAACACTCAACAGAAACGAGTTCGACGCGAAAACCGAAAACATTTACGAAGCTATTTCCATAGCTGCAAAAAGAGCTATCCAAATCAATTCCGAAATAAAAAAGGAATTGCTGGAGAAGCTTGAGGAATTTGCTACTTACAGCGATAGCTTGGAAGAAGTTTTTGAGAACAAGGAACAAATCGAAGTTTCCAAGTTCTATGAAAAATTGCCAAAACCACACGCTTTGGCGGTACAAGAGTGGTTGGAAGATAAAATCTACTACAGGAATACAGAGAAAGACGCTTAAGAAATGCTTCGCGGTAAAAATATCCTTTTGGGAGTATCCGGGGGAATTGCCGCCTACAAGACCACATTTCTTGTTCGTTTATTGATTAAAGCTGGTGCCCAGGTCAAAGTTGTTATGACCCAGAGTGCCGGCTCTTTTGTTTCTCCCCTCACGCTTTCCACCCTTTCCAAAAATCCCGTTTTAATGGATTTTGTGAATGAAGAGGATGGCAGTTTGTCCTGGAACAACCACGTGGAGCTAGGACTTTGGGCAGATATAATGCTTATTGCTCCCGCCACGGCAAATACGTTGTCCAAAATGGCCAATGGCACTTGCGATAACCTCCTTTTAGCCACTTATTTATCCGCAAAATGCCCGGTTTATTTTGCCCCGGCCATGGATTTGGATATGTACAAGCACCCATCCACCAAAAATTCACTCGATAAGCTACAATCTTTTGGAAACACAATGATTCCAGCCGAATCCGGTGAACTGGCCAGTGGATTGCATGGGGAAGGACGTATGGCAGAGCCAGAAGATATTATCAGTTTTATAGAGACAGATTTGTCCAAGGGGTTGCCATTGACTGATAAAAAAGTACTTATCACTGCGGGACCCACGCAAGAGGCCATCGACCCCGTTCGTTTTTTGGGAAATCGCTCCACGGGCACTATGGGATTTGAACTGGCCAAGAAAGCGGCCAATTTGGGAGCCAAAGTAATATTGGTTTCAGGTCCAACCCATTTGAACATCGACCATAAAAATATCGAATTGATTCGGGTAACTTCAGCACAGGATATGTACGAAGTCTGCCACGAACATTATGCTGATATGAACGTTGCCATTTGTGCCGCCGCGGTGGCAGATTATCGTCCTAAAACCGTCGCTTCGGAAAAGGTAAAGAAGCAGGAGGGAGATATGAAGATAGAACTGGAACGAACCCCTGATATTCTAATGTCGCTTGGTGAAGCCAAAAAGAATCAGTTTTTGGTCGGATTTGCTTTGGAAACCCAAAACGAGCTCGAGAACGCCAAGGGCAAGCTCAAGAAAAAGAATCTTGATGGCATAGTGCTCAATTCTTTAAAAGACGATGGTGCAGGATTTGGCGGAAGTACAAATAAAATCACCTTTATAGATAAGAATTCGGAGATAAAAACGTTTGATTTGAAGACGAAGCCTGAAGTAGCTTCCGATATTTGGGAAGAAATCATCTCCAGAATCCATGCGTAACATACTTTTTTCCGTTTTTCTATTGTGTGCTGCCTTTGGGAGTTATGCACAGGAACTGAATTGCCAGGTTACTGTAAACTCAGACCAAGTGGGGCAGACCAATCAGCAGATTTTTAGGACTTTGGAACGCTCCCTTAACGATTTTGTGAACAAAAGTAAATGGACAAACAGGGTGTACCACGAAAATGAGCGGGTCAATGCACGTATGTTCATTACCGTTACCCAATACGAATCGGACCGTTTTGAGGCCAATATCCAGATTCAATCCACACGCCCCGTTTTTAATACCACCTACGAAAGCCCTGTTTTTAATTATAAAGACAACTCCTTCAATTTTCAATATCAGGAATTTCAACCATTGGTGTATAATCCCAATAATTTTGATTCCAATTTGGTAGGGGTTATCTCGTACTATGTTTATGTTATTTTGGGATTGGATGCAGATACGTTCTCCTTGGAAGGCGGAAACGATTTTTACCGTAGGGCCCAGAATATTGTGACCCAGGCACAAAGTTCCAGCTACAGTGGTTGGAGTCAGGATACAGGTGACCGTAGCCGTTTTGAATTGGTTGATAATCTTTTGAGCAACTCGTTTCGGGAGTATCGTATCGCTATGTACAACTATCACAGAAAAGGTCTCGATATCTTGGCGGACAATAACAGTACGGGCAAACAAATCATAGCTGGTAGCCTTCGTTTGTTTGAAACGCTCATCAGCCGTAGGCCTAACGCCTTTTTGATTCAAACTTTTTTTGATGCCAAGTCCGAGGAAATTCAGAACATCTTCTCCGATGGCCCCAAAGTGGACATTGTTAAGCTCAAGGAAACCCTGAACAAAGTAGCTCCATTTTATTCCGGGACATGGAATGAGATAAATTACTAGGGCAATCCGTTGTGCATTTTGAACATACAACTTAGTTTTGGGAGTTGGTTCGAGTGATTTTGAGGAACGAAAAATCGCGTTGCATTGAGCGGTGCCGAAATGTATCGAGAACTTTTTTAGACAAAAATTCTTTTTTTCGATACAAATTTCACTCATACTATCGTGAAATCCACTCGAAATGACGAATTTTATCGAAATCTACAATGGGTTAGTGCAATTCTATAAAGAGGTTTATCTTTACGGGTAAAATCTTCCATATTGCTAGTAAATCTATCCATCCAAAATTACGCACTCATTGATGATGTAAGTGTTTCGTTTTCCAACGGATTCACCACAATAACCGGTGAAACGGGTGCAGGGAAGTCAATTCTCTTGGGAGGTCTTTCCATGGTACTGGGAAAGCGCGCCGATTTATCATCATTAAAAAACACGGCGCAAAAATGTGTTATCGAAGCAGAGTTCGATGTATCCAAATATCAACTTCAGCCATTTTTTGAGGATAATGACTTGGATTATGACGATAAGACCATTCTTCGTCGTGAAATCCTGCCCAGTGGTAAATCCAGGGCGTTTGTAAACGATTCTCCCGTTACTTTGGATGTGATGCGGGCATTGGGCGATCAGTTGGTGGATGTACACTCCCAGCACCAGACCATGCGCCTTACCGACAACGATTTTCAGATGAAGGTGCTCGATGCTCTGGCCGACAACTCAGAAAACCTGTCAACATACGCCGAAGAGCTTGAAAGGTTACGAGCGGCATCCAAGGCGCTTCAAAAATTGGAAGATTTTCAGACTGAAGCGGATAAAGAACACGATTACAATAGTTTTTTGCTGGAAGAATTGGAGGCAGCAAAGCTCAAGGAAGGCATGCAGGAAGAATTGGAGGAGGAGTATGAGCAGTTGAGCAATGTTGAGCAGATTATGGAACAATTGTCCGCGGGCCATCAATTGTTGAACGATGAACAATTGGGCATTGTGGGCCGCCTTACCGACTTAAAACGTGCATTCCAAGGGCTGACGGATTTTGGCACCGATTATAAATTGTTGAGCGATAGGATTCAATCCGTATTGATAGAAACCGACGACATTGCATCGGAATTGGAGCAGTTACAAGAAGGCGTGGAAGCGAATCCTGCCAGACTCGAAGTGGTGAATGGACAATTACAGCAATTGTACGACCTTCAGAAAAAGCATCATACGGATTCGGTTTCGGATTTGATTGTCATTAGGGAGGATTTGGCCCAAAAAGTGGATGCAGTGGCCAATATTGAGTCCAAAATCAAACAAAAACAAGAAGAAGTCGCTACCATCACCAAAAAAGTGGATGCATGGGCCAAAAAAATAAGCGACGGCAGAAAGGTCGTCATCCCTAAATTGAATAAAAGACTCCAGACGAACCTGGCACCGTTGGGTATGCCATCGGCTACTTTCAATATTGAAGTGAACCCGTCCAAATCCTTCAAAACCAATGGAAAAGATGATTTGGTTTTCTTGTTCTCCGCTAACAAAGGCTCCAATTATGGCGAGCTGAAGAAGGTGGCGTCAGGCGGGGAGCTTTCCCGAATCATGTTGACGATTAAATCAATCTTGGCGGAATATGAAAACCTGCCCACCATGATGTTCGATGAGATCGATACAGGGGTTTCCGGGGAAATATCAAACCGAATGGGGGAGATTATGCAGCAAATGAGCAGTACCATGCAGGTATTTTCCATCACACATCTACCACAGGTCGCATCAAAAGGGCGCTATCAATTTAAGGTATATAAAGAGGAGGGGGCTGAGGGTACAAGCACGCACATCAAACAATTGAGCAAGGATGAGCGCGTTCGCGAACTGGCCGAGATGTTGGGGGGCAAATCCCTGTCCGAATCTGCATTGGCCCACGCCAAGGAGCTGTTGCAATAATTAGACTTAGTGTGCAAATTGTCAGTTCGAGTTTTTTCAGAATGAAAAAGTATCGAGAACAGATTTATATCTTAAAACACTCATTTCTCGATACAATTTTTTACCCTTACGGTTTAAAAATCACTCGAAATGACAAACTTTAATTAAAAGTAAGACTATACTTTATCGCTGAATTTATTTTAGGGTCCCATAAATAGGGCTATTGGATGGGATGGGTGCTGAAACAAGTTAAGCATAACGAGAATCTATCTATTTGTGTTGGGTTAACATTCAATTAGTTTAAATATCTTTGTCTTACAATCAACAATAGCAAGAAACTATGGCATACAATCTTTTAAAAGGTAAAAAAGGAATCATTTTTGGCGCTTTGGACCCTAACTCCATTGCTTGGAAAACCGCAGAACGTGTTCATGAAGAGGGAGGTACATTTGTACTTACCAACGCACCCATCGCTATGCGCATGGGACAGATCAAGGAGCTGGCGGAGAAAACCAATTCAGAAATTATTCCCGCAGATGCCACTAGCGAAGAGGATTTAAAAAACTTGGTTGAGAAGTCCATGGAGATTTTGGGCGGCAAATTGGATTTTGTGCTTCATTCCATAGGAATGTCCGTCAATGTTAGAAAAGGAAGAGCATACACCGATGAGAACTATAGCTTTACCGAGAAGGGTTGGGACGTGTCCGCACTATCCTTTCATAAAGTAATGCAGTCGCTTTACAAAGCGGAAGCTATGAACGAGTGGGGAAGTATTGTGGCTTTGACATATATGGCAGCCCAAAGAACGTTCCCGGACTACAACGATATGGCTGACAACAAAGCATATTTGGAGTCTGTAGCCAGAAGTTTTGGGTACTTTTTTGGAAAAGAACATAAAGTAAGGGTAAATACCATTTCGCAATCCCCAACCCCAACTACGGCTGGACAAGGTGTAAAAGGGTTTGATGGATTTATCAACTACGCGGAAAAAATGTCGCCATTGGGCAATGCCACCGCTGATGATTGTGCGAACTATACAGTTTCCCTTTTCTCCGACCTGACCAAAAAAGTAACCATGCAGAACCTATTCCACGATGGTGGCTTCTCCAATACAGGGGTGAGCCAAGAAGTAATCGATGAATTTTCGGAATAAACCTTATAAAATATAAGGAAGAGGGTGTTTAAAAAGTCTTCATAACTTGATTTGTCAGGTTGAGCCTGTCGAAACCGATATTGATTATCAGTAAGTTGAAAATATTTCGACAAGCTCAAAATGACATCGCCTTACTTTTTAGACACCCTCTTTCTGTTTCAAATGAATACGCTGTTCTCCATAGTAGTTCCAGTATACAATAGGCCTGAAGAAATTCGGGAACTGTTGGAAAGTCTTCGACAACAAGATTTTCAAAAAGATTTTGAGGTGGTCATTGTGGAGGACGGTTCTACGGAACCTTCGGACAGCATTGTGGAAAGGTTTCGGCACAAACTCAACATTTCCTACTATTCCAAGGAAAACTCAGGCCCCGGAGATTCCAGAAACTTTGGAATGAAAAAGGCGAAGGGGAATTATTTTATTATTCTGGACTCGGATTGTATTCTCCCCAAACAATATTTATCAGAAGTTGACAAGGAGCTGAACAGGTCATTTGTGCATTGTTTTGGTGGCCCGGATGCTGCCGATGCATCATTCACCACGGTGCAAAAAGCCATTAATTATGTAATGACTTCATTCTTGACCACAGGGGGTATCCGTGGCGGTAAAAAGGCGGTAGGTAAATTTCAACCCCGTAGTTTTAATATGGGGATTTCCAAAGTTGCATTTGAAACAGCTGGCGGTTTTGGCCAAATACACCCAGGCGAAGACCCAGACCTTACTTTTCGCATATGGAAAGCGGGGTTTGATACAAGATTGTTCCCCAAGGCATTTGTGTACCATAAAAGACGCATTGACTGGAACAAATTCTACATTCAGGTGAATAAATTCGGGATGGTTCGGCCCATACTCAACAAATGGCATCCTGGAACCGCAAAACCTACCTACTGGTTTCCTACCTTGTTTATGCTGGGGTTGGTCACCGCTTTAACGCTATCAATTTTTGGACTTTGGTTGCCTTTGATGTTATATGTTTTCTATTTTTTCATTCTGTTTTTGGATGCACTGGTCAAGAACAGGAAGCTTGTGGTGGCTGTTTTGGCCATATTGGCAACCTTGATACAGTTTACGGGATATGGAATAGGTTTTTTCAAGTCCACAATGTTGCTTAACTTTAGTAATAGGAATCCAGAGGAACTGTTTCCCAAACTATTTTTCAAGAAAAAATAAAAGTGTTTAAAAAGGTATTGAATGGCCTCAATCAGAAGAAAGCGAAAGTATTTTCGCTGTTCCTGCTGTGCTCCTTTTTGGCTTGGTTTATCAGCAACCTTTCGGAAACGTACGAGTCGAGGGCCTATTTTACGCTTAATTATAGAAATCTTCCCGACTCGTTGTTGTTGGGTAAAAATTCCAACTCTCAAATTGAAGCCAAACTCAGAACCAGCGGCTTTCAGTTTTTATACTACAAGGTTTTTAAACGCCGCATCGATATTGATGTTTCCCAAGTTGAATTTCAAAATGGTGGTTATGTAATGAGTGAGGAAGCATTGCGGAGGCAGATGGATCAGCAGCTTTCTCAAAATATTTCTGTCTTGGATCTGGACCGCAGTGTATTGGATGTGGATTTATATCAAGTGGACTCCAGGAAAATACCCATTGAACCTAAGTTGAACATACAACTTCAACAAAACTATATATTGGACGGTAAAGTCAAAACATCCCCTGATTCGGTAATAGTGAAGGGTCCAAAAAACGAGATAGACACGATAGAGACCATTAAAACAGCACCCATACAGTTAACCAACATTAACGAAGATTTTTCCAGCGAAGTGAGCTTGGTTTTCCCCAAAGGCTTGGAAAACAGTATTTTTTCAGTGGGTCGAGCAACCGTAGTTGGTAAGGTATCCAAATTCTCCGAAAAGGTTTTTGATGTGCCCATTCAAGTTGTAAACATACCCGAGGGATATCAAGTTAGAACCTTTCCCAATTCGGTAACCGTGTTGTGCAAGGCCACCATAGAACGGCTGAAGGAAATATCGGCTTCAGATTTTGAAGTGGTCGCAGATTACGGCCAATTGGATGGGTCGGAGAGCAGTAAACTGTTCTTGGAGATTACCGAAAGTCCGCAAAAAGTATACGACATAAAGCTGGAAGAGAATACCGTTAACTTTGTTTTGAAACAGCAATGATGATAGTTGGACTTACAGGAGGAATTGGCAGTGGCAAGAGCACTGTGGCCAAAATGTTCAAAGAATTGGACGTTCCCGTGTACAATTCCGATAAGGAGGCAAAACTGTTGATGGAAAACTCAGAAGAAGTCAAATCTGCGATTATAAATTTATTGGGGTCGGAATCTTATGGTGATGAAGGGTCGTTAAACCGGCCTTACATAGCCAATAAAGTCTTCAATGATTCAGAATTACTGGACAAACTGAACGGAATAGTGCATCCGGCGGTGCGAGATCATTTTTTAAAGTGGGCCCAAAACCAAAAATCACCTTATGTTGTGCAGGAAACCGCACTGATTTTTGAAAATGAAGCCGAAGATAAGTATGATTATACTATCTTAGTAACAGCACCTGCCGAAATACGTGTTCAAAGAGTAATGGATAGGGATAGGGTGACCAAGCAAGCTGTTGTTGATCGCATGAAAAATCAACTGGATGATGATCAAAAGCTTGAACTCGCCGATTTTTCCCTCAAAAACTTTGAATTGGACAAAACCAAAAGAAAGGTTAAAGAACTACATCTCAAACTTTTAGCATTAGCATCAAAATTTTAACATTTATGTTAAGTTTTGGTTAAACGCTAAAATTACTAAATGT
>Ga0209273_10001562_pt1 | contig 19852 bp, 17 predicted proteins | sample tdAd471_FD_187126 | JGI IMG/M metagenome (GOLD analysis project Ga0209273, IMG submission 187126) | Marine sediment microbial communities from the Atlantic coast under amendment with organic carbon and nitrate - tdAd47.1 (SPAdes)... | ecosystem: Environmental > Aquatic > Marine > Coastal >...
CAGTCCCGCATCGCCTCGTTCATCGCGTCCTTTAACGTACAGGAGCCTGAATCCACGCCTACCACCTCAGCACCGAGAAGGCGCATTCGGTAAACGTTAAGCGCCTGACGCTTAATGTCATCAACGCCCATATAAACCACACACTCCAACCCCAGCCGAGCAGCCACGGTCGCGGTGGCAACGCCGTGCTGTCCAGCACCGGTTTCAGCAATGATGCGCGTTTTACCCATGCGCAGTGCAACCAGTGCCTGACCGACCGTGTTATTAATTTTATGGGCGCCGGTGTGATTCAGGTCTTCCCGTTTCAGGAAGATACGAGCACCACCGACCTGTTCTGACAAGCGTTCGGCGTAATAAAGCGAGGATGGCCGGCCCACATAATCTCTCAGGTCCTGCTGAAGCTGTTGACGAAAGCTCTCGTCATTACGGCATTGGAGGTAGGCGGCTTCTAATTCCTGCAATGGCAACATTAATGTTTCGGATACAAAGCGCCCGCCGTAGTTTCCGAAATGCCCGCGACTATCGGGGAGGTCATCTACCTCAAAATTCTCAGGGTTATTCACAATTTTTTACTCTGGTTACAAATTCGATTATTTGATCAGCTGACTTTATCCCCGGCGCACTCTCAACACCGCTACTGACATCAACTGCGTAAGGCTGCACCCGGGTGACCGCTTCAACGACATTCGAACAATTCAATCCACCCGCCAGGATCAGTGGCACATCGGAATCTTTGGGCACCCGCTGCCAGTCAAAGGTTTCACCACTGCCACCATATTTATCCGCGTCAAAGCTATCGAGAAGCAGTGCCGTCGCCTGACGATACTGTCCCATCATTTCGGTGACTGAGCGCCCCGGCGCCATTCGAACTGCCTTGATAAACCGCTTGCCAAACTGGCTACAGTCCGACGGCGATTCATCGCCATGAAACTGCAACAAATCCAGTTCTACCTGGTCACAGATCCGGTTCACCTGGTCCGCCGAATGGTTAACAAACAACCCTACCGTGGTCACAAACGGAGGCAACTCGCTGACGATTTCGGCCGCGGCCGTTGCAGTGACGTAACGCGAACTCTTCGGGTAAAAAACCAAACCAATGGCATCGGCCCCGGCCGTTGCCGCGGCAACGGCGTCTTCTTTACGGGTAATCCCGCAGATTTTAACTCGGGTCACTCTGGCTCCAAAACCCATTGACGGGCACTTTCAACATTGCTCCAAAATCCGTAGACCACCCCGGGTAATCAACCCCGACGAAGTAGAGACCATGGGGCGGCGCAGTCATTCCCCCCTGACGACGGTCACGAGCGGACAACACAGTGGCAGACCAGTGCGCCGGTTTATCGCCAATACCAATGGCCATCAGCACCCCAGCTATGTTCCGTACCATGTGATGCAGAAACGCATTGGCACTAACTTCGATAATGACAAAATCTCCCGTTCGGGAGACCTGCAATCGACTAATTGTCCTGACTGGGCTGGAAGCCTGACAGGCAGTCGCGCGATAGGAGCTGAAATCATGGGTCCCAACCAGGGCCGCTGCGGCAAGCTGCATCGCTTCAACGTCCATTATTCTCGGCTGGTGAACTACCCGTCGCGCCAAAATCGAAGAGGCCACCGGTCGATTGTAAATTAAATAGCGGTAATGACGCTGAACGGCAGAGAACCTGGCACTGAAATCTTCTTCGGCGTGACGCACCCAGAGCACTCTGACGTCAGCAGGCAAATTACTATTACATCCGCGGATCCAAGCTTTACTTGAGCGATTTCGCTCATAATCAAAGCTGACCACCTGGCCGAGTGCATGAACTCCACTGTCAGTTCTACCGGCGCAAACGGTGGCCACTGGTTGATTTGCTACAACGGCTATCGCTTTTTCAACCACCACCTGAACGGCGAGCGCATTTTTCTGCTTCTGCCAACCGGCATAAGCCGTCCCATCGTACTCAAGCCCTAAAACAACTTTCAAAACCAAGCGACATCCGTGGTAATAGTAACGGCAGGACAATAGCAACCCATCACCGCCGAACAACCCAGCCGATGGACGCTATTCGAAATGCCATCTACCAATGATCAGTTAATCCGGACGGACCTGATCCGATGGGAAATTCGGGGGAATCGACAGACACGGTTTCAGGGCGTCACCCTGGAAAGACAACTGGCCAGCGACCGAGAATCTCAATCGCTTACGCGGAATGTTAAGGCGGTCAGTCGTTAAGTTTACTAATCAGCTCATCAGCTTGCTGTTTCTGCTGATCATTCCCGTGAGATTGAATTTTTTCGTTTAATGCCAGCGCCTGATCACTATCACCCATATCAACATAGGCGGCCAACAGATCAAGCTGTGACGCGACGGCGTCGAGATTCTGGACCGTATCTATCTCTCCGCTGCTATCGTCATCCAGCGAAAAGGAGATTATGGTTTCATCCAGACCAGCAGATTCTTCATCTAACACCAGGGATTCGTCGTCCCCTTCAGATTCCAGATCCTGTAGATCTACCGGTTCCAGCTCAACCGGATCAAATTCCAGTGTTTCTTCCGGCTCGTTAATGTCACCTTCATCAGCCGTGTCTTCCCCTGCTTCGGACAGATCGAACTCAAGGCCTTCATCCATATCGATTTCAACATCAGGGGATGCATCGGCTGCCGGTTCTTCATCGTCGAGATTCTGGTCAAAATCCACGACGTCACCTGCATCTATCTCTACCGCTTCCGGGGATGCTGCATTCTCATCAAGGGTCAGCTCAACCGATGAATCATCATCAAGTTCAAAATCCAGGACCGCATCCGCATCGTCGGTCGCTAAATGCGCATCCTCGTTTTCGGCGGCAGGCTCATCATTCTCGCTGTCCGGGCCCCCATCAAAATCAAGAGAGTCGATATTAATGGTGTTCTCATCCTCTTCACCACTATCGCTCTCTGGAGCCGGGTCATCGGCCTCCGCCGAAGGGACATCAAAATCCATTTCAAGACCGTCATCAAGCAGATCCTGATCCTCTGTACCAACCGCTGCTACCGCATCATCGGCAGCCTCTTCATCCATGCTGATGCCGTCGTTAGTAACCTCAGGTTCAGCATCGACGGGAGATGCATCAAAATCGATCTCTTCGTCAACTGAGTCCAGACTAATCGCCGCTTCCTCTGCGCCATCCTCAGCCGACTCATCCGCAAAGGAATCGAGGTCTATAGAAGTAGAAAGCTCGGAAGTCGCAAATTCACTGGGTTCTTCGACAGCTTCATCCGGCAGGTCTTCACCCGAGGATTCTGCAAAATCATCAAGGTTAAAACTCTCACTAGCGTCATCGACCTGCGCGGTTTGCTCGTCGTCCATTTCAGCGCCAAGATCGAGCTCATCTTCAACAGAGGACGCTGCCACCAGCGAACCCACCTCACCTGCATCCAGTGTGGAGCCACTGAATAGTTCACTATCCGGGTTCAATACGTGGCCTAGCGCTGCCACCTTCGCCCAGAGGCTTGCGTCGCCCTCAAGCAGAGGTCTGGTTTCTGCTGCAAATTCTTCGTATTCCTGCGCCTTTTCCTGGGCAAAATAGATGTCGAGCAGTTTTAATTTCAAATCGATTCGGTCATCAAACTGAATCGCATCAAGAATAATTCCTTCCGCCTGCTCGTGGTGCCCATAGGTGATGAACACATCGGCTTCAGCAATCGGATCAACGTCTTCCAGTTCAGCTTCTGCGGTTGCACCGACTGAAGGCGCTGAAAAATCATCGAGAAACGACTCAGTGTCTTCGGTCGTCAGGGTGGCCGTTTCAGTAAAACTGTCTTCGGCCTTCGTTGATTCCTCAATTTCAGGACTCGTGACTACCTCAGCAGGGGTCCGGACCAGCGTCGCGTCTTCGTCATCAAGATCGAATTCAGTCGATGCGGCGGGTTTATCTTTCTTCCCACCCCGAAGCGCAAGGCCGACAACGACGAGCACGACGAGTAGTAAGGCTCCACCCAGATAGAGGAGGTTACCCATCAACAGGTCTAGCCAGCCAGAACTCGCTGAACTGCTGCTAACCGGGCGCGGCCGAGGACGCTCATTCACTTCTGAAGCAACCGGGGGTTCTGGTTCAACTGCGGTTGCCGGTTTCTCCGCCGGTGTTGGCACACCTTCCGGTGAAACAGCATCGATTTCCTCCGCTGCCGCTTCGCCAACACCGCCATCTGCAACCATGGGGGTATCGGCACTTTCAGCACTAGCCGGTTCGCTATCAGCCAGCACTTCTTCAACCGGTTGTTCCGGGAAAGGGTCTACTGCCTCACTGACCGGATCGATGGATTCGGTGACAACACCAGCCGCGGATGCCAGCGCCTGATCGACCTCCAGCATTTCTCGAAGAGTGGACAGCTCTTTTTCGAGCAGCGCGATCTGATCACGAAGCTCCTCATTCTCTCGCTCGCGGACATCCAGGCTTTCTTCCAGCAGTTCAATGTGGTCGGTAATATCGCTTGCAGATCCGGTCGTCGAACCTGCCAGCCCACCTGAACCCTGGGTCCCCTGACCCTTATCAGCAAGCAGCCTCACTCGTCCCGCGGTAACGGCGGACGGTTGTTCGGCCACCTCTTGGACAGGCTGTTCGCGCACCACCTGACCGCCGCCGGTATCAGCAACTGCCGTGGGCGGAGCGATTACTGGCGGTGCAGACGCCCTGAACTGTTGCCAGGCTTCCTGCTGGCGGGCGAACTCCGCTGAAGCCGCCTGCGAATCCAGCTGTTGATAACTTTCAGCGCCGGGCAAATTGAGCACTTTGCCGGCAAGCATCTGATTGATGTTGCCACCAATGAAGGCTTGCGGATTGTCTCGGGCAATCGCCAGCATTGCCTGCTTGACGGACACCCCATCGGGTCGCACCTGCAGGGCGATTTCCCAGAGCGTATCACCAATTTCTGTCGGGCCGTATTCACTCATACCACCCGCCGCAACAGGCATTTTCAAATCATTAGCGGGTTGCGGAGCACGGACTATTTGCGCCACTTCAACCTGAGTGGCGGCAACCTTAGGCGCCCCGGGTTTTGGCGGAGGGTCCAGCAGCAGGGTGTAATCCCTTAGTACCCGGCCATCGGCAGAGGACAGCTCAAGCAGAAAGTGGAAATAGGGTTCTTTCACCGGTTCGCGCGTCGTCACCCGCAAATAGGGCAACCCACCGGCCCGCTCCAGAACGGAAAATTTCAATGCCGATAAAGAAAAAGGCCGATCAATACCGGCTTTCTGATGAGCCTCAGAGGAGGCAAGACGTGCTGTCAGCACCTCGGCATCGCCTGGCTGAACGCCAACGAGCTCAACGTCTGCAACCAGGGGTTGGCTAAGGTAAGAGCGCAGCTCCAACTCCCCAAGTCCCAATGCGTATACCGAAACTGGCGCCAGAGACACTATCAGCATCAGGAGGTAGAGTTTTCTGTTGCGCATTTTCTCACCTGAACACGGGAAAGAAGAGGTTGGGAGGTTAGTTCAGGATCGTCATCGGATTAGCAGACAAACCGGTTATTCCAGACCAACCAAATATTCTTAAAAAGCCATTTTTCTCAAGTAGGCTAGCAAACTCGAATAAACATTACAAATAATTACTAACTTATTATTAGAAATAGTTTTTTACTAATTCTTCAGCGATCTGAACGCTATTAGTAGCCGCTCCTTTTCGCACATTATCGGCCACCACCCACAGGTTCAGTCCGCGCTCGTGAGAGATATCTTTTCGGATACGACCAACGTAAACGAAATCGCTATCTGCCGCATCGGTCACCGCCGTTGGATACCCACCTTCTTCCCGTAAATCGACGACCTTGACGCCCGGCGCCTGCTCCAGCAACTGCCTCGCCGTATCGACGTCGATTGGGTCACGGGTTTCAATATGGACTGCCTCTGAGTGACCGAAAAAGACCGGCACTCGTGCGGCCGTAGGATTCACCGCAATTGACTCGTCCGCAAAAATTTTCTGCGTCTCCCAGACCATTTTCATTTCTTCACGGGTATAGCCATTTTCTTCAAACACATCGATCTGCGGCAGCACGTTAAAGGCAATCTGTCGCGGATAAACCTCTGACTCCATCGGCTTTGCACTCAATAACGCAGCGGTTTGCCCCGCTAGCTCTTCAATTGCCCGTTGGCCGCTGCCTGACACAGCCTGGTAGGTACAGACATTAATACGTTTAATACCCACCGCATCGTAAATTGGTTTTAACGCAACCACCATCTGGATGGTGCTGCAATTAGGGTTAGCGATAATCCCTCGGCCGGTATAACCGCCAACGGCCCCTGCATTCACTTCCGGCACCACCAGAGGAATATCTTCGTCGCGACGGAAGTGAGAGGTGTTATCAATTACTACGGCTCCTGCGGCGGCGGCTTTAGGCGCATATTCAGCCGACACAGAACCTCCCGCAGAAAACAGCGCGATCTTTACCTGAGAAAAATCAAAATCGGCCAGATCAGACACCGACAACCAGTCACCACGGAATTCAACCCGCTTGCCAACGGATCGGCTGGACGCAAGTGGATACAACCGGTCCACCGGGAAGTTGCGTTCTTCCAGCACCCGAATCATGGTTTCACCGACGGCGCCGGTGGCGCCCACAACGGCCACATTAATTTTTTTGGTCATTATTTAATCCGTTTGCTGTAGTGCATTGATCACGGCGCCACTCATCTCCAGAGTGCCCACTTTTTTACAGCCGTCAGAAAAAATATCACCGGTACGCAAATCCTGATCGAGGACCGCACCGACGGCCGCCTCTATCGCATCGGCAATATCAGCCCTCTCCAGGCTATGACGATACATCATCGCCGTGGATAAGAAGGTTGCTAATGGATTCGCCTGGCCAGTACCGGCTATATCGGGGGCCGAACCATGAACCGGCTCATACATACCTGCCCCGGATTCATTGAGTGACGCCGATGGCAACATGCCGATGGAACCGGTCAACATCGCTGCACAATCCGACAAAATATCGCCAAACAGGTTACCCGTAACCATGACATCAAACTGCTTGGGCGCACGCACCAGCTGCATGGCGGCGTTATCGACATACATATGGCTTAGCTCCACATCCGGGTTTTTCTTCCCTACCGCAGTAGCCACGTCCCGCCAAAGTCCACTTACGTCCAGCACGTTGGCTTTATCAACTGAGCAGAGCCTGCCACCACGCTTGCGGGCCGCATCAAAACCAGCCTGAACAATGCGCGCGATCTCATCTTCCTGATAAATCATGGTGTTAAACCCGACACGCTTGCCATCCACCACTTTTTCGCCCCGCGGTTCACCAAAATAGATACCACCGGTGAGTTCGCGAATAATCAGGATATCCAGCCCCGATACCACCTCTTCCTTCAATGTCGAGGCCGCGGCAAGCTGGGGAAAAAGTATGGCCGGCCGCAGGTTGGCAAAAAGACCCAGCTCGGCCCGAATTCCCAGCAACCCGCGCTCCGGACGCAAATGACGGTCAAGCTGGTCCCATTTGGGACCACCCACCGCGCCAAGCAATACGGCGTCAGCCTGCTTGGCCAGTGCCACGCTCTGTTCCGGTAACGGGCTACCGGTCTGGTCAACGGCAATGCCGCCGATCAGGCCGTGCTCGATTTCGCAATGAAACCCGAACAAGGACTCCACTGCTAAAATTAGCTTGATTGCTTCGTCAATAATTTCGGTGCCAATCCCATCACCGGGCAATACCAAAATCTTGCTCATTTATTGTCTACACCTGTGGGTATTAAGAATTCCAGGCCAGAGTTTTCTGGCCGCATAAAACCACCACCAGAAAACCGGGTGGCCTCTGGATAACAAACTGTGATCGAAATCAGCCGGCGATATCGCTAAACAACCAGGGGGTTCTCTGGACTGCAGCTCGCTCGTACTCGTGGATTGCCGCCTTGTTCTGCAAAGTCAGGTCGATATCATCAAGCCCATTAAGCATGTTGTGCTTATGAGCCCCGTTAATCTCAAAAGCAAACCGTTCTCCCTGCGCGGTGATCACGCATTGCTCCGGAAGGTCGACATCCAGCCGATAACCTTCCTGATTGCTGGCATCGTCAATTAACTGGCTCACAACGTCTTCCGACAAAATAATCGGTAACACGCCGTTTTTAAAACAGTTATTAAAAAAGATCTCCGCAAAACTCGGCGCTATCACCGCGCGGATCCCAAAATCCTCCAGCGCCCACACCGCATGCTCCCGGCTCGAACCGCAGCCAAAATTCGCCCGAGCGACCAGGATGGTGGTGCCCTGGTAACGTGGCTGGTTCAGCACAAACTCTTTGTTTAGCGGCCGACCGGAGCAATCTTCACCCGGTTGACCCTGGTCGAGGTAGCGCCACTCGTCAAACAAATTGGGACCAAAGCCAGTGCGCTGAATCGATTTAAGGAACTGTTTGGGAATCAGCGCGTCAGTGTCAACGTTAGCGCGATCGATGGGTGCGACCAAACCATTATGCTTAACAAATGCCTGCATGATTAGCTCCCTGCCTGGTAATTACGCACGTCAACAAAATGTCCGGCAATAGCAGCTCCGGCAGCCATCGCAGGACTCACCAGGTGAGTGCGCCCACCCTGCCCCTGACGGCCTTCAAAATTTCGATTCGAGGTCGACGCGCAGCGCTCACCAGGCTCCAGCCGATCCGCGTTCATCGCCAGACACATGGAGCAGCCGGGCTCTCGCCATTCAAACCCCGCATCAATAAAAATCTGATCGAGCCCTTCCTGCTCTGCCTGCTCTTTCACCAGGCCACTGCCGGGAACCACTAGCGCCAGTTTCACCCGGTCACTCACCTTTTGCCCTTTGGCGACCTCCGCAGCTGCCCGCAAATCCTCAATGCGTCCGTTGGTACAGGAACCAATAAACACCTTATCCAGCGATATATCAGTAATGGCCGTATCCGCTTCCAGACCCATATAGCCAAGGGCCTTTTGAAAGGATTGAGTTTTGACAGCATCCCCGTCAGCCGCAGCCGGAACCCGACCATTTACCGAAACCACCATCTCCGGCGAGGTTCCCCAGGTGACCTGCGGTTCGATGTCCGCCGCTGCAATCGTAATCACTTCGTCAAACACCGCGTCTTGATCTGAAACCAGTGTCCGCCAATGGCCAGCCGCCTGCTGCCATTGTTCGCCGCTGGGAGAAAGTGGTCGCCCCTCAAGGTAGTCAATAGTCACCTCATCGACCGCAACCAACCCCACCCGCGCACCGGCCTCAATCGCCATATTACAGACGGTCATTCGGCCTTCCATCGACAGGCCACGAATCGCCGACCCGGCGAACTCAATGGCATAGCCAGTGCCACCAGCCGTACCAATCTGCCCGATCACCGCAAGAATGATGTCCTTACTCGTCACCCCGCGCCCCAGCTCGCCATCAACGACGATCTGCATATTTCTGGATTTACGCTGAGTTAGTGTTTGCGTCGCAAGGGCGTGCTCTACTTCTGAAGTGCCTACCCCAAAAGCGATGGCACCAAACGCTCCATGAGTAGCGGTATGTGAATCACCACAAATAATGGTCATGCCTGGCTGGGTAAACCCCTGCTCTGGCCCCATGACATGCACCACTCCCTGACGCAGGTCACCCATCCCAAACTCGGTGATACCAAATTCGGCACAATTGCGGGTAAGGGTTTCGACCTGCAATTTAGCTACTGGATCACTGATGCCCTGGGCCCGGTTGAGGGTCGGCACATTGTGATCGGCCACCGCCAGGTTGGCCACCTGGCGCCACGGCTGGCGACCGGAAAGCCGCAGCCCTTCAAATGCCTGTGGCGATGTCACCTCGTGCAGGAGCTGCCGATCAATATAGAGCAGCACTGACCCATCATCAGCCTCACGCACCACGTGGCTATCAAAAATTTTGTCGTAAAGCGTTTTACCTGCCATGCCGCCACCCGTAAAAAATTCATCTTGCTAACCACGCCTCCGGCTACCGCCAGCGACCCACCAAATTTAGAGAGTGTTAGGTTTGATTCTCACGCTGAGAATCCGTTCAACCGACAGGAGGCAGTTGGTTAGCAATTTTTGAAAAAAAAGGGCGGCGATTTTAGCACAGCAGGCCGTCTATCTGCGCCTTCAGCAGGGTACGGTCTTCGACAGCCAAAGGCTTTCAGCACAGCGACCAGAGCAGAGCCGGCTGGTAATTTGAGAGGCCGCAGCCGTTAATCCAGCGATGGTTCTCGTCGCTGACGAGAAACCAGCACCAGTCCTGCCGCAATAATGACACCACCAATCAGGTGGTAATCATGGATTTTTTCATCGAGAAACAGGACTGCTGCGGCGATGGCAAACAGCGGAGAGGAGTTTAAAAACGCCCCGGAACGCACCGGACCAACGTTGGCAACTGCCCCAGCAAACGCCAGATAAGCAATGATCCCGGGAAACAGAGCAAGAAAGCCAATACCGCTCAAACTCGCAGCATTGATGGTCGGCACCGCCCCGGTGGAAAACTCCCACAGGAAAATGGGCAGCAGAGTGACCACCCCGGTAACACTGGTGATGGCCACAAGCGTTAAACCGCGAAGCTCAGGTGGGACAAACCGCAACGCCACCGAATATCCAGCCCAGGCAAAGGCCGCCAGCAGTATCCATAAATCTCCATGACCAAACTGAAACTGGCTAAGCAAAACCAGATCCCCTTTGGCGATGACCACCAGAATACCGACAAAGGAGAGCAATATACCGATACCCTGGATTCGCCCCGGAACTTGTCTAAAAACCAGCCAGGCCAGAAAAGCCACCAGCAGTGGTATGGTGCTGGTCACCATTGCCCCATTAATGGCAGTGGAATGTTTTAACCCCAGATAGAAAAACCCGTTGTAACAGGTGACACTGCCAGCACCCAGACCAAGAAGCAGCCAGCGGTGCCTGACCAGTAACTGTTTCTCGTGTTTTAACCTTGACGCACAGAGCGGTAGCAATATCACCGCCACTAACAGCCACCGCCAGAAAGTCAGCGCAAAGGGCGGCACCAGCTCATGCAAGCCACGCCCCACCACAATATTGCCGGAAAAACAGAGACTCGCGATCAGCAACAACAGATAAGGGTGTCGCTCGCCAAACCGCTGAAGCAGCGAAGTCGATACGGCCGTTTGATCAGGTGGCATGAAACTGTTCCTGGAGTGATGGCAGAGGCCAGAGACAACTTGCTAAGTGAATCTAATATAAATATAAACCTATGGCGCTTTCGGGTAACGGGCACCCGGTGCAGAGAGACTAGCAGCCCTGGGGGCGCTTCGGTTCGCCAGCCCCACAACCAGCGCCCCGGCACCGGCTAGCAATGCGGCAAAATAAAACATGGCACTGGCACCCAGCCCTTCCCAGGCATAGCCGCTATATAGCCCCCCCAGTGCTCCACCCAAACCAAAGCCCACGCTACTAAACAGTGCCTGACCACGACCCTGATGACAGCCGGAAAATAGATGATGAACCCGTTCGATGGCGGCGGCATGAAAAGCACCGAAAGTCGCCGCGTGTAACAGCTGGGCCAGGACTAACAACCAGAGGTTATTCGCCGCCCAGCCAATCAGTGCCCAGCGGATGGCGGCGAGCAGCAGGCTCATTAACATTACCGGGCCGGTGCCCCAACGCGGTAGCCAACGTACCAGTAGAATAAACACGACGACCTCGGCTATTACCCCAATCGCCCAGAGGTATCCGACCAGTGAACGACTGTGGCCAATCGATTCAAGGTAAATGGAAAAGAAAGTGTAGTAAGGACCATGGCTGGCCTGCATCAACAGACAGGCCAGAAGAAACCAGAACACCTGCGGCTGCACCAGCAACCGCCATATCCCTGACTGCTGGTGAGCGGACTGCTCCCCGGTATGTGCCGGAACCAGCAGGCTCATCACTAGCGTCCCGGCAATAAACACCATCGTCAGTGGAATCAACAGATCAATACCGTGGCGGTCCAGCAGCGGTCCGCCACCGGCCACGACCAGGATAAAACCCACCGAACCCCATAACCGCAGCATGCCGTAGCGACTCTCCTGACCGCTCAGATGATTCATGGTGTTGGCTTCAAACTGCGCCAGGCAGGCATTCCAGAAGAAGCTAAAGAGAGTCATGGTGGCCGCAACCCAGACAAACCGGGTATCCATCGCCACCAGTGAGAAGCTGATCAGCGCCAGCGCCATACCCGTGCGCACCACGACCATGGAGCGTCCGGTCCGATCAGCCAGCCACCCCCAGATATTGGGCGCAACGACGCGTACCGCGAGAGTAATCGCCGCCATCCAGCCTATCTGCAGAGGAGTAAAACCAATCGATAGCAGATAGAGATTCCAGTAAGGAACCATAGCGCCCAGAATGGCAAAATAGAACAGGTAAAAACCGCTAATACGCCAGTAGGGAAGCGGGGAGGCGCTCATCTCACCCAGTCTGTCTGAGGCTCCAAATCAAACCGATGCCGGAACTATCGGGGTGTTTGAAACTACGTCACCATTCTGGCCACGATTACGTAGAAAATGGTCCATCAATACCAGAGCCAGCATGGCTTCGGCGATTGGGACGGCCCGTAACCCGACACAGGGGTCGTGGCGTCCAGTCGTGACCACCTCCACGGAATTACCTGCGAGGTCGATCGACTGGCCGGGAATAGTAATTGAAGAAGTCGGCTTCAGCGCAATACTGATGCGCAGATCCTGCCCGGTAGAAATACCGCCAAGGGTCCCGCCAGCGTGATTACTGAGAAAACCGGCTGGCGTTATTTCGTCGCGATGCTCACTGCCTTGCTGGCCGACCACCGCAAAGCCATCTCCAATTTCCACCCCTTTAACCGCATTAATGCTCATCATTGCGGCCGCGACATCGGCGTCGAGCCGGCCAAACACCGGCTCGCCCAGTCCGGTAGGCATACCCGTTGCAATAATATTTACCCTCGCGCCAACGGAGTCGCCCTGTTTTCGCAGAGTGGTGATGGCGAGCTCCAGCTCATCAATTTTGCCTGGCTCAGCGCAGAAAAAGGGGTTTTGATCGACTGATTGCAGATCCTCTGGCGCCAGCTCGATGTCACCCATCTGCGCAAGATAACCAATAATATTGATACCTAATTTCTCGCGCAGGAATTTACGGGCAATCCCGCCCGCCGCAACCCGCATGGTGGTTTCCCGTGCCGATGAACGACCGCCGCCGCGATAGTCACGAACACCGTATTTCTGTTGATAACTGTAGTCGGCGTGACCGGGACGAAATCGGTCGGCTATTTTGGCGTAATCCCGCGACTTGGCATCCTCGTTGCGAATCAATAACCCAATGGAGGTGCCAGTCGTTTTGCCCTCAAATACACCCGAAAGAATCTCAACGCGATCGGACTCTTTTCGCTGCGTGGTATATCGCGAACTTCCCGGTTTGCGTCGATCCAGGTCATGTTGCAGATCGGTCTCGTCAAGTACCAGGCCCGGTGGGCAGCCATCGACCACACAACCGAGGGCCACCCCGTGACTTTCACCAAAGGTTGAAACCACAAAGGCCTGACCGAAGGAATTTCCTGACATTAATTAGTTCCTAATCATTCGAAAATAAATGGGTGTTTTACTGGTAAAAACTGACCTGTACCCGACCCAGATGAGGCAAATCAGTGACCGCTGTTTTCAGCGCATCGGCCACGTCCTGGCCCTGTTCAAGGTCACTAATCACACTCACGGGTAACCTGAACTCAAGATGAATTTTATCTTTTTCGTAGTGCAGGACGATGTCGGTTTTATCCTGGTCAACCGGGGTAGCGGCGATGGCCGCGCGAACCACCCGCTCTACCTGATCGCGCAATGGCAAAAACTTGCCCATCTCCTGGGATTCGTCGTCCTCTGAATCAACGTGCACCAAAACGTCCTCAATACCATCCTGCTGACGGAGCACCTGCTGGCGAATTCGATCGGCGATCCGGTGGCCTTCAGAGACGCTAATTTCCGGATTGACGATCACATGAACATCCACCAACGCCTGCTCACCCAATTTTCGGGAGCGCAGCATATGCATGCCCTCGACGCCGTCCACACTTTTAATGATAGACCGAATGCCTTTGATACGAGTCCGATCAAGGCCTGTGTCGGTAAGCTCCCGTACCGACTGCCATGCAAACTCCCATCCAACCTTGGCGATCATCATCGCCACGGCACCCGCGGCAATCGGATCAAGTATCGGCAGCCCTAACATGCTGCCTGCCAGACCAATGAGCACCACCACCGACGAAATTGAATCGGTGCGGTGGTGCCAGGCGTTGGCACGCAGTAAATTCGATTGCACCGCATCGGCGGCGCGCGCAGTAATCTGATAAAGCATTTCATTGGCCAGAATGGAAAAGGCCGCAACCCAGAGGGCGTATTGGCCGGGGACTACCCCACCCCCAGGCATCTGTAGCCGGCCCACTGCCCCCCAGGCAATGACACCTGCGGTCGCCATAAGGGCAAAACCGAGAAACATTGCCGCAGCCGTCTCTATTCGCTGATGACCATAAGGGTGACTGCTGTCCGGCGCTTTATTGGCATGGCTAGTGGCCACCAGCACCAGCGCATCGCTGACCAGGTCACTTAACGAATGAATACCATCGGCAACCAGCGCCTGCGAATGGCTGATAAAGCCGACAATTAACTTGGCGCCGGTCAGCAACAGGTTCACGGCGACCCCCACCAGGGTGACCCGGGTGGATACCCTCAGCCGATCAGATGGATCGAGAGTGGCCGTGTTCACGGCTCGCCAACCTCGATTTTGATCGTTACTATGCCCTCATTTTCATAACTATCCAGGTGCCGGTGGCCATGAATGCGGCACCAGGCAGGGATATCCGCCAGCACGCCGTGGTCGGTACATTCCACCTCGAGAATATCGCCGGGATTTAAGGATTTGATCTGATGCTGAGTGCGAATCACCGGGATGGGACAGAGCAGGTGTTTGGCATCCAGATAATGATGGGACATGAATAAATTTAACACTCCAGAGAAGTTGAATTTCAGCCTATTAGGATACCGTGAACCGGCCCTGCGAGGAACGCAACTGTGCCCATAAAACCACAGACTGATTCCTCCCGGCCCCTTTGTGACGGACTCATCCTCGCTGGTGGTCAGGCAAAACGCTTTGCGGGAAGACCAAAAGGCCTCGTTCAATTTCGGGGCCGGCCGATGGTCGGTCGGGTCGCGGAAATGCTGCACAGCAAAGTCTCAAGGTTGATGATCAGCGCCAATCACGACCAGGCTGCCTATGAGCCCTACGCCGACCAGATAATTGCGGACCAGCTTGGCGACCAATGGGGGCCCTTAGCAGGCATCTACACTGGACTTAAAAGATCGACCGCAAACTGGCTACTGGTAGCAACTTGCGATCAACCACTACTACCCGCCGATTACGCAGACCGCATGATCAAACTAATCGACGACGACAAGACCCTGATCATGGCCATCGATGCCGAGCGGCAGCACTTTCTAAATCTGCTGATACCGACTAGCTTCACCGATAATTTGTACCAGTTCCTGCTTGGCGGCGAACGAAGCGCACACCGCTGGCTCGAAACCGTTAACTGCCGAACAGTGGAGTTTCCACTCGGTAGTTTAGACAGCATTAACAGCCAGACTGAATTAGTACGCTGCGAAGCCAATAGCGACCTCCTCCATTAGAGTTCCGGAAAAAATGGGCATTCTCCAACGATCCAGAATATTCCAGTCACCTCCAGGATTAACCTAGGTGACGGCAAATCTGACGAAAGCACCGGGCGTTAATTGTCGCGGCCGATTTGCGCCGTCACCGACCGGACCTCTGCACATGGGGTCGCTGGTGGCCGCGCTGGGCAGTTATTTGAATGCCCGGCACCAGGGTGGAAACTGGTCGGTGCGCATGGACGACATCGATACGCCGAGGAATGTACCGGGGATCGACAAAACTATTTTGCAAACGCTCGATCTCCATGCGCTCCATTGGGATGCTCCAGTTTATTACTCCAGCCAGCATCTGGCGGACTATGAAGCTGCTTTTCAGGCCTTAAAAACCGCAGGAGCGCTGTTTCCCTGTGGCTGTAGTCGTCGAGAAATTAGCAATCACCCCGTTAATAGCGCTCGCCAATCCGGCCAGACGCTGATTTATCCAGGCACCTGTCGGGATGGTAAAGCTGAAGAGAGTCCCCTGCGCAGTTATCGGCTGCGGGTGGCCAGCTCACCCATCCGATTTATAGACCGGTTACAGGGTGAACAATCGGATTGTCTGATTAATTCAGTCGGCGATTTTGTGGTTAAAGACGGTCATGGCCAACATCATTACCAACTGGCAACGGTCGTCGATGATCAACGACAACAGATCACTGAGGTGGTCCGTGGCGCCGATTTGCTAGCGTCAACGGCGAGACAGATTCACCTGCAGACACAACTTGGCTATGGCCGACCTGTATACCTGCATCTTCCCGTGGTCAAAGACGCACTTGGATTTAAACTGAGTAAACAGCAGGGTGCCACGGCGATTGACGACAGCCAGGCGAGCCAGAATTTGGTGATGGCGCTGACACTGCTGGCGCAACAGCCGCCGAGGGAACTCACTTCGCTAACCCCAGCAGAAATCGTTCAATGGGGCATCAACCACTGGGACACAGCGCCACTGATGAGAATGGCATCAGCGGCACTGCCCCCAACTTCGGTAAATTAAATCAAAGTTAAAGAGCTCACTCTATGTATCACCATATAAAGCGTTTTTTTTCGACCTTGCTTGATGAGGCTGAGGATAAAACTGGCGACAACAGAAAACACTCCGTAGAACTGATAATGGCGACGTTGATGGTCGAAATGGCCCGGGCTGATCGCAGCGTGACAGAAGGCGAAACCGAACAGATACTGGCTATCCTGCAGAAGCAGTTTTCCCTGTCGCAAGACGAGCAAACCGATCTCCTGGCGCTGGCCAAAGACCAGGCGGATCACGCAACATCTCTGTTTGAGTTCACCGCACGCCTCAAAGAACTGCTGCCCCATGAGGAACGCGAAACGCTGGTGGAATTACTTTGGCGAGTGGCTTTTTCTGACGGAGTGATCGACAAGTATGAAGAGCAGTTAGTCCGTAAGGTCGCCGACCTGCTTCACGTCCGTCACCATGATTTCATCGCCGCGAAGCACCGGGCGGACCCTACCTCCTGATAAACAGGAAGATTCTGTTGCATACACCTAATTTTTCAGGGTCCACCTCACTCGATCATCCGACCGATTGACACGCTTATCGTCAGCCAGTTTTATCAGGTGAGCTTCCAGCGACATGGCAGCGACTGAGTGCAAGACAGCCGGTATGTCGTCGTAAACCGAAGGTAATAATTCGTCTATGGTCGCTGCTCCCACATTTACCAGGCTATCGATTACCTTCTGCTCCCGGCGGAGGCGATGTTCAATGAGTGACTGCAGATAGTGCGCAGGCGAATCGATAATCCGGCCGTGGGCTGGGGCAATGGCTTCGATGGGCATATCAACTAACCGATGTAGAGATTTCAAATAATCACCCATATTTCCATCGGGCGGGGCAATGACCACCGTTGAGCCATCCATCACCATGTCGCCAGCAAATAACCAGTGACAGTCTTTTAAAAGAAAGCAGAGGTGGTTAGCAACGTGCCCCGGCGTGTGAACCACTTCAATCGAGTACTCGTCGAGCTCCAGACGGTCGCCGTCTTCTAGTGGTTTATTGAGGGTGAAGGTATCATCGTATATCCGGGCCAACTGCACCGGCGAAGCTTTCACGCTGGCCCCGGTGATCTGCTGCAACAGGGCTGCGCCCGGTGAATGATCTGGATGAGTATGGGTAAGTAGGATCTGCTCCAGCCTGCCATCACAATAGTCAACAATGGCTTCTGTGTGTTCAACAAGCGCAGGACCTGGATCGACCACAGTAAGCCGGTCTTCACCAATAATGAAGGTATTGGTGCCCGGCCCTGTCATCATGCTCGGATTCGCCGCCGTAATTCGCCTGACCAGCGGCGAGAGTTCCACGACCTGATCTGGCTTAAACTCCTGCCGAACCTGTTCGGTCATAAAGGGTAGGTTAGCGGCCGCTTCCTCATAGCCATTATCGCCGGCGACCATTACTTTAATCCCGTAACAGCTTTTAGCAACGCCCCGCCGATAGGCACCTCGATCTCACCATCTGGCAGGGGCAAGCGAATGTGAATCGGCTTACCCGCATCATCCCGAATGATGGTCGGACAGATCGTTGGTACCTGTTCTTTTGGTGTACAGGCGCTAACTAATTGGTCCACCGCTTCATAACCATCAAGCGCCTCCAGGGTCTTGATGGTAGCGGGAACCAGTTTGATTTCACCTGCCTCCCCTTGTTGAAGGGCCTCTGCGGGGGTTACCCACAGCCCGCTAACAGTCTCGTAACCGTCGTGCAGTGGCACCTGATTATTCGGCATCGGACAAATGAAAAAACAGGTGTCGAAGCGTTTAGGCATTCCTAGCGGCGTTAGCCATCGAGAGAAATAGGTAAGCGAATCGACCGGCAGGGACAAGTTTTCTTTTAAGCAAATCTCTGAAAAGCTTATTTCACGTTCATTCAATGCATCACGGTGTTTGGAAAAGCGCTGGGCTAACTCGGGATCATCGAAGCTGATGGCCCCCTGATCGCCGTGTGCAATCAGGACACCGCACTCTTCGAAGCACTCCCGTATTGCCGCCACCCAGAAACCCAGGCCCCCGGAATCCAGGCCGGTGGCGCGGCTAGCTTCTGCATCGGTGACGCCCTTACAAATCGATTCCAGTGTTTCATGGCTGTCATTCTTATCCACTGCACCGCCGGGAAACACATAGGCACCGGAGACAAACTCAGATTTCACGTTTCGTTCTAGCATGAAAACCTGCGGACCCTGATCACTATCCCGCGCTAGCACCACAGTGGCCGCATTCCTTATCGCCACCTGCTCGTTTTTGCCTCCTGCCATTCTGAACTCCCCTGCTATCTGGATTACGGTTGGGACCCGGTATAGTCCGAGATAGCGATCAACAGATATCAATCTCTAAAAACGGAGCCTCCAGTATTCTACGTATTCCTCTGTCTCGGACACAAAAAAAACCCCGAGAACTTTCGTCCTCGGGGTTTCCGTAATAAATGCCTGACAGTGTCCTACTCTCACATGGGGAAACCCCACACTACCATCGGCGCTGAATCGTTTCACTTCCGAGTTCGGGATGGGATCGGGTGGTTCAAACTCGCTATGGCCGCCAGGCAAACTGGTTGGTCTTTTGACTTAGTCAGAAGACCGAATTCGAATATTGCTGAAAATACATTTTAGGTTTTTAAACTCTAACAACTGTTTCAGTTGCCATCATATAAGCCCAAACCTACTTGGGTGTTATATGGTCAAGCCACACGGGCAATTAGTACTGGTTAGCTTCACGCGTTACCGCGCTTCCACACCCAGCCTATCAACCTGGTAGTCTTCCAGGGCCCTTCAGAGAGCTTAAAGCTCTAGTGAGATCTCATCTTAGGAGGGGCTTCCCGCTTAGATGCTTTCAGCGGTTATCCTTTCCGTATATAGCTACCCGGCAATGCCACTGGCGTGACAACCGGAACACCAGAGATACGTCCATTCCGGTCCTCTCGTACTAGGAACAGCTTCCTTCAAATCTCAAACGCCCACGGTAGATAGGGACCGAACTGTCTCACGACGTTCTAAACCCAGCTCGCGTACCACTTTAAATGGCGAACAGCCATACCCTTGGGACCTGCTCCAGCCCCAGGATGTGATGAGCCGACATCGAGGTGCCAAACTCCCCCGTCGATGTGAACTCTTGGGAGGAATCAGCCTGTTATCCCCGGCGTACCTTTTATCCGTTGAGCGATGGCCCTTCCATACAGAACCACCGGATCACTAAGACCTGCTTTCGCACCTGCTCGACGTGTCTGTCTCGCAGTCAAGCACCCT
>Ga0209273_10001568_pt1 | contig 19825 bp, 16 predicted proteins | sample tdAd471_FD_187126 | JGI IMG/M metagenome (GOLD analysis project Ga0209273, IMG submission 187126) | Marine sediment microbial communities from the Atlantic coast under amendment with organic carbon and nitrate - tdAd47.1 (SPAdes)... | ecosystem: Environmental > Aquatic > Marine > Coastal >...
GCTCAATTATGGAGAAGACCTAGAGGAAGCCACCTTGGCTTTGTACCGACTCGCGGAAGAGCTTATTGCAGCTAACCGAGAAAGGTATTTGAATGCCAGTTCGAAATCATTGCTGGCCCAATCTGCGATTTCTTTGTATCGAGATGCAATCGAACTATTATACGAACTGTATCACCGATCGGCAGATCGGAAGTGGGTAGAACAGGCTTTGTATTTCAGTGAAAAAAGCCGATCTGTAGCCGTGGCCGAACGCTTGAATGATATTCAGGCTAAATTATTTACGGGCCTGCCCGCTCAATTAGTAGCGAAAGAAAACGAACTATTAGGCGACATTACTTTTTATAGTAATCAGATCGCAGACCTCGGCCCCTACATCGATCCCAAGCAATTGAGAGAGTGGGAACAAATTCTTTTTGAAAAAAGAAAGCAACAACAAGAACTCTTGCGCGGCCTTAAGTCCGATTTTCCACAGTATTTTGATGTGAAATACCAATCTTTTGATCTAAAAATAGACCAAATTCGATCCTCCTTGTTAAGCGAAGATGAGGTCTTGCTAGAATATTTTGTTGGAAACAACGAGTTGTACCTCTTTTGGGTAAGTGCCCATCAGGCAGGGTTAGAGCGTTTAGGCGAATTTATCCAGATAGAAAAGGACGTAAAGGATTTTAGAAATACGATTCTAAGCCAGGATGACTCCTATTTCGGGTCAGCCTTAAGCTTATATAAAACCCTGCTGGAACCGGTTCAAGAGCAGCTCATAGGCAAATCCTTGGTCATTATTCCCGATGGGGCACTTGGTTATATTCCTTTTGAAGCCTTACTCACCCAAGCTGTCGATGTGGAATCCTATACGGAGCGTACACCTTTTCTCTTGTGGGAGCATCCCGTGCGATATTTTTTTTCTGTTCAGGTAGCACTACTAGGGCAAGAAATGAAACTGCGATCTACCCGCAAAGAAATATTTGGTCTGTCACCTGATTTTGTAGATTCCATTCCCTTCTATGTGGCTAATCGACAGGGACAAGAAAAGCGGCTCTTGCGTTTCCCGCCCCTAAAGGGTGCCATAGAAGAACTGCAAATGATGGAGGAACGGTTTCCGGGTTTGTACCTTTACGGATCAGCTGCGACTAAAAGTGCTTTTTGGAAACAAGCGAATCGCCATGAAATCTTGCACATAGCTACCCATACGGTGATTGATGATCAAAACCCAAATGCTTCAGGCTTCGTCTTGGCTTCTACAGAACGAGACTCTATTTATAGTTTTCTCTATGCTTACGAGCTTTTTAACCAAACACTCTTGGCTGAACTGGTGACGCTTAGTGCCTGCAATACGGGCTATGGTCAGATACAACAAGGGGAGGGGATTGCTAGCCTGGCCAGGGCTTTTGCTTTTGCAGGCTGTCCCAATCTAGTGATGACTTTATGGCAAATCAAGGACCGAGCTACCCCACAAATCATGAAGGCATTCTATCAGAATCTGACCCTTGGCATCGGGAAGGATGAAGCACTACACCTGGCAAAAAAGGACTATCTACAAACGGCTAATCCTTTATTTCTACATCCTTATTATTGGGCTGGAATCATTTATGTGGGCGATCAAAACGCGCTGCCATTAAATAGTAAAAGTGGGATTCTGAGCCCCATGCAACTGAGCCTTTTAATACTAGCCTTAATGATTGTACTATTTGGATACTTCCGCTATAGAAAGATTTCCTAACTACTGCAACTTTGACAAAACATGGCTGGCTTTGTGTTGAAAGTGTTTGCTATTCTGCAAGGTCTCCAGGTAGGGAACAGCCTTTGACAACTGATCAGCTTTTACATAGGCCAGCGCCAGATACCATCTAATGTTTTCTACATATCTGATATCTTCCGTGCTAGTCTCCAGCTGTTTGAGTAGCTGAATAGCGGTAGAAACTTCTCCATCAGAGAGTAATGACAGGCTATGGTAGAAATTGGTCGCTTCGCTTTTTTGCTCAGCGGGGATGGAGGCAAAAACTTTATTTGCAGCTTTATAGTCACCTTGCTCGTAAAGATTCAAAGCTTCCGTGACCGGAGAAAGCGCATAGGAGTACTCCGATGTTTCTCCTCGATCAATACCTTCATTGGGAATAGCTACGGCTAGCGGACTATAATATTGAGAAAAAAGATCGGTGGATGCGTCAGCAGAAGGATCATTTAGGTACCAGATACCAGCAGCGAGTAATAGTAGGGCTGCTGCCGCTACGCGCATTAAAAGGGGCATTTGTCGACGGATAGCCCGAGGGCTGCTTTCGCTTTGATCATCTATTCTCTTGTCAATACGGCTCAGCAACTCTTCGGCAGAGGAGTTTTCAGGTAAGTAAGAATAACCCTCGAATGATTGCGCTGTAAATGTATTATCGGTCTTGGGCGCTTTCTCTTTTTTCAGCTGTTGTAAAAATTCTTGTCGGTTCATGGGACTAGTAGATTTTCTTCCATTTACGCAATGACTAGGTTTTTAAGGTTTCGTTTACCATTTTGTATATGGCTCTTTATTTCCTTGGCACTAAAAGAGGTCAGGTTTTCTATTTCCTTGTAAGATTTACTCTCGAAGAAGAATAAGACGATACACCGTTTTTGATCGGGTTTTAAACGATTAATGGCCAAACTAATCGCCTCGAGTCGTTCCTCTTCTTCTATATGATCCTTTTCTGGGCCTAATTCCATAAAAGAATCCCAACTAATTTCTTCTAAGTGCTCACTTTTTTGAGATAAGCGCTTTCTAAACTTCTTCAGGCAATAGTTTCGGCAGACAAAAAAGAGCCAAGGCTCAAATTTTTCAATCTTGTATTTCTTGAGATCTTCGGTGAGTTGAAGGAAAATTTCCATCAAAGCATCCTCGCTATCTTGGAGATTCTTCAAATGATTCAAGCATAAACCTAGCACTTTATGAGCGTGCCGCTTGTATAAAGCACCAACAATAGCTTTGTCCCCACTTTTTTGATAAGCTAGGACCAATTGCTCGTCATCGTATTTGTGATATGGTCTGCGCTGCTTGAACATGTTTATCCTTGGTCTCAACAAAAATAGACTTATATGGGAATATTTTATCTTACTCAGTCATTTTCTTGTCTCGCTTGAAAAAAACAAATCCATTTTTCCGACCTATTTCTACGACATCAGGCAAAGCCTCTAGTTCTTTGGTCCTATTTATTTTCGTTACAATGTAGAGGTCTTTGTCGATTGGACCAGTTAGAAACCATTCTCGTTTTTCTTCTCTGGTATCAAAGGCTGGATCGTTGTCGATCCCTTTGTTGAAGTAAAAAAGATTAGCGTAGGACTTATACCCATGTGTCATCACATAGGCCGATTCGGTAGAACGTTCCTTGAAAAAGTCAATGGCTGCCCTTTGAGAGTAACCTTCAATTCTTTTGATGAAAAATATCAGTGTTAGAAGTACGAAAACGGCTGTGCCGCCAAAAAGGACTTTGAATGCTTTTTCTCGTTCGGATTTCATCCAGCGAAAGAAAAAGAAAAGTATGGCAATCAGCAATAGGCCGGGAATTATTTCGGTGCCGTTCCAATTAACAGCAGCTTCTAGATTAGCCGCAGCAAAAGGATCTTTACTGAATAGGGGTTCAATGAGTTCGATATTCATCGCTAAAAATGGCAAGCTCACAGTTGCTATAATGAATAAACCACCAACAGCCAATAGCCCATAGCGCATCCATTTGTTCCATTCTAATTCACCACGAATAAGTCGATAAATGACTACAGTAGCCAAGAAGGTGAGTGGAAAATAACACATCGAAGAGTAGTGTACAATCTTTGATTTTACGATAGTGAAAAGAATCAAAACGACCCAGAAGAGATATTTCATCCAGCGACGAAAATCCTTTTGATAAGCAAATTCATCAGCTGGCAAGCTAAAAAAGGAGCGTACCGCAAATATGGAAGCCGGAAAACAGCCTACCAGCAATACGACAAAATGATAGCCCGGGAACCCCCGATGACCTGCATCTGGTGTGCTAAAAAGACGATATTGGTACCGATTAAATTCTTCTATAAACCAAGTGCCATTTTTGGCGGTTTCAATGCCGTACCAGGCAAAGGTGACCAGTGTGGCACTCAGCGTGAAGAATAAGAATTGGGGCACATTGACATAAAATCTAAAGCGTTGGTAAACCCAATAGACAAAAAAGGTCAAGGCTACAATCAGATAGGCAACTTGTCCTTTAGTCAGTATACCCATACCGATATAAAAACCACTGATAAATAGATAGAACCACTTGTTTCGGGGTAAATCGATTCCTTCAAACTGATCCTTTTTCCAATAGAAAAGGATAAAGTAGTACAAGCCCAAAAAGATAAATAGATTCAAAATGGGATCTATAATACCCGATTTGAAATAGAGGAAAGGCAAAACTGTACCAAAGTAGACTCCCGCCCAAATCACCCCAAAACGATGTTCATAGAGCTGGCGACCAAAGTTATACAGCAGCACCAAAGTCGCAATCCCACAAATGGCATTGGGCAAGCGGGCGGCAAACTCATTCACGCCGAAAATCTTCATGGCGACCACTTGCGACCAAAAGAAGAAGGGAGGCTTTTCCCAAAAAGGATGAAAGTCAACGTATACCCGTGTATACTCACCGGTAAGCATCATTTCCCGACTAATCTCGGCAAAATTTACCTCATCCCAGTCAAACAAATGAACGCCTCCTAGAAAGGAAATGAAAAATAGTGCACCTAAGGCAGCAAATAGGAGCGAATAACGTAGCGCTTGCTTATCCATGTTTATTTCTTTCTTCGATTGAAGAAGTTCAAGATCTTACTGACGAAATCATCATTGATTCCTAGCCAACCTTTGAGCACATTATAGACGGCGATGAGCTGCTTATCCAAGTAGATGAATAGGCTTTTCAGACCATCTCCTGGCCTGGCTCGGTAGTTCGTAGCCTTTTTCCGTGGCGTAGTTGCTTCTTCTGTGAAGTAGTATAAGGCAATTGATTTCCGCGTCATACCTTCTGGGCACTGAATCGCTTCTGGAAGGCCATGAAAAGAGTCCTCATCGGTGTTGAAAATGACACAACGATTGAAAATAGGACTAATTTTCTGCACACAATGCTTCATGTCACGCGACCACAATTCCAAGTCTCCCTTGTAGGTTTCCAACCAGTCTTCATTCAAATACACCAGGACATTGACTCGACGGCGCCAATTGCGTTTGTGAGGATGTACCGTAAAATCCGCATGGATGTTCAGGTAGCCACCACGTTGGCTTTGGTGTAATCCACCTCCTTCCAAACTGGGGTCTGCCTTCAAGCCTGGGATACCCGTAAGTTTACTGAGGGAGGTGACAAAAGCATCAGAGTTGAGTTCTTTAATGACTTCCTGTAGAAAACCAGGAATGAGATCCATTTTATTTAGGCCATGTTTTTTTTCATTGACATGGACATAATGAATCCAACCTGCATCTTTGACTTTGGGGAAGGAGGCCATAGCTTTGTGTGCGGCCCATTCTTCCAGGAAAGTCTCAAATTTCCCATGAGGGTAAGGGGAAGCACTTTGATAAGCTTGGCTGCTTGTTTCGAAGATAGAATCCCATTTTTTTACATCTAGGATACCTTGCGTCGTTTCTTGTTGAACCATGCTAAGATTTGATTAGTAAGGCGATAATTGCACAAATATAGGACTAAGTAACCGTAAGAACATGCTTGCCTAAACATATTCTTAAAGGCTGAATATAAATGAAAGCTTGTCGTTTCAATCGGACCAAAGAAGCAGAGATTTTCCGCCCTTTAAGCCCATTTCTCCAATTGCTTTATGACGGCCTGGAAATCTTTGTGTAAAGGGCCTTCAAAATGCTTTCGTTCTTTGGTGGTGGGGTGATCAAAACTAAGTTGGTTGGCATGTAAACTTAGGCGACTCATCAAAGGGCGTTCTACTTGATCCTTACCTAGGTGATAAGACCGCCCTTTAATCGCTGAAAGTAAGATGCCTTGATTTTCGTGGTAAATGGGGTCAATGGCCAAGGGGCATCCTATAGCTTTGAGGTGTACTCTAATTTGGTGTGTTCGCCCAGTTTTAATCTCAACTTCTAGCAAAGAATAACCCTTGAATGAGGCTAGTTTTTTATAGAGTGTGAGTGAGGGTTTACCCGACTTCAGGAGAATCATTTTGCCGGGTTGATGGGGATTTGCGGCGATGGGTCGATCTATTTCTCCTTCGTCCTGCATAGGACATCCTTGTACTAAGGCTAAGTATTTTTTCTCCACCGTCCGATTTTCAAACTGCAGCGAAAGATCACGATGAGCCTGTTCATTTTTAGCAAAACACAATAAACCGCTGGTGTCCTTGTCTAGGCGATGCACCACCCAAATTTGACCATACTTGGCAGTCAGCATATCCTTTACATTGGGTAGCTCTGGCCGGAAACGGTCTGGTAAAGTCAATAAGCCCGAAGCTTTATTGACAACGAGCACCGTCTCATCCTCATATACCACTGCAATTTGATCTTTTCTTTTCATGGAAGATAACTAAAATAAATCTTTGAATTTTTGCTTGCGCTGGGCATAAAATTGCCAAACAATGCTTTTGGGATAGACCGCACTAAGTTCCGTATTGGGCTTTAGTTGAACCTTATCGATTAAGCCCTGGTACATTTTGCGCTTTTGCCAAGTACGCGGTAGCTGAGGAATGAAATGCCAATGCGCTTTGAGAATGGAAGCTATTAAAGCAAATTTGCCTTGTGATAAAAAGAGAAGACCCGCTAGTCCATCGAGAATCAGTCGAACTGGGATCAACCACAGCGCCTTTGAGATCGGATCATTCTTAACAATATTATACAGGGTATTCCTAAAGTTCAGGTAGACCTTTCTTGGCGTATCATAATTGAGTGTTCCTCCTCCCACATGATATACGACCGATTCAGGTACGACTTTGATGCGGTAGCCGGCGCGCTTGATCCGCCAGCACAGGTCAATTTCTTCTGCATGAGCGAAATAGTCGGCGTCGAAGCCACCAATTTGATGAAACAAAGGGGCTTTAATAAATAGAGCAGCACCACTGGCCCAAAATATTTCAGCTGAATCATCATACTGTCCCTCATCTTTCTCCGTGATGCCAAAAATGCGACCCCTACAAAATGGGTAACCCAGTTTGTCTATCCACCCACCTGATCCACCTGCGTATTCAAAGGCACTCTTATCGTGGAAAGACAAAATCTTTGGCTGACAGACGGCAACTTCTGGTTGCTCTGCAAAGGTTTTCATGATGGGCTTAATCCAGCCTGGTGTAACTTCTACATCTGAATTGAGAAGAATATAATAGTCAGCTTGAATCTGTTCTAATGCTTCATTGTATCCCCGAGCAAAACCACCGTTTTGGGGTAGAAAGAGGGATTGCACACCATCAAAATCAGACAGTACTTCTCGGGAATTATCCGTACTGGCATTATCGGCCACATAAATGCTTAAATTCTCATATTCGCTCTCCAATACATAGGGGAGAAATTGCTTGAGGTAAGATTGGCCATTGTAGTTCAGAATGACTATTGCGACCTCTGGTAGCGTACTCTTATCCGGGCTTTGTAGGCTGGTTTTGGTTTCCCAATCAGCAATTGCTGCTAAACTATTGACTTGATCCTCTTTCAATTTTTCCTTCAGGGCCTCCAAGCCATCGAATCGCATATCATGCCGGATGAAATCAATGAAGTTAATTTGTATTTGGACGCCGTATAAGTCACCTGAATAATCAAAAATATTAACCTCTATCGTTTTATTTTCATGTTGCTCTAGTGTCGGACGGTCTCCGATGTAAAGCATTCCTCCGTAATTTTGGGCGGCAATGACCACCTGAACGGCGTAGATGCCATGTGGGGGAACCAATTTATGCTTGTCTTCCATCTTGATGTTGGCAGTGGGGAAACCAATGCTCGTACCGATCTTTTGCCCATGTACTACCTTTCCGCTAAGCATGAATGGATGACCTAGGAGTTCGCGCGCCGCAGTCACATCTCCTATATCGAGTGCCTGTCGAATTTTGGTAGAACTTACCGCAATATCTTGTATTGCTTGCTTCTCAATCTCAACTACTTTATAATTCAACTTTTCACCATGCCATTTCAGGTAATCAATATTCCCTTGTCGATTCAAACCAAAACGATGATCATATCCAATAACGATATGACTGGGTTTAAAACGACCCACCAAAAATTGTTGAATGTACTCATCCGCCGTTTGCTGCGAAAACGCTACCGTGAAAGGAACAACTACGAGATTATCAATTCCGTAATGGCTAAACAAAGCTACTTTTTCTTCTATTGTCGTGATCAACCTTAGGCTGTTGTCCTGCGGGTAAACGACCAATCTTGGATGCGGATGAAAAGTAATAATCACACTTTCTCCTCCTACCTTTTGCGCTAATTGCCGGACTTTTTGAATGATTTTCTGATGACCACAGTGAACACCGTCAAAAGAACCGATCGTGATTACGGCTTCTTTGAAGTCTGGCAAATCCTCTAAATTATAGAATACATTCATATGGCTGCAAATGTATACTTTTCCGAATTTTTATGTGTGTATTTGACCTGCTTTTTAGTAGAAGCGGAAGGGAATCTACTTTTAGGACATTAACACCAGTGAGCCCCAAATAGTTATTTTCTTCCCTCATTTTATAAGTTCTAATGTCTGATAGAAGAATAATTTTGAATAAAACCCAATTGTAACCAACCTACTACTGCATTAATTGTTTATTTGTTAGTAGTTTTGAGCCTAATTTTGAAAATTATGGAATTGGATAAGAGTATAGTGGTAAAGGCACTAGCGAAAGTTAAGGATCCAAGCTCTGGTCAAAGTATCATCATGTTGAACATGGTGCGCGATTTGACCATTGAAGGGGAGAATGTAACTTTCACCATAGAGCTAGCCAGTTTAAAGACGGAGCATAAATCGGAATTGAACTTTGCCTGTATGGCCGCAGTACAAGAGGTTTACCCCTCCGCTAATGTACACGTTCACATGATGGCTAATAATCCTACGGCTCAAGCGCCAACCAAGGTTTTGCCACAGGTGAAAAATGTGATAGCAGTGGCTTCTGGGAAAGGTGGGGTAGGAAAATCTACAGTCAGTACCAACTTGGCATTGGGACTCAAAAAACTAGGGGCCAAAGTGGGTCTATTGGATGCTGATTTATATGGCCCTTCTATCCCTACTATGTTGGGGCTTAGTGGCAAGCGACCACAGGTTCAGAATTTATATGGTCAGCCCAAGATTGTTCCTTTAGAAGCCTATGGTATGCCGGTCATTTCCATTGGGTTTATTATTGAACCAGAGCAGGCTGTAGTCCTTAGAGGGCCTCGACTTTCCGGGATTATTAAGCAGTTTATCAATGATACGATATGGCCAGATCTTGATTATTTGATTGTAGATCTACCCCCAGGAACGGGTGATATACAGTTGAGTTTGGTTCAGTCGGTACCGGTTACTGGAGCAGTGATGGTAACGACACCGCAAGAAGTAGCCGTAGTGGATGCGGTAAAGGCTATGAATATGTTTATGCTACCTTCGGTCAATGTGCCTATTTTAGGGGTGGTAGAGAATATGTCTTGGTTTTCTCCGAAGGAACTTCCGGATCACAAATACTACTTATTTGGAGAAGGAGGAGGCAAGAAATTAGCCAAGATGAGTCGGACTGTACTTTTGGGGCAAATTCCACTAGTTCAAGCAGTAAGGGAAGCAGGAGATGAAGGCAAGCCCGTCGTACTGGAAGATGAGCCACAGACGCAAGAGGCAATCATGGAAGTAGCCAAGAATATAGCCAGACAGGTGGCCATACGTAATGAGATGAAAGGACCTACCGAGATGGTGCAGATAAAAACGCAATAATGATTTTTTTGTACCTTAGTAATGAGGAATAAATAAGTTGGGCCAAGGAGCTAAAAGTTTTTTCACCAGGCTAGGCGAGAAGAATGAGGTTAGCCTAGCTACGTGAATGATGAACAACGACGGCTGGTGGAAAAAGATAACGCTAATTGGTCTTAGTTATTTATTTTTCATTACTTAGATGGGGTATAAATCATTTTTATAAAACAGAATCGATTGGATGTCAACTATTGAGAAAGAGCAGTTAATTACTAGAATTGATCAGGCTTTGAACGAAGTCAGGCCACACTTGGCGGTAGATGGCGGTAATGTCGAGGTAGTTGACATTACCGATGATCATATCGTTAAGATCAAGTGGTTGGGAACTTGCGAGGGTTGCAGTATGTCTGCTATGACGATGCGAGCTGGGATCGAACAAGCCATTAGAGGGAAATTACCCCAGATTTTGGGGGTAGAGGCAATCAATGGGTTAACCGCTTAAGTTATCCCCGACCTGAGAAAAAAAAATTGATGACTAGAGAAGAACTCATTGCACAGATTAACACCAAGCAATCCTTCCTTTGTATTGGTCTAGATACAGATATTACCCGAATTCCTTCCCATCTGCACTCCGCTGAGGACCCTATTTTCGAGTTCAACAAACAAATTATTGATGCCACACATGACCTTTGTGTGGCCTATAAGCCGAATATAGCTTTTTATGAGTCTTTGGGAGCTAAGGGCTGGGAGTCCCTGGCTAAAACCATGGATTACATCCCCGATCATATCTTCACCATTGCAGATGCTAAGAGAGGAGACATTGGTAATACGTCAAAAATGTATGCCAAGACCTTCTTTGAAACGCTAAACTTTGACGCGGTTACGGTGGCGCCTTATATGGGCGTCGACTCCGTCTTGCCCTTCCTTGAGTTTCCTGGAAAATGGGTCATATTGCTCGCGCTTACTTCAAATAAGGGGAGTCAAGATTTTCAATTTGCCAAACAGGATGGTGGGGAACCCTTGTATGAAAAAGTGATGAAGACGGCGCAAACTTGGAGTACAGCAAGCAACTTGATGTATGTAATTGGCGCCACGCACCCTGAAAAAATGGAGGAAATTCGACGCATTGCACCCGAGCATTTTCTACTGGTTCCAGGTGTTGGTGCACAAGGAGGGGATCTTGCTGCCGTTGCGCGCTATGGCCGAAATTCAGATGTTGGCTTGTTGGTTAATTCCTCACGGGGAATCATTTATGCTGGCAGCGATTCCGATTTTGCGGCAGCGGCTAGGGAAGCCGCCCAGGCACTGCAAGAACAAATGGCGGCCCTCTTGTAAATCAGCTAGGCCATCACCGCTTTTCTTTGTCCGATGGTATCGGCACCAAATTCATTCAATGTATATCCTTTTGCTTGTAGTAATGTCTTCGCTGCAGTGAGATCTGTCGTGGAAAGATGACTATGCTCAAATATGACGATTTCAGGTAAGAAGTTGCCAAAGGGGAAGAGTTTGAGAATTTCATAATCAAAACCTTCCGTATCAATATGGATCAAGTCAATCTGATCCACGGAATGATTTTGGATCAATTGTTCAAAAGAAATGCAATCGATCAAGTCATAAGTGATAACATCTGCTGGATCAGTTGGCATCTCAATGCCGTATTTGTTGCATTGCCGCTCGATATGCCCAGAATCAATCATGGCCAACAGTTGATCTCGATTAAATGAGCTTAATCCAGTAGCCCAACGAGCCTCACTAAAGGCGATTTTAAACAACTTTCGTTGTTGGACAGTTTTGTCTACCGCCATGTTCGTAGGAAAGACGTCATTTTTTTTATAAATGTACTCTAAGGTCTTGAAAGCACTCTTTTGTGGCTCCATCAAAATGCCATTCCATCCATCTCGCTTGATAAACTTGCACAAGGGGTCATGTTGAAATCCATCATTACTACCGACCTGCATGAAAAACACCCGTTCTTTTCTTTTAGAAAACTGATCAAGGATGAAGGAAACACTATTAGGCTTGGGCTGCCAGATGTATTTATAATACAGTCGAATGACGGGATTGCAATGGCAAAGCATAAAAATCCTCAGGCTAACCATAGCCTGTTTTACCTGGTTTTTGATCAACATCCTCCTTGGTTTGGTTTGTTGTTAGTGGCCGCAAAGCTAAGGAAAATATTAAGACGAGTATTTTCAATACATCCAAGGTTTTTTGCGCCTTGGCTTAGACTTCAGAAGTCTTCCCCTAGCTCTTTCACCTCTTCACCTCTTCACCTTTTCACCCCCACCCCCCCCTCAAAACTCAATCAATTGTTTTTCAGGATGTTGACTCTGATATCGTTGAATGATTTTTGTTGTTTCTGGGTTGCCCGGATAGGGCTTGATCACATCCCGAAGCGTTTCAACCCCTTGTTGAACTTCTTCTAGAGAAGCGTACCCATGCCCTCGGTAGCTTCCATCTTCTACCAGGATAATCGCCATTTCTTCAGCGTTTCGACCCTGATCTAACATAAAAAAGTTTCGCTCAAAGACCGTGGAGAGGCGCTCTTTTGCCTGTTCGGCCCTTTCATTATAGCTATGGGTGTCCTCTATCGCCAGGCAAGCTCCGTGGCATTGCTTGATATGATAATTGAAGCAGGCACTTTTACTACTTTGTAGATTGCAATAACGAGCACAGAGTTCAAATTCGGCCAACATTCGACTCAAGTGGCTTTTGGCCCGATTCATTTTGGGATATTCTGCGATGATGGTCAATCGCTTTCGATCCTTAGCCAGTACCTTATTGGCATTAAAACAGAGATAACCGGCTTCATTATAATAGTAATGGATAACAAATGGAAAGTTGCGCATACGCTGGGCTCGGTTAATGGTAGGGGAGAGGCGCTTGATTTCATAAGATTCGAATAACAGGGCTACGAGTTCGCTTCCCGTCAATTCGTAACTGATATCCCAAACCTGTTTTTGCAGCTTCGTTCCTTTTTCAGTCATGTCAGCGAAATGCTCAGCTATCCGTTTTTTGATACTGATACTTTTGCCGACATAAATGACATGACCTTCTTTGTTGTAAAAATAATAGACGCCACAAGCCTCCGGAAGTTCATGAATTTGATCCAGCGTAATATTTTTAGGCAGTTTGGAGGCTTTGATGCCAAGATTGATGAGTTGATCGGCGGTTTCTCGATTTTCTTTCTTCTGTAAAATCCGTTCGAAAAGATCAGTTGTGGCTTTTGCATCTGCCATGGCTCGGTGCCTAGCGTCCACATCAATCTGAAAGTGACGGATCAGGTTTTCCAAACTATAGGAAGATAAACCTGGGAAGACTTGTCGACTGAGTCGTACGGTGCAAAGCTGTCGCCTACTGAAGGTGAAACCAAGGCGTTGATACTCTTCTCTAATAAAAGTATAATCAAAACGGACATTGTGTGCAACGAAAACCCTTCCCTCGGTCAATTCTATAATCTTTTTCGCTACTTCATAAAATTTGGGGGCATCCGCCACCATATCCTGAGAAATACCGGTGAGCTGCGTGATGCCATAGGGAATATAGCATTCAGGATTGATCAAAGTTTCGTAAGTTTCTATTATCTTTTCTCCATCATGCACTATAATGGCAATTTCCGTAATTTTATCTCGACTGGCTCTACCGCCAGTTGTTTCGATATCAATAATGGTATATTGCTTCTTTTTCATTGTAAAATTAAAACAATTTGGTCGTGAAGATAAAATTTTTTGTTGTAATTCTTAGTGTTCTTAGTTTCTATTGTACCACCAATAAAGCACCAGTGCCTTTGTCAAGCTTTCCGGTAGGAGCGGAGAAACCCCTTAGTGTGGGAGCAGAAAACATGGATTTGTATTGGCCTTTGATAAAGGATAAAAAGGTGGCCTTCGTGGTGAACCAGACCTCACGTTTAGGTGACAAACATTTGATTGATTCTTTGCACGCCTTAGGGCTTAAAATTGAACGAATATTTGCCCTTGAGCATGGATTTCGCGGGAAGGCAGATGCAGGCGAGAAAATCACCGATGGGAAAGACCCGTCTACCGGCATTCCTATCGCTTCTTTATATGGAAAAAAACGTAAACCTGCTAAGGAAGACTTGGCCGATCTTGATTGGGTAATCTTTGATATTCAGGATGTTGGGGCTCGTTTCTACACTTTTATTTCCAGCATGCATTATGTGATGGATGCCTGTGCAGAATTTGGCATTCCTTTTATGGTACTGGATCGTCCCAACCCGAATGGACACTATGTAGATGGCCCCGTACTTGATCCCAACTTCTCGTCCTTTGTAGGAATGCATGAAGTACCGGTGGTTCATGGCATGACCATAGGAGAATATGCGACGATGGTCAACGAACAGGGATGGCTTAGTTATGGGAAGAAGTGTACCCTAAAGGTGATCCCTTGTGAAAATTATACCCACCAAACGCCGTATACCTTACCCGTTAAGCCTTCACCAAATTTGCCCAATAATCGTGCGATCTACTTGTATCCTTCCCTGTGTTTCTTTGAAGGAACCGAGGTCAGCATCGGACGAGGTACCGATAAGCAATTCCAACTCATTGGTCTGCCGGGTTATACCAAAGGGAATTACAGTTTTGTGCCCACCTCCAAGGATGGTGCGCGCTATCCCAAGCATCAAGATGAAAGATGCAGCGGCTATGATTTGACGACTTTATCCGAGGAGGAAATCCGAGCAGAAGCACGTTTGAATCTCAGTCACCTCATTAATTTCTACCAACAGGCTCCGCAGAAAGAAAAATTCTTTTTGAAAAGCAATTTCTTTGAGAAACTATCAGGAGGTGATCAACTTCGCCAGCAGATCATTCAGGGATTAACTGAAGATGAAATCCGGAAAAGCTGGGAACCCCGACTTAGCGAATACAAGCGTATGCGGCGAAAATATCTCCTCTATCCTGAATAGGAGAAAACCGGATTAAGCCTAGCGTTTACAGGCTTGTTTTGAAGCTAGGAAATGCCCAAATTTTCTATTAAAATTAAATGATATATCCGACTAGAAAACTACCTTTGCGCCCATGATGAACAGGATCAGTCTATTATTGAAAGGTATGGCAATGGGAATAGCCGAAGTCATTCCCGGGGTTTCTGGTGGAACTATTGCTTTCATCAGTGGCATCTATGAGGAATTAATCGATACGATTAAAGCTGTACTGGGGCCAGCCATCTTTAAAGGATTCAAAACGGGAGGAATAAAAGGCTTTTGGGAAGCCGCCAATGGCAATTTTATCATCACCTTGCTCAGCGGAATGGTACTAGGCGTTGTGGGCGGTGTTTTTACGATAGTTCACTTGCTAGAAACGTATCCGCAATTGCTGTGGTCTTTCTTTTTTGGGCTGATTGTGGCTTCCGCCATTTATATGGGGCGGCAAGTCGTTAGCTGGGGACCTGTTGAAATCATAAGCGTGCTTTTCGGTACTGTTTTAGCCTATTATATTACGGTGGCTAGTCCGAGCCAAGGCTCAGAATCCCTCGTGTTCGTATTCTTTTCGGGCGCTATTGCTATATCTGCCTTGATACTGCCTGGGATTTCTGGGAGTTTCATCCTATTGTTACTGGGCATGTACACTTTCATTTTACCGACGGTTAAAGAAGCCCTGAAGACCCTTGATCCCTCCGCGCTAGTTATAGTAGGCGTCTTCGGATTTGGATGCCTATTTGGTTTAGCTACCTTTTCTAGGGTTTTATCCTGGACCTTCAAGCACTATCGAAATATTACGATTGCACTGCTGACGGGTTTTTTGATTGGCTCCTTGAATAAGCTCTGGCCTTGGCGAAATGTACTGGAATACCGAACCAACAGCAAGGGGGAAACCGTTCCTTTTCTTGAAAAAAGCGTTTTGCCTGCGCAATTTGATGGTGATCCTCAAATCTTCCTGGTGATTGTCATGATGGTCGTAGGATTTGTTGTAATTCTTGGCTTAGAAAGATTTAGTACCCAACAACCGGAACAGTAAAGAAAGCGAAACATGGATGTCAATAAAGTGAAGAATTTATATGGCTTGATCGGTTATCCTTTATCGCACTCATTTTCCAAGCGCTACTTTGCTGAAAAATTTGAGGAAGAAAAGATCAAGGATAGTTATTATGAATTGTTTCCTATTCCTACAATAGAAGACTTGCCGGCCTTAATGGCTGCTCACCCCAATCTGATTGGGCTGAATGTTACGATACCTTATAAAGAGCAAATCCTTCCTTATCTGGATGAAATTGAAGCGGGCGCTGCCGCCGCCGGAGCCGTTAATACAGTAGTGATCAAGGAAGGAAAAAAAGTAGGATACAATTCTGATGTATATGGCTTTACAACCTCCGTGGAGAATGCAATAGAACGTCATCAGTTGACGATTGAAAAAGCACTGATTTTAGGGACGGGAGGCGCTGCCAAAGCCGTCAAGTTTGCTTTGGAGCAGAGTGGGAGAGAGGTGAAGTTTGTATCACGGAGTAAAGCCGATAATCGCTATGCCTACCAAGATTTGAATCAAGATATATTTGAAGAATATAAATTAATTGTAAATACGACGCCATTGGGGATGACACCGAAGGTTGACACTTTCCCCAATATTCCGTATCATTACATAAGTGAAGGTCACCTTTGTTTTGATTTGGTTTACAATCCAGAAGCTACTCTTTTTTTACAAAAGGCTCAAGATCATGGAGCCCGTATATTGAATGGCTTAGAGATGTTACATTTACAAGCTGAAAAGTCCTGGGAAATTTGGACGACAAACTAAACCTGGTATATGGAAAACCTTGGTAAGCCTGTGCCGAAAATTTCGGAAGGGATAGAAAAAATGGCAAAATATATTGCTGGCGACCAAATGCCTATGGTTAATATTGACTTTGACAATACCGAAATTGCTTTTGCCTATAAATCGGATAAAGCACTGAGAAAATCAGCCTGGTTGTTTGGGTTGATGAACAAGCATTGGCTGGTTGGGTTGGGGTCAAAATTGGGCATTGCAGCCATTAAATTACATCTGCCATTTGTAGAGACTCTGGTAAAACGAACCATATTTGATCAGTTCTGCGGAGGAACAACTTTATTGGAAACGCAGAAGACCGTAGATCAATTGGCAAAGTATAATGTATTGACGATTCTGGATTATGGAGCAGAGGGAAAAGAAAAAGAGGAGGACTTTAATATCACGATGAATGAAACGATTCGTGCTATTGAATTTGCTTCCCAATCCAGTACAATGCCGGTAGTGAGTACCAAGATTAGTGGTATGGCCCGCATAGAACTTTTGGCCGCCGTGCAGAAACAAGTTCCATTTACTTCTCAAACTCGACCCGAATATCGCAATATATTAAAACGGATGGATGCCATCTGTCATGTAGCAAGCAAAAATGGCGTGAAGGTCTTCTTCGATGCGGAAGAAAGCTGGATTCAAGATACGATTGATCATTTGGTGACTGTGATGATGCGCCGATACAACCGAGGCAAAGTGGTAGTCTATAACACTTTCCAGTTGTACCGCACCGATCGATTACAGTTCTTAGTTCATTCCTATAATTTGGCCAAGAAGGGAGGCTATATGCTTGGCGCCAAATTAGTGCGGGGAGCCTATATGGAAAAAGAAAGAGAAAGGGCTAAAAGCTACGGATATCCGTCGCCTATTCATCCAAACAAAGCAGCAACTGATGATGCTTTTAACGCAGCCGTACGATTTTGTGTAGATAATTACAAGGATATTGCTTCATGCAATGCTTCTCACAACAGAGAAAGTGCATTGCTGCAAGCAGAACTAATTGCACATAAAAACTTATCACTAGATCATCCCCACCTCAATTTTTGCCAGTTGTATGGAATGAGCGATAACCTTACATTCAATTTGGCGGAAGCAGGGTATAATGTGGCCAAATATGTCCCTTACGGACTGGTAAGAGATGTGGTGCCTTATTTGATTCGAAGAGCCCAAGAAAACTCCTCAGTTACAGGAGATATGAGCCGAGAATATCACTTGGTCTACCAGGAATTGAGAAGGCGTGGAGTGGTATAAATTATTGTGTACGAGATTATTGTAATATTTATACCATTAAATAATATTATTTTACAAGATTAAACTAAGCTAAATTAAAAATATCTCTTATATTTGCTTTTAGATCAAGTAGTAGTAGTACTTGATCCGTATCCAAAATAATAGTATTTAAATTCTTGTTGATACGTTCTAGTCATTTCTATAATTCTTTCTATTCATACTATGAGCGAAACTAGGTAAATCAACTTTCTATTTACCACAACCTCCCCCCACTATGGACTATTGTCTTAATGAGTCCTTGTACCCTTATGCAAGTCATTAAGATCCTACCAGGTTCAAGACTACCCCAGCTTTCTCCCATGAACAAGCCAGAATGTAATCCCTTAGAACATTATCTAAGGCCCTTGCGGCATTTGGATGGATGATTCCATCACCCTTTAGAACAGTATAAAAACCGATTAAAATGCTGCCATTGAGAGTAATTCTGTTATTTGTCATGGCGAGTCTTGTAGGGGAAAACTTAATCGCTCAATCACAGTGGGACTGCCTCGGAGCTATACCCATCTGCGGAAATGATACTATCGATATCATTTCTGGTGCTTCGGAGTATAATGATTATTCTAACCCAAACAACGACCGCGGATGTCTGTCGACCGGAGAAGGTCAGCACAGTACGTGGGTCTATTTTGAATTTCGGGATGATATGCCTCCCGATAGTGAGTTGTTAATGACCCTATTTCCACCCGACTCGACGGATACCTGGAGAGAGGAAGACTTTGACTTCGCCATTTATGGCCCCAACTTGAATTGTGATAGCTTGGGATCACCTCGCCGATGCTCCTTTGCCCGTAGCCTCTGTGCCTTTTGTCCTTATACAGGAATGGGAAATGGTGCCTTGGATTCCCAAGAAGATGCTTTCATCGATCCCTTTGGTGTCGAGGTAGATGGCTTTGTATTGCCACTCGTCGCACAACCGGGAGATCGTTTCTATATGTTAGTCACCAAATTTACTGGTTTTTCTGAGGCTTTTGCCGTAGAATGGGGAGGCGAAGCGTCCAATTACTTCAACTGTATTGCTGAGCCAGCTTGCATAAACTTGGTAAATGCTGGTGGTGACTTGAACTACTGCAAATCTGACGCTTTTGATGTGAGACTAGATGCTGATTTAAGAACCAATAGTGATGAAGAACTGATTATCCAATGGTCTGGAACACCAGAGGCCATGGCTTTATTGGATAGTGCAGATATCCTCAACCCACTCGTAAGTGTACCTGCTGGATTTGAAGGTAGCTTAGAATATGAAATTAATGTACTTCAAGGTGCTTGTGATCGATCCGATAAAATGACGATTAGTGTCATCGGGGGAGTGACGCCAGAAATTGTACAAAATGGATTTGCCTGCCCCGGCGAATCGGTAAGCCTATCTGTTGCCGATTTATTTGAATCTTATGAATGGTCTACTGGAGATACCACGACTACTGTTCAAGCTACGGTAGGTGAATTGTATACACTAACAGTTACCAACGCTAATGGCTGTCAAACTAGCACTACTTTTACGGCTCAATCTATTTCTACAAAAGCGGCAAATATCCTAGACGAGGGTCTGATTGTCTGTGGAGAGGAATCGACCATTTTGCAATTGGATGATACTTTTGAAACTTATCTTTGGTCGGATAATTCTACCAATCCCACTTTGTCGATTACTGCGGGAGGGACTTACAGTGTAACTGTTACTGATGAAAATGGCTGTACCACCTCGGATTCCATTATGGTCCAAGGCGTTGACGAACCTCAGATAACAATTGATTACCCCGATCATGCTTGCGTGGGGGATGCTGTGAGCCTTGTACCTGATCAAAATTTTGAAACCTATGTTTGGTCTGATGGCACACTTACTGCTATCAATGTAGTGACACAAACAGGTGACTATATCCTTACGGCTACGGCCGCGAACGGTTGTGTAGCACAGGACACTTTTCCAATAAGATTTACAGAAATACCAGC
>Ga0209273_10001574_pt1 | contig 19754 bp, 12 predicted proteins | sample tdAd471_FD_187126 | JGI IMG/M metagenome (GOLD analysis project Ga0209273, IMG submission 187126) | Marine sediment microbial communities from the Atlantic coast under amendment with organic carbon and nitrate - tdAd47.1 (SPAdes)... | ecosystem: Environmental > Aquatic > Marine > Coastal >...
GATCGTGTATTCGCCCAGCGCCTCGGCTTGCTTGCTGTCCATACGAATGCCGATGAAGTCGAGAAAAAGTTCGGTCGACATCGCGCCGATCATGTCGGGACCTGACGTGTCCGGAGACTCTCCTCCCGGAATGCCGGAGCGCAGTTCGAATGCGGCGGCCAGGAAGCTGTTCCTCAGACCCGGATTCTCCTGCTGGTAGCCGATCTGTTCCCAGACATCGGCCAGCAGGTGCCTGGCTTCCTGGTTGTCGGGCTCTGCCCAGACCAGCTTGTCCAGGATTTCCTGTGCATGCTTGTACTTGCCCGCTTCGTGCAATTCCTGGCCACGACGAATGATGTTCTCGGAGCCACCCATCATTTCGACGTACAGCGGCGCAGAATCCTCGGGACTCAGCGGAATCAGTGTTGTCGGGTTAGCGTCCCAGTAACCGAGGTAGCGATTGATGACCGCACGGCTGTTGTGCTCCGGCGAGCCGTGGTAGCCGCGGGCGTACCAGGAATCCTCCAGAGACTTCGGCACTTTGTAGACATTGTGGATCTGGTTGATCGTCACGCCCTGGTTGGCGTAGTGCAGAACCTGGTTATTGAGATGGGCGTAGGCATCACGCTGGCCTTTGAGAACTTCCTGGACGCGTTCGTTGCCAAACCGTGGCCAGTGATGTGAAGCAAACATGTACTCTGCTTCGCCACCAAACAGGTATAGCGCGCGGGAAATAAACTTCGACCAGGCCAGTGCATCCCTGACCTGTGCGCCGCGCAGCGTGTAGATGTTGTGGATCGTGTTGGTCACGTTCTCTGCCATCCACAGCGCCTTCTTGTCCGGCAGATAAGTGTTCATTTCCGACGGCGCCTCGGTGCCCGGCGTGTTCTGGAAGATCATACGAACACCGTCAACCAAACGCTCTTCGATATAGTCTTCAACGACGTAGGTCGGCGGCAGCAGTCCGAGGTTACCGGCGGCGACGTTTTGCATCAGCCCCTGGCCGGCATGGCCGAACGGGCTTGCAGGCAACAGCACACCGTACTGGTAGAACAGGCGCCGGTTCATGGCGTTACCGGCATAGACATTCTCGGAAACGGCCTCTTGCATGAAGCCCCGCGGCGAGATTATCTCGACCTTGCCCGCCTCGAGGCGCTCGAGGTCAACAACGCCGCGCACACCACCGAAGTGATCGCCGTGCGAGTGTGAATAGATGACAGCCGTGACGGGCAGGTCTTCGACTTCCTGGTTGATCAGCTCGAGACCGGCACGTGCCGTTTCCAGCGCGGTCAGCGGGTCGAAGACAATCCAGCCTTCCTTGCCACGTACAAATGTGATGTTGGCGAGATCCAAGCCGCGCACCTGGTAAATGCCATCAGTCACCTTGTAAAGGCCCGTGATCTGGTTCAGGTGACCCTGGCGCTGTGTCGACGGATGGACGGATGGCCAGCCTTCCTCGGCTTTGAGAAAGTCATAGCGATCTATGTCCCATGCGACGTGACCGGCGTCCGCCTTGATAACGCCCGAGTTCAGCGGAGCGATGAAGCCCTTGCGCGCCTCATCGAAATCACGCGTATCTTCGAACGGCATCGACTCACGCGCTGCGTTGAGAATCTTCAGCGTATGCTCGGATGGCGGCTTGCCATCCGGATGGAAGTGCACGTTCGGGTCAGCGTAACTGATTTCACCGCTGCCAGCCGGTGCGGCAAACACATTCGTGGCTGTGATTGTAAATAATGCACTTGTCAAAATGGTGGCGACGACGCGCCACCCCCGAAAATCAGTGGTCATGATGGATTCCTTTCTTGTGGTTTTCGATGCGCTGCCGACCAGAGAACTCAGGCCTTGGCAAGCGGGCAATACTGCCCTAATTAAATTGTGAGTGAAAGCGCAGCCGGCCTATACTCAAGTACCTGAACGCAAAGTAATTTTACCGAAAGGAATAATAATGAAACGAGCGGTTCTGATTCTGTTCACCTGTCTGACGATCGGCATTGTCGGCCCCGTCGTCGCGGACACTCTCGAGCTCGCGAACGGCACGATTCTCGAAGGCGATTTTGTCGGCAGCAGCAACGGCATCATCATGTTCGACACCGGCGAGGGCATCGAGGCGTTTCCCGAGAGCGAGGTCGTTGGCGTGTTCTTCAGCAGTGGCGTTGCCACGGCAGAGGCTGCCGTACAGGCAAATGCGAGCGTCATGACACTGCCGACCGGCACCCGCCTCGTGATTCGTACGACCGAGAACATCGACAGCAGCCGGCACTCAGCGGGGCATCGATTCCGCGGTCAGCTCGAAGGCGCACTGGTCGTTGACGGCGTTACAGTGGTGCCGCGTGGCACCTTCGTTCATGGACGTATATCGTCCGCTCAACAGTCCGGGCGCGCTGTGGGCTCCTCGGAGCTGTCCATGGAGTTCACGGACCTGATGATCGACGACGTGCTCGTACCCATAAGCACTTCGGGCCTGCAAGCCCAGACCCAGAATGAGGCAGGCCGAACGGTTGGCCGTACGGCACGAGCTGCGGCTATCGGTGGTCTCATTGGCGGAAGTTCGGGCGCCAGGACGGGCGCCCAGGTTGGCGTTGGCGCCTCCATTCTGACGCGAGGTTCGAGCATCAATGTACCTCGGGGCACGATTCTCGAGGTCAACCTGGCGGCTCCTGTATCGGTGCAAATGTAGCCAAAACAGCAAGTCCGTAGTTCCCACATACGTTTTCGAGAACTACGAACTGCCTGATCGGGCCATACGGGCTTTACTACGCGCGGGTTAGAAACGCTGCAGGAGTTTGGCCTTGAATAGCTATGCAAATGGCAGCGGTGATTCGCCTCTTCTCGGGGTGACGGTCGGAGAACTGCTTGACACGGCAGCTCTCCGCTGGCCTGACCAGGATGCCCTGATCGTCCTCGATCAGGACGTCCGATGGAACTGGCAGGAGCTCAGGGAGCGGGCGAAGACATTCGCTGCAGGACTTTTGGCACTCGGCCTCGAGCCGGGAGATCGCGTCGGCATGCTGGCGACAAACAGGGCAGAGTGGGTTATTACTCAGTTTGCCACGGCCTATGCCGGCCTCGTCCTCGTCAATATAAATCCGGCGTATCGCACGCCCGAACTCGAGTACGCCCTCAAGAAAGTCGGCTGCCGCGGGCTCATCACCGAGCCGGCGTTCAAGACCAGCGACTACCTGGCGATGGTGAACGAGCTTGCGCCGGAGCTTACCAGTACCGAGCCTGGCGAACTTCGCGCACCGCGCCTGCCTGACTTGCGCTATGTCATCCGGCTTGGTGAAGAGTGCACACCAGGAATGTTCAATTTCGGCGACGTTGCGAAGCTACCTGGCGAGGGTGATTATGCAAGGCTGGACGCCGTCGGCAAAAGCCTGGATTTCGATACGCCGATCAACATCCAGTTCACGAGCGGCACGACAGGTTCGCCGAAAGCGGCAACACTGACGCACCACAACATCGTCAATAACGCGACGATGTCCTCGCGCATCATGAACTTCACCGAGGATGACCGGCTGTGCATGCCGGTGCCGATGTATCACTGCTTCGGCATGGTGCTGGGTACATTGCTGTGCACGACAAGTGGTGCTGCAATTGTGCTGCCGGCAGCTGCCTTCGAGGCTCAGGCCTGCTTGCAGGCTATCGACGCCGAACGATGCACGGCTGCTCACGGCGTGCCGACGATGTTTATCGCAATGCTGGACCACCCGGATTTCGCGAAATATGACACGACGTCACTGCGTACCGGGATCATGGCCGGGGCGCCATGTCCGATCGAATTGATGCATCGCGTCATCGACGATATGCACATGAGTGAAATTACGATTGGATACGGGATGACGGAAACCGGTCCGCTCGCGACACAAACCTTACCCAACGACCCGATCGAGCTGCGCGTTGGCACAGTCGGCCAGCCGTTGCCGCACACCGAGATAAAGGTCGTCGACAATAAAGGACATATCGTCCCTCGCGGCGAGCCCGGCGAACTCTGTACGCGCGGTTACTGCGTCATGCGTGGCTACTGGGGCGACCCGGAGCGCACAGGCGAAACGATTGACGAGGCGAACTGGATACGTACCGGCGACACGGCGACGATGGACGAAAGCAGTTACCTGCGAATCGTCGGCCGCAGCAAGGATATGCTGATTCGCGGCGGCGAAAACATTTATCCACGCGAGATCGAAGAATTTCTGTACACGAACCCGAAGGTTGAGCAGGTTGAAGTCGTCGGCGTGCCGGACCAGAAATTTGGCGAAGAAGTTGCAGCATGGATAAAACTGCGCGATGGCATCAGCGCGAGCGAGGAGGAGATGCGCGAGTTCTGCAAGGGTAACCTGGCGCACTTCAAGATCCCGAGGTACATATGCTTCGTCGACGAGTTCCCGATGACAGTCACGGGCAAGGTGCAGAAGTTCGTCATTCGCGAACGCATGACCGAGCTACTGGAAACGAGAAAAGCAGGCTAGGGAGGCCACCACGCGAATCTGCTGACATATTTGCCGATGGCACCCCGGGTGTCGGCGCCTAATTGAGGCGCTGCTGCTCGTACAATTGGACGTAGTCGAGGTAATGGCCGGAATACAGGTCGAAATACTCCTCAAGCTCGGCGAGTTGATGCTCGCTCCCGACGAAGTACGCGAGCAGGTTCTCCTGCTGGAACTCGATGAGCCGGCCGAGGTTAGGCGCAACGTCCGTGACGTTGTAAAGGTCCATGTCGGAGTACTCGAGGATCGGGCGGTTGTCCGTGTGGATCGGCGCGCCGTCCACCAGCGAGTCGATGTCGCTCTCGCCCAGCAGCAGCATGCTGGCGAGCTCATTGACATTGTCGACGCCGAGGCCGCGCAGGTCAGGGTCGACCTGGGCCATTCTTTCCTCCAACTCCGTCAGGTTCACCCGCGTCGACTCCGGCGTACCCACCAGGATGATGAAGTGAGTTGGGAATTGTGTGAAATACCAGGCGGTCGTGTGCGGGAAGACACTGTCGAACGTGGCGATCAGGCTGCGCAGGTCGTTGAAGGACAGGCCGCCGACCGGGAGCCACGCGGCGGCAATGCCATCCGCGCTGAGCGCGTCCCGCATAATCTCGAAGTACTCCCGGGTGTAAAGATAGGGATTGCGCTTGTACTTCAGGTTGGTCACGTCCGTGACGATGACGGAGAACTCTTCGTCCGTGGTAGCGATGTAATTGCGGGCGTCGTCCATCACGATATCGAGACCAGGGTCGGCATAGGATGAGTAGTTGACCTTGCTGAACAGCGGCGCCGCTTCGATGATCTTCTCCTCGATCTCGACCGCATGGACATCGACGTCGTACAGCAGCATGCTCCCTGAAGTGGTTCCGGTGCCGTAGCCTACCGTCAGCGCTGATTCCGGCTCCCTGGCCAGCAACAGTGGCACGTGGGCGAGCATCTTCGAGTCAGCGAGCAACACGGGATCCGTTCCGGAGACGTTCTGGCCATCGACGAACAACCCCCGATAGTCGCCCCGTTCGACGGCAGTGACGGTCCCCGACAGGCCCTCAGCATAGTAGATGACATCGAAACCCTCAGCCGCCGTGCGCAGGTCGCGGCCCTTTAGTTCGGCGTGGAACGACTTGCTGTCCGTGAACACCAACAGATTCGCGACGGCGGCGACGACGACCAGCGAGATCCATTGGGCCCTGGCGGGGCGGCGGCCACGCAACATGAAAGCCAGCGCGATCAGCAAGCTGATGTTGATGAGGAGCAGCGTCGTGTTCCACATCCCCACGAAGGGGATTAGCACGAATCCCGTCAGCAGGCTGCCCAGCACGCAGCCGAGAGTGTTCGAAAAAAAGGTGTTGCCGGCCTTGGCGCCGATCCGATCGACATCATGTGCGTAGATGCGCACTCCGAGCGGGAACAGGATCCCCATGAACACAGCCGGGATGAAAGACACGGTGAATGCGAGGGCCATGCCGAGCGTCAGCTGGCTCATCGGTGTGGCGTCCGCGAGCAGGATCGTGAGGGCCTCGAACTGCCGGAACAACAGGAGCACGACGGCGCCGCTGAAGGCTGTAACGATAGACACAGCGCTGAACCAGGCCTCGAGATCCCGGCGGCGGTCCACCTTTCGCGCCACGATCCACGCCCCTGCCGAGAATCCCAACAGGAACCCCGCGAGGATGAGCGCGAAGGCCTGGGAGGTCGACAGCCCGTAGGTCGAGAGGATGCGCACCCACAGCATCTCGTAGCTCAGGCTGATGAAGCCGGTCAGAAACAGGAAGACCAGCATGTAGGAATAAGGCGACTGCTCGCCGGTCGCGGGACGCGTGACTCCTGTGCCTCGCTTGCTCAACGCAATAATCAGGGCGACCAGCAGGTTACCGGCGACGGCAATTACCAGTGTGCCGATCACGCCGAAGTACCGCACGAACACAAAACCAGTCAGCAGCGCACCGGCGCAGGCCCCGAGTGTGTTGAGGTAATAGATCTTGCTGAAGCTGGAGCCCAGGTGGGCAGGGTCGCGGAGGAAGTACTTGGCGAGCAGCGGCATGGTACCGCCGATGAGGAACACCGGAGGCAGCAGTACAAGCGTGGACAGCAGAAGCCGAGCGACCGAAAGGCCGTAGAAGCCGAGGTTGTTGTAGGCGTACTCGTAGAGATAGCGGTAGATCGGCAGGGTCTCAATCACCAGGTAGGCGATGAGCGAAGTCGCAGCAATCCCCAATTCCACATACATGTAGATGCGCAGCGGGTCACGGACTCGCTCTGACCATCGGCCAAAGAAATAGCTCCCCAGGCCCAGGCCCAGCAGGAATACCGCAACCACCGTGGCGACGGCGAAACTGCTGACCCCGAACACGAGGCCCAGCAACCGGACCCAGATCAGTTGGTAGATCAAGGCGGAAGCGCCGGAGATGAAGATGGCTGCAAAAAGTAGTCTGTTGCTCAGGGTCCAAACCATAAGCGTAAGGCCTCGGGCTGCGTTGGATTTCCGGGCGTCGCGCCGCTGCGGCACGCGCGCGACAAACGGCTGACGGCGCATCATACCAACACATGCACGGCGACCATACAGGGCCCGGAATAGATGTTCCTGATTGGATGATCCTTCGCGAACGCAAGACCGAAGCATTGGAAACAAGAAAAGCGGGCAAGGGAGGCCACCACGCGAATCTGTTGGTAAAATAGCAGGCGAAAAAGTCGATATTGCGATGGGATATTCGCGCTTCCACTGATCGAGGGTGGCATGCGATCGGACGCACAACGACGGAAATTTGAATCGATTCTGGCGCCGGCCGATGTTCGTATTAACGGCGGCAGGCCCTGGGACTTGCGTGTCCGGGATGAGCGCCTTTATTCCCGCATTCTTGCCGAAGGCACCCTGGGCGTCGGCGAAGCTTACATGGACGGCTGGTGGGATTCGGACGCGCTGGATGAACTCGTCTGTCGTGCGGTGGGTGCCGGTCTCGAGTACAAGCTGAGTCCGTGGCACCTGATCGGCGATGTCGTCATCGCCCGCATGAAGAACCTGCAGAAACCCGGTCGCGCCTTTCAGATCGGCCGGCACCACTACGATCTCGGTAATGACCTTTTCGAAGCAATGCTGGATAGCCGCATGATCTATTCCTGCGGCTACTGGGCAGATGCTGGCACGCTGGACTCCGCCCAGACTGCCAAGCTCGACCTGGTCGCACGCAAACTCATGCTCGAGCAGGACATGCGCATCCTGGATATCGGCTGCGGCTGGGGTGGGGCCGCAAGATACTTCGCGGAGGTATACGGTGTTGAGGTAGTTGGCATCACTGTGTCGGAGCAGCAACTGCTGCTCGGTCAGGAAATTGTCGCAGGACTACCAGTCGAACTGCGTTTGCAGGACTATCGCGAGCTGGACGGGACATTCGATCGCATCTACTCGATCGGCATGTTCGAACACGTCGGTCACAAAAATTTCCGGACTTTCTTCGACGTCGTGAAACGTTGCCTGGATGATGGCGGGCTATTCCTTCTGCACACGATCGGCACAAATATCACACGGCCCGGTGTGGATCCGTGGATCGCGCGTTACATCTTTCCGAATAGTGAACTGCCGTCTGCGAGACAGATTGCCCGTGCCGCCGAAGGCACGCTGTTGCTCGAAGACTGGCACAACTTTGGCCCGGATTACGAAACTACGCTCAAGTGCTGGCACGAGAATTTTGAAGCTGCGTGGCCGGAGCTGCGCGGCAATTATGATGAGCGGTTTCACCGTGCCTGGCGCTACTACCTGTTGACCAGTGCCGGATCATTCCGGGCCCGGGCCAATCAGCTTTGGCAGATAGTCTTCTCGACAGGCACTGCCAGGGATACCTATCGCCCGGACGGCATCCGCTGAGACTGCGCGCCTACTTACGCTGCCAGTTGCCTTCCTGATCCTGGTAGTAATTTCCGGGCCGGGTGTGCTCCAAGGCGAGTTCGTAGAAACGGAAACGGACCTGTTCGAGCGTGGCACCGGTCTTCTCGGCCGTACTCTTGAACTGCGCTTTACGTTTCTGGTTGACCTCCGAGATCAGTGCCTTGACCTCGTCGCTCGGGGCACTGACAACAGCGGCCAGGTAGCCGGTATTGGCTTCGCCGACGAGACCCTGGTCCTTCGCTGAGTGGATGTCGATGGCCCAGGCACTCTGAAACGCAAAGGCCAGCAACAGCGCTGCGACGAATTGTCTTAATGCTTCAGGTTTCATGGTGTTGGTCCTCAGAAAAGATCGCTGTCTTCGTCAAACAGGTCGTCGAGTTCCTTGTCGACCTGGACGCGGATATGGTGTTCGATTTTGACATTCAGATTGATCTCGATGGGCTCTTTGGGAGCCTCGACTGTCACGGTCGGATTGCATGCCGTGAGCAAAATCAATGTCATGCCTGTAAGCAGGTATTTGGTCATGTGTCTTACCTTTGCATCACCCTGACGCAGCTTAACCGAAGCATCGGTGCGCCGAAAGAATCATTTCCCGAGCCGCTCCTCCAGAACGTCTTCGATCGAGCGGGTGGCCTGCAGGCTTCTAAGCATCTGCGGGACGTTATTTTCAACCCCGAGATTCAGCACGATCGGCTGATTCGGGTCGACGTCCGGATTTGTGCCCGTCAGCCGCATCTGTAATTTCAGGTCTCCGCTGTCGGTGTAGCTGACCTCCGAGGTCAAAGTGTCGTACTCGAAATTTCTCAGTGTGCGAGTCACGATGCCCAATTGCGACTCGTCATCTACTACACCGGCGCCGGCACCGTACCGGATCACGCCCCCCGGTGGGTCGTTCTCCAGGAGCCCTCTGTCGATAATGACCTTGCCGTTCTTCAGGGTCACGGGGATGTCACCCGACACGCTGCCGCTTATTTCCATGGCTTTCAAGCCTGCAAGGCCGACCATTAACGGCAGCTGAATCTCCTTGACGCTTAGTATGAGCTGGCTGTTATCAGCTGTGTGCTCATAGCGGAAGGGATCGACGGTGACGATGCCGCCGAGTGCGGCCATGGATACTGTCTCAACGTCGGCGGCCAGTGACCCGATGTCTGCCGCGAAGCGGCCCCGCAACTCACGGACCGGAAAGCCGACATCGATGAGGGCGACCTCGAACTGCGTCGGCGACAATGAGATTCCAGCCTGCCAGTCGATTTTCACCTCGGTCTGGCTGTTCAGGCCGATAAAGCCGATGTCGCCGTAGTTACCGGCCAGGGAGTCCAGGCTGTGCAAGGTGGTGCCCGTATAAGCGAAGCCTGCATCGGTCACGGCCCAGTTCACTCCCGCATCGATTCGCCAGAACCCCGAGGAAACGTCGAATTCGTACGGCCAGTCGGTGACGACTTCCGACAGATTCAGTATGTCGAAGTTGAGTGCCGTATCGCGGAAGTGAACCTCCCCGGTACCCCTCGACAGGTTGTGGCGCAACTCTGCGCGCCCCGTGAAGCCGGCCTCGGGTGTCGAGAAGTGCAGTACCGCGGAGAGTTCTTCATTTGACGCTCCGATCTCGGCGGTGGCATCGGGCACGACGAACTGCCGGCCAGCGACCCTGGTGTTTTGCAGCGTGACTTTTGCGTTGTCGGACAGGACCTGCCATTGACCGTCTGTGCTCGTCAGTTGCATGGACTCGACGAAAAATGTCAGGTCGTCCAATGACAACGCACCAATATTGAGGCGGCCCAGGCTGGCGCTCAGGCTGGTCTTGCAGTGCAGCCCGGACTGGCACCTAACGTTTCGCAAACTCACAGGCTGCTCATCGAACCCCGCCGCGCTGACGAGCAGCTCCACATTTTCGACATGCGTGGACCAGTCCAGAGAGGGGTACTCCACGGTTGCGCCGACCGTTCCGGATTCCTTGACCGTGATTTCCATTGTTGTCTCATCACTGTCGCGGTATTCCAGGTTCAGTTTCGACAAGTCGGTGAGCCCAACGCTGACCGGTATCGGAAGCGTGTCGGTTACCCGGGTTTCAAAGGTGCCGCCTAGTGTCCCTGTAAGGTCGCGTATGTCCTCGGGCACGGCGCCCAGGGCATGCAGGACCGGCAATAGTGGTTCGAGACGCAACACCAGCTTGCCCTCCATATGATAGTGAGGCGGCAGCTGGTCCCGGATTCTGAAGCCGAGCATGACTGCTTCAGTGTCGTCGGGTGTCAGTACCCGTAGACTGGCCCGGTAGTCGCCCGGGCCCGTCGCTGTAAAAGTAAGAAAAGCGCCAAACTCGCCGATACTCGCTCGCAAGGTCGGGTTCAGCTCGTCGGCATACCATCCCACGTCGTGGATTACCGGCATATCCGGCAGTCGCAGCTCGTCAACAACAACGGTGCCGCCCGACATCGAGGTCGGCGCATTGAGGTAGGACCGTAGCGCAGTTCCAAGCTGTGGCGGATCCGTGTCGGCGTCATCTTGCAGAACGGTCACCCTGTCGATGTGCAAGGTACTGCCCGCAAAGTTGCGCAGCTTCACGGGCAGTGACACGTTTTCGACGAGGGCGATATTACCGCCACCCAGTTCGAGCGCGATCTCATCGAATTGAATGTAATCCGCGCGGATCGAATCGACGGAAACATCGGTTACGACGATGTCGCTGTCCCCCAGGGCCGCATTGGCGACTTTGAGCGCGATGGTGTCCCGATGATGGTTGACGAAGAACGCCGCGATCAACAGTACAAGGACGAGCGCCACCGCCATGATTCGCATCATCATTCGGCGACTTTTGCGATGCTCACTCACTGCGTATCAACGCGGGTAAGGACTACGTCGAGCAATTGTTGCAGTTCATTGCGTCGGGTAGGCCGAATATGCCGGCCCTCGGTCCAGATCAGTTCGATGTGCTCGCTCTCGGCTGCCGCTATGAACGGCTCCTGCGCTTCGCGCGGTACGTAATCGTCGTCCCTGGCTGCCACGATCATGAGCGGACGCGGTGCAATTTCGTGTATCCAGTCAATTGCGTCGAAAGAATTGCCGTAAACGAGTAGCAACGCACCGCGCGCCACGATGCCGCGCAGGAACTCATTTTCGACATAGCGACGCCCGAGATGCATCACCCAGGGTAGGTTCCTGGCACCGCCGTGCAGCAGCCATACGCGCGTGAAGCGTTCATCGATGGCGCCGGCGATAGCCGTGAACGGCACGCCAAGGCTGGCGCCGACCAGTTCGACCTTGTCTGGATCGAACCACGGCTGTTGCTGTGCCCAGTCGACGGCCAGCGACATCGCCGGCGGCGAGTCCAGGAATGCCTGCTGGATGCCAGGAATGGCTGTAATCGACTCCCAGAAAGCATCGAGTTCCTGGCTGCCGTCGTAGGGATAATCCAGGGCAAGGTAGGCTATACCGTCCGGCTCCCCGACGAGATCGACGGCGTCCTTACCAGTGCCTTCGCCACCCATGACGATGATGACGGGCAGTGTTTCTTCCGATTGCGTTACCGGACGCACCAGGCGCATGTCGACTTGCAGACCCGTGGACGATTCCAGTTGCACGGTCTTCCGGACGAAACCGCTCTCGCTGGATTCGAGAATGTCCTGCCGAACGAGTGTGCCGCGTCGCTCGAGGAAATAATCGTGCTTGGGCACGGCGAGTTCGAGCCAATACAGGCCCAGCACCAGTATTGCGATTACGGCGAGGATGAGAGCGGGGCGCCGGATTCCCCGGTGTTCGTGACCGTGCAAGGACATGCGCGAATTATGGCTGATCCGTGGCGCCGCCGCGTCTGCATTTGACGCAGGTCAAAAAACGCGGGATTGGCAGGCAAAGCGGCAGGCGGATGCGAATCGCGTTGCCCTGCGCCCTCTTTTTCTTGTTGTTTATTCGCTACATTGCAATGCACCGTGCTTCTACTAGTCTTTTGAGGTACGGTTCAAAACTAGTAACCGGTCCTGTGGTCATTTAACTAACAGAAACGTACGGATCGGATCTGGTTTCGATCGCGAATCAGTCAATTCGTTGTCGAAACGCAACGCTTGGTCTTAACAGGAGGGGGATCAATGAGAACTCCAATCGTAGTAGCTGGGGCAGCTTCCGCCCTGGTCCTGAGTCTGGCGCTTGTGCCTGCGGATGTAACGCAGGCCCAGGAAGCAGACTCAATGGAAGAGGTGGTCGTTACGGGATCGCGCATCCGGCGCAATCCGCTCGATGAGCCTGTCGCGATCATGGAGATCGGTGCGGGCGACATCGAAAGCACCGGTATGACGAACCTGGCTGATGCACTGCAGCAGTTGCCGATTTCGGGTTCGGCGATCAACTCGCAGTTCAACGTTCCCGGTAACTCGGGCTTTCCGCAGGACGGCTCCGGCATTGGCGCCGGCGCTGCGCAGTTATCTATTCGCAACGTCGCCGCGAAGCGCACACTGGTGCTCGTCGATGGCAGGCGCTGGATCGCAGGCGCATCGGCGTCCGGCGTACCCGGTGCGGTCGATCTCAACACGATTCCGGACAACGTCATCGAGCGTGTCGAAATCCTTCAGGACGGCGCATCGGCGATCTACGGGTCAGACGCAATTGGTGGCGTGGTCAATATCATCACCCGGCAGAACTACGAGGGTTTCCGGTTCGATGCCCAGGCCGGCAGTTACCTGGACGAGAGCGACGGCGAGTCCTATGAGTTTTCAGCATTATGGGGTGGAGGCAATGACACCACGCACTTCGTACTGAGCATGGGCTACCGGGACGAGCGCGGCGTTGAAACATGGGATCGTGCACGCTCGGCGTATCCATTCCCCGACGGAACGAGCTGCCTGGATGGCGGGTGTTCCTCGTTTACGCCGCAGGCCCGGTTGCTTTTCGGAACCGGATTCGGCCTCTATCGGAACGGCGTACTCGACCCAACTTGTACCGTGGACGATCCGGACTGTGGCGCTGCCGACGTAACACTCAATGACGGCGTGCTGAACGACGGCGGGGCCAATATCCCGGTGTTCGATCCGAACATGCCGAACTCAGGTGATTTTCATGACTTTACGACCGCTGATCGTTTCAATTTCAACGGTCCAACCTACAACTACCTACGCACGCCGAATGAGCGCGTAAATGTCTACGCTAACGTTCGCCACGAGGTTGCGCCGAACGTCGATTTGTTCGCGCGTGCGTCATACACGAATCGCTCGTCGGCTACCAAGGGCGCGCCGGAGCCGCTGTGCCTGGGTGCCGGTTGTGGAACCCGTATCACCGATAACTTCGTTGTCTCGGCTTTGAATCCGTTTAATCCGTTCGGCGTCGATCTCTCGGTCGCCAACGGCAACCTCGAATTCTTCGGGCGCCGGCCTCTCGAGTCCGGTGGGCGGTTATTTTTCCAGGACGTCAACACCTACATGATCACTGCTGGCCTCGAGGGCACCTTCGAGGGAGCGGGACGTAGCTTCTACTGGGATCTGACGGCAGGTTACGGTGACAACCGTGGCTTCCAGGAGAAGCAGAACTCGCATAATGCTGCAAAGCTGCAGGTTGCGATGGGGGATCCGGCTGTATGTGCCGCAACCCCGAACTGCGTCCCGTTTAATTTCTTCGGCGGCCAGGGTCCGGATGGTACCGGCTCGATAACGGAAGAAATGCTCAATTTCGTCCGGTACACGCAACGTGACTTCAGCGAGCAGACGCTCAAGAACTATGCGTTCAACATCGGCGGCGACGTTGTCGAGATGCCTGGCGGCATGCTGGGCTTTGCAGCCGGTGTCGAATACCGCGATCACGAAGGCTCGTTCCGGCCCGACCCGATTGCGGCGAGTGGCGAAACGGCGGGTATTCCCTCGGGCGCAACAACCGGCGGATTTGATGTGACCGAGTTCTATGGTGAGCTCAATATTCCGTTGATATCCGGTGCTGCGCTCGCGGACCTGCTCGAAGTCAATGTGGCTGCGAGAGGCTCCGACTACAGCACCTCCGGTTCGAAGTCGACCTACAAAGCCAGTGCGCTGTGGCGGCCGATCGATCAGCTGTCATTGCGTGCTTCCTTCTCGACAGGCTTCCGCGCGCCCGGCATCGGCGAACTGTTCGGTGGCGCCGCGCGTGAGGACTTTACGTTCCTCGATCCCTGCGCGGACTACACGGGTATCCTGGGTACGGCAAATGGCGGACGCGATACGGCACAGCCGGCAAATATTCAGGCTAACTGCGCCACTCTCGGCGTAAACCCGGGGTTGGCCCAGATCAACCCGCAGTTGTCTGCACTGTCGGTCGGCAACGACCAGCTGCAGCCGGAAGAGTCCGACAACATCACTGCCGGCTTTGTCTACAGCCCGGCATGGTCCGACGGTCTGGCATGGTCGGACGGGATGACGCTGTCCGTGGACTATTACAGTGTCGAGATCACGGACGCCGTGCAGGGGATTAGCCCGGGCGAGCTGATCGACGCCTGTGTTGAGACACTTGATCCGCTCTTCTGCGATAACACGCCGCGGACGAGTTCGGGCCAGCTCGATACGGTGCAGAACAGGCTGCAGAACATCGGCGGCATCGATGCTTCTGGCGTGGACATAGCATTCAGTTACCTGAGCCCGGAGACGAATGCCGGAACGTTCACACTTGACGTCGATGCGACGTACCTGAACGAGTACATGGAGAGCACCAATAATCCGGACGGCACAGTTTCGAGCAATGATCTCACCGGAACCCATCCGGACGAGACGTTCTTCCGTGCATTCCCGGAATGGCGCGCGGTCACGTCGGTCGGCTGGGTGCGTAACCGCTTCACTGGTTCGCTCAGGTTCCGCTGGGTTGACGAGATGGTCAATGGAGACGCCACGCTGGATTCGGTGATGTTCACGGATCTGCGACTTAGCTGGAACCCGGATATCGCCAATGATGGGTTGACGCTCACGCTCGGCTTCAACAATGTGTTGGACGAAGATCCGCCGGTTTGCAGCAACTGCGGCATCATCGGCATGAGCCCGGTTTCGCACGATTTGCCGGGAACTGTCGGCTATCTGAGGGTAAGCTACGAAATGTAGTCCGCTGCTCTCGTACGACAAAAGCGACGGCCCCTCTCGGGGCCGTTCGCTTTTTCGGGTTACACTCCCCGCCACAAGGGGGAAGTGATCGAATAATTTAGGGAGCACCGAGTTCAATGAGTCGATACCTGTTCGCCGCCCTGATTTTTGTGCCTATATGCGCTGGTGCACAGGATGGCAGTTTTGAGATCACGCCGATTGCGGGTTACCGCCTCGGCGGCACGTTCGAGTCCACGGATCCCACGGATACCCCGTCAGAGTACGAGATGGAGGACTCATCGAGTTTTGGGCTTATCCTCAATTTCCCGCACAAGACCAACACGCAGTGGGAGATCTTTTACTCGCAGCAACAATCGGAAGCACTCTACAGTGGTCCGGTCGGTCCGGATCCACGAGTGGACGTCGATATTCACGTCTTGCAGCTCGGCGGCACGTACCAGGGCGACGGTGACAAGGCCCGTCCGTACCTTGCGGCGACACTCGGTGCTACGCACATCCGCGCGAACTCTACTGACTCAACTGACGATACGTTTTTCTCCGGCTCCATTGGTGTGGGAGTCATGTTCATGCCGACTGCGCGTGTAGGAATTCGTGTCGAGGCGCGTGCTCATGGCACGCTGCTTAGCGGCACCAGTGAGATTTTCTGTTCGACGGGGCCGGATGCCAATGTCTGCTTAGTACAGCTCGACGGCAATCTGCTGAGCCAGGTTGAGACCTTCGCCGGTATTACCTTCCGCTTCTGAGTTCCCCGGAACTCTTTTACATGCTGTAGCGCAAGCCGATACCGATCCAGACCGAGTCCTCGTCGTACGGCATGGCGCCTAGCGACAGCACCTCAGGAATCGTGTCGGGTGCCACGCCCTGCAATGCCCAATCGTCTGCCTGGAATTGCTGGTAGCTGACGCTCAGGTCGAAGCCGAGCCGCTCGGATCGCTGGTAACCGAGCCGGAGCCGCAGGTAATCGATATCGGTCTCGAGGTCGGGGAACTGGTCAGGCGCTCCCGCGGCCGAATCGATGTTGATCTTCGACGTGCCGTCGGAGTGCGAATAATCGAGTTGCAGGTCAAAATTCTCGCCGATCTGCTGCACGCGGAAGCCGGCCCCGATCGTCGTGAAATTGTCCTCGTTGTTTGCACGCCAGTCGGCGGCAGCAAATTGCTCACTGCCGAATTGCTCCGACTCCAGTGACTCGGAACCCACATTCAAGTACAGGGAGCCATTTTCGGAGAACGACCAGCTGAAGTCGGTTGTGAAGCTCAATTCGTCGCCGGACCTCAGGCCCAGTTCCGAACGCGAGTAGCTGTCATCCGCGTACAGGCCGTTGACCGTGATGGACACAGGTGCCTCCAGGGGCGACCAGGTAAATGTCAGATCGCCGAACTCGCGGTACCGGTAGGCGAGACTGTATTTACGCATAAGCGGATTCTGGCCAAGGCTCACGGCCACAGCCTCGTCATAGAGGTCGACGTCACGCTTCGACGCGCCGCCACGCACGTCAATCTGTACGGTCTGCCCGGGGCGCCAGCGAATGCGACCCCAGCCCGTGTCCTCTTCCTGCGAAGCGACTTCCTGGAAATCTCGCTCGATTTCCCTGTAGTCGTAACCGGCCGATAGCCGCACGCTGTCGAACAGGTCGTAATCACCGCTCAGGCTGATGAGCGAACGTTCGAAACTGTAAGGGATATTCTGTTCCAGGTCCCCGCTGACGATGAGATCCGTGATGACGCGGTTCCAGGTGTCCTGAGCTGTCGCATTGTCGCGCTCGTCATAACGATAGCTGAACCGGATTCGGGCCTTGTCGAAGAGCCTCGACGTAAGGGAAAACGCAAAATTCGTGGTATCGATGCTGCCGTCGAGTGCCGACCGCGGTAGCGGATCGGCGGCGATGTTCGCGTTGGTCGTATACGGCAGCAATGCCGAGCTTTGCGTGATTTCGCCGATCGATGCCGACAGGCTCATTACAGTGCGCAGATCCGGATAGGAGAATCCGGCTGCAAATGTTATCTGTGAGAATTCACTATCGGGCGCCTGTGCCATCGCAAGCGTCTCTGCGCCCGTGGTAGGCGTGAACGGATTTTCCCATTGCAGGGACAGGTTCTCGTTCTGGAAGTCCGAGAGATACCAGCTCAGTGAGACAAAGCTGTTGTCACCGCCATAACGCACGCCGATGTCGACCTCGTCCGTCGCATAATCGAACGGCATCGGCAGCAGGCTCGCATTCGTAAACGTGGAGCCGCCGTAGATATTCAGGCCATCTTTCTCCTGGCGCCTGTAATTGGCGGAAAAGCTGAATCGATTCGTCGGCAGGTAGCGACCACCGATCTCGTAGACTCTGCGATCGCTCTCGATATTTCGACTCAGAAGGCTTGCATCGAGCTCGGTCATTCCTGACGTTAGCGCTGCGTTTACCCAACCTGCGGGCAGCAGCAGCGTATCGCCACCGGATTGTTCAAAGATTGTCGACGTTGTCATGAACTCCCGTCGCGGCAGTTCCCGCCACGCCAGGTTGTAGTCAAATTTACCCTGCCTGCCACCATCGAGTTCCGCAACGCGTGAATCGAGCGCAAGGTCCTCGAGCATCCAGCGCATGCGATGCTTGTCGCTTGCGTAAGAACCCTGTCCATCAACGTTGCCGTAAACACCATCCTCGTCGTAGCCTGTGGCATTACCGAAATAAGCACTGGCGTCACTGACGCTCGTCGCGCCAATCTCGTAGTCGCCCTGGTGGCCTTCCTCGAACGGACAGTACTCGCACGCCCAGTCGCTGGTATCGACGGCCTGGGCATTAACTGCGGGCGCCAGGGCGATAGCTCCAACCGCGGTCAGAACATAGGGCAGTTTCGAATTCTTGGTCATCATCGTCATCGCATTAGTTTGGTGCCGGAAGGATGGTTCGAACCGTGTACCTGCGAGTGGCAGTTCATACAGCTCTGTCCCAGCAGGTAACGAGACGGCATGTCGGAAGCGAGGCCCTCGGTGCCATACGCGATACTCGGGTGACCGACCTGCGAGTGGCAGCTCTGGCACAACAGCGGCGCGCGCTTCGTCAGCATGCCCGGATGGTTCGAGCCATGCGGGGAGTGGCAGAGTCCACAGTCCTCGCTGACCGGAGCGTGCTCCCACAGGTATGGGCCGCGCATCTCGGCATGACATTGCTGGCAGGTGTCGTTGACCGTTTGCCTGGCGAGCTGCGTCGCTGCGTTATCGCCGTGCGGGCTATGACAGCTGCTGCAATCCATTTTCCCCTGCAGGAACGGGTGCGAGAAGGCTTTCATTGTCTCGGTACGCTGCAGCTGGTGGCAGTCGAAGCAGACTTCGGGTTGTGTGGACGTCTGCAAGACATCATCGACCCGCGCGTGACTGTTGTGGCAGTCAGAACACGCGACCTCATCGACGGGGTGGGCTCCGGCATGCCAGCCGAAGCCAACATCACTGTTGTGGCAGCCGAGGCATTGGCCATTCTGTTCTTCGACGGACGCCGCACTGGCGGAACCGAAAAACGGTATGGCTGGCCTTTCCTGGCCCCGGCGAACCCGGCCCGCATGGTCACCACCCGGCCCGTGACACGCTTCGCATTGCAGCTGGCCGTGACCGAACGGACTACGCGGGTCCGACGGCACGGCATGCTTGGTGCCGAATATCGCGAGCATCGCGTCTTCTTCGTGGCAGGACAGGCAGGTGTCAGCGCCTTCGCGGCTGTAGCCGGGCCCTTCCTGGCCGTCAGCGGTACTGACGGCCAGGCCGGCCAGCAGGGTTCCTGCGATTACTACTGTGAGCAGCCTCATGGCAGCATCCTTTCCCGTAATCAATTGAACTGGAAGTCGCTTACGCCATGTACTTCACTCACATCCGCCGAGCGGCCCTCGCCGTGGCAGAGCTCGCAACTCTCGGTGCCGGATGAAATCAGCGTGCTGTCCGCGGCCTTAGTCGCAGCGAAATCACCACCGTTCTGCTCCATGTGAGTCTTCGCCAGGTCGGAGACGTGGCAGCTCGAGCAGACTGCAGAGTTCGGTGATATCACCACATCGTCAACCGGCGACGCCGGATCCGCACCGACCGAAATGGTCGTGCCGAGAACAGCTGCAGGATCGACCGGGAAATAGCCGTCCGCCTCGTGACAACCCTCACAATTGTTCAGGTGTCCCGGATAGTGGACGTCGAAGACATGCGCAGTGTTGCCGAAACCGCAAACCTCGTACGGAACGCCCGTCTCGCCGCTGGCATGCAGCATGTGAATCATGCGCTTGAAGTCGACCGTTTGATCGTCCAGCCCGAGGCCAGGAACGCCAGGATCATCGGGGCCGTTGGTGCCCGGAGGCCGTCCGATATCGCACTCGGAGCCGGCGACGCGCCGGTTGACGTCCGTCGCGTTCGGGTTGTGGC